>Ga0164318_10005393_pt1 | contig 12357 bp, 13 predicted proteins | sample GuaBasSedimGuay9_FD_113734 | JGI IMG/M metagenome (GOLD analysis project Ga0164318, IMG submission 113734) | Subseafloor sediment microbial communities from Guaymas Basin, Gulf of California, Mexico - Guay9, Core 4571-4, 0-3 cm | ecosystem: Environmental > Aquatic > Marine > Hydrothermal vents... | reverse complement strand
TATTTTATGGAGGAATTGCGATATTTAGCTCACTTGGAGCATTGAGTTTTGGGTATATTTGGCAAAATTTTGGGCAAAGTAATGCATTGATATTTTCATTGATTGGAATGATGATGATTTTTATTGTTTTATTATTGAAGTTTAAAACATCCTCTTTTCTTCACTAAAAGTTCTAATTAATATAAGTTTTAGTAAAATAGTTTGCTTGCAAAATGCAGGTTAATTAATTAATTTTTATATTTTTACAAGGATCTAGTATGGCAGAAACTACAACGACTGAGACAAAAAAAGAGACTCCTAAACCCGCTGCAAAAGCAGCAGCTAAGCCAGCAAAAAAAGCTCCGGCTAAATCTGCAGCACCCGCTAAAAAAACAGCTCCTCAAGCAGCCGCTAAACCTGCTGCAAAAAAAGCTCCAGCTAAAGCACCTGCTGCAAAAGTAGAAGTTGCGGCGGCGACGTCTTCTGAAGGTATGGTAGATATCGCTGAATCACAAATGGATGCAGCGACAGAGACAATCGTCAGTGCACTTAACACTTTAAGCGATCAACTAGACCAGTCACGTGAAAGCGGTTCAGATAGAGCAAAAGCGATCGTTAGAGGTTTCGGCGGTGAAAACAAAATGGCTAAACTTATTGAAGATCTTGCCGGTTACATGGGTGAAGCGGCAGCAGCCGGTATGACGATGGGAACAACCCCGATTGTTGTGATGGCAGGTGCAGCAAAAGGTATTTTCAAAAAAATCACAGACTAATCTGATAATAACTTTTCTTCCCGGCAGGGATTTTTCTCTGCCGATACTTATATAAGCTTTTTTCGTTACAATCTTCTTAATAACTTATTTAAGGATACCAAATGCAGATTGACAATGCCCTGCTCCAGCGTCTGGAAAAACTTTCCCATCTTAAAGTGGCAGATGACAAACGCGAAGAGATTATAGGACAACTCAATGAAATCGTTTCATTTGTTGACAACCTCGCTGAACTTGACACAAAAAATGTTGATGACACTTTTGCTATGACAGCAAACGGTACAACTTTGCGTAAAGATATACCTCATAGTCAAACAGAGGTCAATAATGATATTTTAGAGCATTCGCCGCATAGCGAAGAACACTTTTTTATTGTTCCGAAAATAATCGAGTAGCGAATGATCAGAGTCTATGGCATTAAAAATTGTGACAGTGTCAAAAAAGCGATCAAGTTTTTGAAAGCGCATGATCTTGCATACACTCTGATTGATTTTAAAGAGACGCCAATGGGATGTGATAAAATTAATACCTGGCGCATACAGACAGATATTAAAACCCTTTTTAATACTCGAAGTACAACCTATAGAACACTGGGATTAAAAGCACTTAATCTTACAGATGAAGAAAAAGTACAATGGTTATGCAAAGAAAACATCTTAATCAAACGACCGGTTATTGAGTACGATAATAAACTTATCGTCGGTTTTAATTCCACCCAATATAAAGGAGCCTTTTTATCATGAGTCAACAATTAGACATTCGAAAACTACTTAAAAGCGTTATGGCCTACAAAGCGTCTGACCTGCACCTTGTCAGCAGATCTGAACCACAAATTCGCATAGACGGTCGTCTGGTCGCCCTCAACCTGCCTATACTCGACGGTGAGGCCATTGAGGATATGTCCTACTCCATGCTGACGGAAAAACAGAAGAAAGAGTTTGAAGAGCACGGCGAGCTCGACTTTGCTATTGTTCTTCCGGACATTGGACGATTTCGTGCAAACTACTACCGTACGATGGGTGATATCGCCTGTGCCTTTCGTATCATCCCAATTGAGATCCCATCCCTTGACGATCTTAATGCCAAAAGTATTTTCAAAGAGCTTATTAAGCGTGAAAAGGGTTTGATACTTGTTACCGGACCTACCGGTAGCGGTAAGTCAACCACCCTTGCAGCTATGCTCAATGAGATCAATGAAACAGAACAGCGCCACATTATTACGGTTGAAGATCCGGTCGAGTTTGTCCACACGAATAAAAAAAGCCTATTTTCTCATAGAAATGTCGGAACAGATACCCGTTCATTCTCCAATGCACTCAAATATGCAATGCGTGAGGATCCGGATGTCATCCTGATCGGTGAGATGCGGGATAGAGAGACGATCTCGGCTGCAATGACGGCGGCGGAAACCGGTCACCTCGTTTTTGGAACGCTGCACACTAATTCAGCACCGCAGACTATTAACCGTATTATCGATGTTTTCAGCGGTGAAGAGCAGCCTCAAGTCCGCGCACAGTTGTCAACATCTATTATTGCCATCATTTCACAAGCCCTTTTGCCTAAAATTGGCGGCGGTCGTATTGCCGCACAAGAGATCTTGATTACCAATCCTGCAATCGCCAACCTCATTCGTGAAGATAAAGTGCACCAGATCTATTCACAAATGCAATTAAATCAAAAAATGACAGGAATGGTGACACAAACACAGGAACTACTTGATTTTGTTCGTAAAAAAATTGTTTCAAAGGAACATGCAGTGCAGTTTGCAAACCGTCCGGATGAACTTGAACGGATGATCGAGTCATTTTAAAAGCCTATAGGCTTTTAAAATGACTGTAAGAATTATTTCGTTGCTTCTTTTAACGTATCTGCAATCAAAAATGCCAATTCAAGTGACTGGTCGGCATTCAAGCGAGGATCACAATGTGTGTGGTAACGGCTGCTGAGATCTTCTTCAGTAACCTGGAATGATCCGCCAATACACTCAGTCACATTCTTTCCTGTCATTTCCAAGTGAACGCCACCGGCAAAGGTTCCTTCTGCTTTATGTACCTGAAAGAACTGTTTCATCTCAGTCAAAACTGCATCAACTGGTCGTGTTTTATAGCCGTTGCTTGATTTAATCGTATTACCGTGCATTGGGTCACAACTCCAAACTACTTTTCGACCTTCACGCTCAATAGCCTGAACCAGTTTAGGCATGCCCTCCGCTACTTTATCTGCACCCATGCGGACAATAATATTCAAACGGCCCGCTTCGTTATCAGGGTTAAGGGTGTTAACAAGCTTCACCAATTCATCCGGATCCATAGAAGGTCCAGCTTTGACGGCAAGCGGATTTTTAACACCACGAAGGAACTCTACATGTGCTCCGTCAAGTTGACGTGTCCTATCACCGATCCACAGCATATGTGCAGACACATCGTACCAATCACCGGTCAACGAGTCACGACGGGTAAATGCTTCTTCATAATTAAGCAACAGTGCCTCATGCGAGGTATAAAAATCCGTCTCTCGAAGTGTACGGTATGTCTTAGAGGTCACACCACATGCCGCCATAAAGTTCAATGACTGCTCAATGTTATTGGCAAGCTCTTCATATTTGGCACTCAGATCACTCTGTCTTGCAAAATCAAGATTCCACTTATGTACTTCATGCAGATCAGCTAGTCCGCCTGATGCAAAGGCACGCAACAGGTTCAATGTAGCAGTAGATTGATTATAGGCATGAGCCATCCGCTCCGGATTTGGTACACGCTCTGCTTCAGTAAATCCGATAGCATTGATAATATCACCGCGGTAGCTCGGCAGTGAAACATCACCGATCGTTTCAAAGTCCGAAGAGCGCGGTTTTGCAAACTGTCCGCCTAAGCGCCCTACTTTTACCACTGGAAGACCACTGGCAAACTGCATCACAATCGACATCTGCAAAAGGACCTTAAAGGTATCACGAATATTATCGGCATGGAATTCAGAAAAGCTCTCGGCACAGTCGCCGCCCTGAAGCAAAAAGGCCTTGCCATTTGCAACATCACCCAGTTGCTTTTTAAGCGTACGTACTTCACCGGCAAACACAAGCGGCGGATACATTTTCAACTCAGCTTCTACACGCTTAAGATGCTCTACATCCGGGTAGGTAGGTTGCTGTAAAATAGGCTTTTCTCTCCAGCTCGATGGCGTCCAAATACTCATTCTCTAACCTTTAATATCTAAATCGTATAATACTCTATATACCAAATTTTTAAGGCAGTATAATATCTTAACTATACTAAAAAGTGTCTGATTAGACTTATGAACCCCAATTAATGAGGAATGATAAAGAGTGTCATAATTAATTGTAAAAGCTCTTTTTATGCTATTAGCGCTATAATAATGCACTTTAAATTAAGAGGGTGTTTTATGGACTTTAACTATTTTGATCTTGTTGCGGCCATCATCATTTTACTGCTGGGTTTAAAGGGCATCATTAACGGTTTTTTTAAAGAACTGTTTGGCCTTATAGGAATTATTGGCGGTATTTTCATTGCATCACGAATGGGTGATACCATCGGTCAAAAAATCAGTGATACCCTCTTTCATTTTGAAAGCGCATCCGCGGTCTCTTTTACCGGATTTCTTTTTACATTTGTCGCTTTCTGGATTGTTATGATCTTTATTGGTATGGCATTTAAAAAACTGAGTAGTGCCAGTGGATTGGGTGCTATTGATCGTGTCTTTGGGTTCGTGATTGGAAGCGGGAAATTTTTTCTGATCGCTTCTGTCATTGCCTATGCCCTTTTCAACATTGATGCAGTACGTACCAATCTTGAAGCACCACTCAAAAGCAGCGTTATTTTTCCAGTAATGGTTGAAGTGGGAGGTTATGTCATGCATATTGACACTGAAAAACTCGGTGATGATATTCAGGAGAGTGTCAATATTACAAAAGAATCTCTCAATAACAGTATGGATAAAGCAGCGGAAGCCGCCGATAATCTTGTTGTTGAACACTCCAAACAGATCGTGGAAGATGTTAAAAAACATGTTGACACCCTATCTCATTAAAAGCGAGTCCCATGCAAACCACTGATTTTAATGAACGTACCGTTGAATATGACAGTCTCTTGGCCGATTTTAAGGAACTTCTAAAAAAGAAGGGTGATAAATTTACCAAACAACGTGGTTTTATTTTAGAAGCCCTCTATAATTCACATGAGCATCTCTCACCGGAAGCACTTCATCGTTTGGTTCAGGATAAATACCCTGATATTAAAATTGGGATTGCGACCATCTACCGTACGCTTTCAATGCTTGAAGATGAAAACATTGTCACCTCCCTCTCTTTTGGAGCACAGGGAAAAAAGTATGAACTCGGTATTAAAAAGCACCATGACCACCTCATTTGCACTGAATGCGGCGCAATTATGGAGTTTGTCGATGAACAGATCGAAGAGCGTCAGCACCGTATCGCTGATGAGTTCGGTTTTAAAATGCAAGACCATTCCATGCAGATCTACGGCATCTGCAAAGAGTGTCAATAAATAGTTAACAAAGTAATCCAAGGAGGCCTATTTGGCTTTTGAAAACAAATATATTCAGCTGCGCATTGAAAAAGCAAATCAATTAAGAGCACAAGGTATTAATCCCTATGCTAACAACTCTGAGCGAAATACAACGATTGGAAAGTACCTGTATGTAAATTCTGATGTTGCCGAGCTTGAAAGCAGACGTGATGAAAATCGCCACTATATTGTTGCCGGCCGCATCAAACTGCTTAGAATTATGGGCAAAGCGAGTTTCGTCAAAATCGAAGATGAGAGCGGTATGCTTCAAATTTACTTGGCACGGGACAATCTTCCTGATGGCTTCTACAACACTGTCTTCAAAAAAAATATTGAGGTTGGTGATATTATTGAGGTTTCAGGGTATCCTTTTGTTACCAAAACAGATGAACTTTCGCTGCATGCCAATGATCTAAAAATTTTGACAAAAGCCATCTCACCGCTGCCGGAGAAGTTTCACGGTGTAACAGATAAAGAGATCCGCTATCGCCAGCGCTACCTCGACCTTATTATGAACTCCGAAGTGCGTAAAACATTTCATATCCGTTCCAAAGTGATCAGTCTCACCCGTCGTTTCTTTGAAGAGAAGGGCTTTTTGGAAGTTGAAACACCGATGATGCATCCAATCGCCGGCGGTGCCAATGCCAAGCCATTTGTAACACATCATAATTCGCTTGGGGTTGACCGCTATCTTCGTATTGCCCCGGAGCTCTATCTTAAGCGTTTGATCGTCGGCGGATTTGAAGCCGTCTTTGAGATCAATCGTAACTTCCGAAATGAAGGGATGGATACCACCCATAACCCAGAATTCACTTCGATCGAATTTTACTGGGCCTATAAAACATACAAAGACCTGATCATCATCACCAAAGAGTATTTCGAATACCTGTTTGATCATCTTGAACTGCCGACACTATTGCCCTATGGTGACCTTGAAGTGGATTTTTCTAAATTTACGGAAATCCCGCTGATCGAATCGCTCAGCACTATCGGCGGTGTATCAGAAGCGATTGTTAATGACAAAGAGCAGATTATAGCCTTTTTGAAAGAGAAGCATATCACTGTTAATGAGAAGATGAACCTGGGACAGCTTCAAGGTGAACTGTTTGACGAGTTTGTTGAAGCAAAACTTATCAACCCTACTTTTATTACAGAGTACCCGGTCGAAATTTCGCCACTGGCACGCCGCAGTGATAAAAACCCGGAACTCACAGAGCGTTTCGAACTCTTTATTGCCGGACGCGAAATTGCCAATGCCTTTAGTGAGCTTAACGACCCGATCGATCAACTGGGGCGCTTTGAGGGACAGATGGCAGCCAAAGAGAGCGGCGGCGATGATGAAGCCCATGAAATGGATGAAGACTTTGTAACAGCATTGAGCTATGGAATGGCACCGACAGCCGGACAAGGCATCGGCCTCGACCGTCTCGTAATGCTGTTGACAAATGAACACTCTATCCGTGACGTGCTGCTTTTCCCGGCAATGAAACCATTAACACAAGAAACCAAAACAGAAAACGAGGATTAAATTATGAGTTTTTTACAAGAATTTGACAGCGAAATTTATGATCTATGTGAAAAAGAGGCGATTCGTCAAACAGATCACCTTGAGATGATTGCATCGGAAAACTTTACGCTGCCAGCCGTTATGGAAGCCATGGGTTCAGTTTTTACAAACAAATATGCCGAAGGCTATCCAAACAAACGTTACTACGGCGGATGCGAATATGCCGACCAGGTTGAGCAATTAGCCATTAACCGCGCCTGCAAACTTTTCGCTTGTAACTATGCCAATGTTCAGCCCCATTCCGGTTCACAGGCAAACGGCGCTGTCTATGCAGCGCTACTTAAAGCCGGTGAAAAGATTCTTGGTATGGACCTTAGCCATGGAGGGCACCTGACACATGGAAGCAAGCCGAGTTTCTCCGGTAAAAACTACAGCAGCTTTACCTATGGTGTTGAGCTTGACGGCCGCATTAACTATGAGCGTGTTATGGAGATTGCTAAAATCGTTCAACCCAAGATCATTGTCTGCGGTGCATCAGCTTATGCCCGTGAAATTGATTTCAAAAAATTCCGTGAGATCGCGGATGAAGTCGGTGCGATTCTATTTGCCGACATTGCGCACATTGCCGGACTTGTCGTTGCCGATGAGCACCCTAGCCCGTTCCCGTATGCAGATGTTGTCACGACAACGACGCATAAAACACTTGCAGGTCCTCGCGGCGGTATGATCATGACCAATGATGAAGCCATTGCCAAGAAAATTAACTCTGCGATCTTTCCAGGGCTGCAGGGCGGACCGCTTGTGCACGTTATCGCTGCCAAAGCAGTCGGCTTCAAATACAATCTCTCTGATGAGTGGAAAGCCTATGCCAAACAGGTCAAAGCGAATGCAGCGGTCCTGGCAGACGTTCTGATGAAACGCGGGTATGATATCGTCAGCGGTGGTACAGACAACCACCTTATTCTCGTCTCTTTTTTAAATAAAGAGTTTAGCGGCAAAGAAGCGGATGCTGCTCTTGGAAATGCCGGAATCACCATCAACAAAAATACTGTTCCAGGTGAGACACGTTCTCCATTTGTGACATCAGGTATCCGTATCGGTTCCCCTGCACTAACGTCACGCGGTATGAAAGAGAAAGAGTTTGATCTTATTGCCAACCGTATTTCCGATGTACTGGATGATATAGAGAATGAAGCCAAGCAGGCAGAGATCAAGGAGGAGCTTAAAACACTGGCTCAACAGTTTATCATCTATTCTCAACCTACTTATTAATATCCAGTGAGTTTAAAAACAGCTAAAGATATTTTGCTGCCTGAAAGAATTTGCAGGCAGCACTACTGGATTAAACGTGATCATGTCATGGAGCAGATACATTTCAATAACCGTACTTTTTTTTCTAAATATGAACGTATTGATCAAGAACTCACCGATGATCTAATTCTGGATCATTTACACCATAAAGTAACGCTCGCACACTCTTTGATCTTACCGGGACAAAAGATTACCAACATCGTCATTGATTACAATGGTGACGATGCTCAGCGGTTTTATCATCATCTCCAACGCAAGCTAAAGGCACTGAATATAGAAAACTTTACGCCATTCCAATCAAAAACAGCCAAACATCTACATGTCTATCTCCATTATGCGCCCATGCCTTTACAAAAAGGTATCCAACTGGGTAAAATTATCTCTAAGAAATTATCGGATAAGCTTCCCGGACAGTGGCGAATTTATCCCAATGATAATCTGCCGGAAGCGTATAATATTTTAAACCTCCCATATGATCAGCTTTAAAACCCAAGGATAAACTAAATGGATGACAAAAATGAACTCAATGACATCATTTTAAATAAAAGTGACACCAAAACCAATCAAAAAAAGATCCTGCTGACCATAGCGACCTTTGCCATTATTTTGATTATAGTGGTTATTGTGATGAATATGATGAACAGTTCAGGAACAGACAATCTTCCAAAAGCTAAACTTTCCCCTGAAAAGACAGAAAATTTAGTCACTACACAGGATGATCCTCTTTTTGAAGCGGTCGAAGTAACCTATGACAAAGAAGCAAACCGTGCATTGCAGACTAAAGCCGATTTGGACAAGCTGACACAACAAATTAAACAGCAGATACAAAAAGAAGATGAAGATGAAGCCGAACAGGTAGTTGAACAAGAGATCATCATCGTCCAGGAAAACGAGTTTGAATCGATAAAAAATAAACCGAAGGTCCAATCACAATCTAAAGCGCCTGACCCAGTAAAATCCGCAGTGCGCAAAGGTTCTGCGAAACGGGCCATCAAGATAGGTGCAACCTATATTCAAGTCGGCTCATTCAGTAAGTACACTCCGAACAAGAGATTTTTGAGTACCATTACACGTAGTGGCTACGATTATGCATACCACCGTGTTGTACAGCAAGGAAAAATCGTTAATAAATTACTAGTGGGCCCATTCAAAAGCAGAGCGGATGCACAGAGTGCGTTAATGTCTGTCCGGAAAAATATTACGCCGGATGCATTTATTATCAGCCGTTTGAAATGAGGCCGAACTTGATACACCATTTACAATTTATACTCGATGAATTTGCACCCATAGCGGTTTACCAAAAACTTAAATCACATTTTCAAAATGACGTCACTTTTCTGTTTGAAAGTGCCGGTAGCACTGAAGGGAACTACAGTATTATTCTTATCGGCGCCAGAGAACGCCTGGTCTATAAAGATAATACAACATTTTATACCGATGGTTTAGGAACGGTCAATACCTTTGAAACTTCCCCTTTTGAATTTCTAAAAACCTATTATGCCGCACGTGACACTTCTATCTATAAAGAGGCATGTAAAACATTAAATGTGGGCTATGTCGATGGTTTTATCGGCTATATCGGTTATGACATGGTCAAAGTATTTGAACCGGTGCTGGCACCTTATATGGATGTACTTGACGATACGATGAATACACCGGACATGGATCTTATCCTGCCAAAAATGGTGGCAGTCTATTCACATAAAAATCATCAGGTCACGCTGATCAGCACCCTTGATATTATTGCAGATCAATTCAAGAGAATTGAACAATCTCTCAAGGGTAGCTACGACTATACACCACTCAAACCGATGCTCAATGATCAAGGCGGCTCCTTCGCGTTTAGCAAGGAGCGTTTTTTTGAAATGGTTGACCAGTCGAAAGAGATGATCAAAAGCGGCGATGTATTTCAGATCCTGATGACCAACCGTTATACCCGAAAAGCAGAGGTCGATCCCTTCAGCTTTTACCGGATCCTTCGGACCAAGAACCCCTCACCATATATGTTTTTGATGGAGTACGAGGAATTCAGTATTGTCGGCAGTTCTCCGGAAGTAATGGTAAGACTCACAGAAGGCGACCTGCTGCTTCGCCCGATTGCCGGTACACGAAAACGCGGCGCGACAAGAGCGCGTGATAAAGAGCTTGAAGATGAGCTACTCTCCGATCCTAAAGAGCTTGCCGAGCATCTTATGCTTATTGATCTTGGACGAAATGATGTGGGCCGTGTTGCTAAGACAGGAACGGTTGTCGTCAAAGATATGATGCACATCGAACGCTATTCCCATGTCATGCACATTGTCTCTGATGTTGAAGCCCAGCTACGTGATGACAAAGATATGTTCGACCTCTTTGCCGCCACCTTTACCGCCGGAACAATGACCGGAGCACCTAAAATTCGTGCCATGGAACTGATCGCAGAATATGAAGGGCTTAAACGCGGTTTTTACAGCGGCGCAATTGGCTACTTTGGTTTTGACGGCAATATGGATACTGCCATTACCATCCGAACCTCACTGGTCAAGCCGGATGAAGTGATTTTACAGGCCGGTGCCGGTATCGTAGCAGATTCTCAACATGAGCTTGAGTATCAGGAAGTACATAATAAACTGGGAGCATTGATGAGTTCCCTCGACGACCTTAAGCCATGAAGCTCTTTGCCATCTTTGGTGATCCGGTAGCCCATTCACGCTCACCTTTAATGCATAACCATGTGTTCAAGTCTCTTGAGTATAAGGCTTGCTATACGCGTATTCATCTTACCGATGGCAGTAAACTCAAAGAGACTTTTTTCGCACTTGGACTCAGCGGTGCCAATGTCACCGTCCCGCATAAAGAGGCAGCATTTAACGCCTGTGACGAAATTCGGGGATTTGCAAAAACAGTCGGTGTCGTCAATACTCTCATCAATGAAAACGGCCGTCTCATCGGTTATAACACGGATGCAGATGGTTTTATGTATGCCATTGAACCCTTTAAAAATGTCAAGACTATTTTAGTGCTTGGTGCCGGCGGTACCGCCAAAGCATTAGCCAACCGTTTTAAAAATGATGGGATCAAAGTGACAGTAATGAACCGTTCTGCCGGTCGTTTGGAAGCGTTCCATACACAGGGTTTCAAAACTATCACATGGGAAACGGTAGAACTCAAGAGCTATGATCTTATCGTTAACACCACATCCGCCGGTCTGGATGATGACAAACTCCCTGCCCCGGAAAAGATCTTAACTCCGCTGCTCAAACAAGCCCGCTATGCTGCCGATGCCATCTACGGAAAAGTAACGCCGTTTCTCGCTCTCTGCAACGATCTTGGTCTTACCTCCAAAGACGGTGCCGATATGCTCTTAGGGCAAGGAGTACTCGCCAACAACTATTTTACAAATGATCAATTTTCTCTCGAAACGATCAAAAAACCGATGCAAGAGAGTTTTCTGTTTTAATTCGCCATAAAACCCTTCTCTTCTAAAAATCTAATGGACTGATAATGTTAGCTTTATTCATCTCTGAGACTACATGGGTATATATCATTGTTGTTTCGACAGATTTATGACCCAAAAGCTCTTGGATAGACCGTAAATCTACTCCATTCTGTAAAAGGAGTTTTACAGCGAATGGACTAAAAACTTTCTATCAAAAACAAGCTATATTTTTTGCTCGATTTAACGCTAAGAAAGGTAAAATCAACCTTATGAAAACACTTATTTTGATAGCACTCAGTTCCACCATGCTCTGGGGAGCTCCGACCTACACAAACTGCGACTTTAAAACGAAACCCTACGAAAAACTCTGCGACGCATCAGTTAAAATAGGCATCTCTGTCCAATACGTGAATGAATTTCTACTCTCTGAAAAAGCAAAAGCAAGAGATTTTAAAAGTTTCCGTCTTTTTCAGCCTAAAATGCTTAAAACGCATCATGCCAATGAAAAGCGTGCTAACAACTCACTTGTAAAATTTGTGCCGAAGATTGTTGTACATCTTAAGACCTATGAGAAGGTATATGATGCAGCCGAGAAAAAGTACCGTGTTAATCGTGAAATCATTGCAGCTATTTTTGCCAAAGAGACCCGGCTGGGGATTATTAAACCCAAACATGATGCGTTTACTGTTTTCAACACCCTCTTAGTAGAGTCGAAAACTGACACCAAACGAGAAAAGTGGCTGGTACGTATGGCACATAACAACATGATCTCTATTATGCAGTTTTGCTACAACAACAAGATCACGCCAAACCAGTGTGACTTTGCAAGCT
>Ga0164318_10005392_pt1 | contig 12358 bp, 13 predicted proteins | sample GuaBasSedimGuay9_FD_113734 | JGI IMG/M metagenome (GOLD analysis project Ga0164318, IMG submission 113734) | Subseafloor sediment microbial communities from Guaymas Basin, Gulf of California, Mexico - Guay9, Core 4571-4, 0-3 cm | ecosystem: Environmental > Aquatic > Marine > Hydrothermal vents... | reverse complement strand
GTGAAGGACGCGCCGATGGGCGCTGCTGATGCGGCGACGATATCAGCCAGTTTGATTTTCCAGACCAGATAGATAACGCCGTTAACGGCCATGATCATGTAGGCCATCATCGACAGCCATGCGGCGGGTACGTGTACAAAAATAATGCGGTAGCTGTCGCCTTGCTGATAGTCAGCCGGGGCGACTACTAACCCCTGCCAGGAGGCCCACGCGAGCATTATTAGTGCTGGAATGAGCAGCCAGGGCAGTAGTGCACCGGCGATCGGGTAGAAGTGTTTCGCCGACGAAAGCTTGTGCCAGTATTCTTTAATTAGGGACATGGAATTATAGGTTTGGGGTTAAGGGCAAGGTGGTCAGTCGATGGATATACGTAGGGCGGTGGCGACTGCCCAGGGTGAGAACAGCAGACTCACCACGGCAAGCGCGCCGAGCAATGAGAGATGCGCCGCCGGGCTTTCACCAAACTGGACGGCGTAAACCGCGCCGCTGCCAAACACCAGTGTGGGCACATAAAGCGGCAACACCAGCAGTGCAAGCAGTGCGCCGCCACGACTGGCCAGCGTCAGCGCCTCGTTAATTGCCCCTAACACCAGCAGTACTGGTGTGCCGATTGCTAACGAGGCCAGCAGCACAGGTAGCAGGTTGTAGTCTAACCCAAAGCTTTTGGCCAGCAGCGGCGTGACTAGCAGGATGGGCAACCCGGTTTGTAGCCAGTGCGCCAGCAACCGTGCGCCAATAAGCAGAAACAGCGGGCAGGGCAGCAGCAGCAGCTGGTCAAGGTAGCCATTGTCCAGGTCAGCCCGAAAGAGTTTGTGCAGCGAGAGTAGCACTGCCAGCAGGGCGGCTATCCAGATTGCGCCGGGACCGATTTTGACGAGCAGTTGCGGGTCAGCGCCCAGCGCTAACGGAAACAGCGTGCCAACGATTAAATAGAACACCACCGGGGCGAGCGCATCGCCGGGCTGGCGAAACGCCCCGAGCATTTCGCGGGCAAACTGTTTGCGAAGGGCGCAGAGCATCATCGAATCACCCCAGCCGCAGTTCAGCGATACCGCCCAGCGCAGACGATAAATTCTGGTGAGAGGTTATGATCAATATTCCGGCGTTCTGCAGGTGCTCCGCGCAGAGTGATTCGACCATCTTGATGCCGGCGGTATCCAGCGCGGCCAGCGGTTCATCGAGTATCCAGCAACTGGCTTCGGCGGCCAGCAGGCGAGCGAGAATGAGTCGCCGGCGCTGCCCCTGCGACAGATAACGGGCCGGCAGGTCAACGCAACGCTCTAGCCCGACCTGCTGCATGGTTTCTACCAGTGCGGCATCGGTGGTGGTGCGTGGCAACAGGTAGCGCAGGTTTTCCAGCGCGGTGAGGTCGCCGCGCAGGCCAAATTGATGGCCCGAATAGGCGAGGTGTCGGTAATACTCCTCGCGGCAATCGCGAATGTTCTGACTGCCCCAGCTAACCTGGCCTTGCTCAGGCTCACTGAGCCCGGCCAGAATTCTTAACAATGTGGTTTTGCCGCTGCCGTTCGCGCCGGTGATACGCATAGCTTCGCCAGGGCCGAGCGAAAATGTCACTCCGCGGAATAGCAGTCGCTCGCCACGCAGCGCGGCCAGGTTTTTAGTGGATATCATTAGAATAGTACCCGGTCTCTCATTGCCATCGATCTGTATCGATGTAGTGTCGCGGTACTAATGGTTGTTCGCACAAAAGGTCTTCTGCCTGCTGGTTGTCGTGTATGGTCATGCGGGCTCCAGGCGGGGCCCGGGTGCAGAGTTTTGTCAGAATTTGCCCGCAGGGGCTAGTGTACAATCTGCGCCGCTTTCGCCGTGCAGTTTTTAGCGCATAGTCAGCGGTTTTTTCCTATGTCTACACACACTTAAAGAGGGCGCTTATGCCGTGGATTGAACTGGGCCACCTCTGTGCCTGGCTGGCACTGGTGCTGGCATTTGTGCAGGCCACGGCGCCCATTGTTGCGCGAGTGAGTAATCAGCCGTTTCTCGGCGAGATATCAGTGCGCGTGGCGCCACTGGTTGGTTTGTTGGTGCTTGTAGGCGCGGCAACTTTGGTTAATGCGTTTGTCACCGATGATTTTTCGGTGGCGTATATTGCCCATTATTCCAATAGTCAGCTGCCTCTACTCTATAAAGTTACCGCATTTTGGGGTGGGCACGAAGGGTCACTCTATCTCTGGCTCACGGTGCTAGCCGGGTATACGACGGTCGTTGCCTGGCAGGGGCGCCGGCGCATTCCTGAACATTTGCCACTGGTGTTGGCCGCCCAGGGGTGGCTGTTGGTAGGGTTTCTTGGCCTGATTCTATTCCTGTCGTCACCCTTCGAACGGTTGCTAATGGTGCCGCTGGACGGCCGCGAGCTCAATCCCCTGTTGCAGGACCCGGGCATGGCGTTTCATCCGCCCATGCTCTATCTCGGTTATGTCGGTTTTTCGGTGCCGTTCGCGTTTGCCATGGCGGCGCTGGCCAGTGGCTGGCGCAGCGATGAATGGGTGCCGCTGGTGCGCCGCTGGGTGCGAGTGGCCTGGCTGTTTTTAACCACCGGAATTGTGCTTGGTGGCTGGTGGGCCTATTACGAACTGGGCTGGGGTGGCTATTGGGCGTGGGATCCGGTTGAAAATGCATCGTTTATGCCCTGGTTGACGGGTACCGCGCTGTTGCATTCGATAATGGCGCAGGATCAACGGCGCATGTTGCCGCTATGGAATCTGTTTCTGATTATCACCACCTTCCTGCTATCGCTGCTGGGTACGTTTCTGGTGCGCTCGGGCATTCTCTCTTCGGTTCACGCCTTTGCGGTCGATCCGGGGCGGGGCAGCTATATTCTGGTGTTTATGGCGCTGGTGATTAGTGTCGCGCTGGTGCTGGCCTTCTGGCGCAGTGATTCCCTGCACGGCGAGCCGCGACCGACGGCATGGATCTCGCGGGAGTCGGGTATTTTGCTGGGCAATGCGCTGTTCACCGCCTGTTGTGTCATGGTATTTCTGGGCACGCTCTACCCGCTATTTCTTGATCTTTCCATGAACCAGAAAATTACTGTGGCGGCACCCTATTTTAATGGTGTGGTGGCACCGGTGATGCTGGTGATGCTGGCGCTGATGGTGATCGCACCATTGCTGCCCTGGCGTAAAATCGCGCCGGGCAGGTTGTGGGCTAAAACCAGAGTGATGCTCATCGCCGCCAGCGTTGCGGCGCTGTTGGCTACCCTTGTCTGGCCGGGACACTGGCAGGTTGGTTTTACTGCGGGGTTAGCGGCTGCGCTGATAGTGACAATAGTTGAAGACCTCTATCGCCGACTGGCAGTGAGCCGAGCAGCCAATGCCGGCGGATTGCTCACGGTGCTGCGGGTTGACAGTCGTCACTTCGCCGCGACGGCGGCACATGTTGGTGCGGTGGTGATTGCTGCCGGGTTAGTCGGTTCTGGGCTGTTTCGAAGCGAGCAGTCACTAGTCATGGCGCCGGGTGACCGGCTGGAAATTGCCGGTGAAACTGCTGAGTTAATCGGTATCGAGAATCTATCGGCCGATAACTATCACGCCGTTCAGGGCGTGTTCTGGTTAGTTGAGCGTGGGGTGGAGTTGCGCCCGGAAAAACGCCGCTACCCGGCGAGTGGTACGGTGACCACTGAAGCCGCCATCGACTCTACCCTGGCCCGAGATTTTTACCTCGTGCTGGCACAAAAGGAAGAGAACGGCTGGGGGGTTCAGGTTTATATCAACCCGCTGGTACAGCTGATCTGGTTGGGCACCGGCATTCTACTGGTGAGTATGCTGATGCTGCTGTTTCGCAGGCGGGCGATCCGGTGAGGAGGAGTCTGTCGTGAGTGGACCATTGTGAGCGGGCGCCGCTGGGCAATATTGCTACTACCGGTAGTCGTCGCGTTGGGGGTGGTGCTGTTTCTCGGGTTGAGTCGAAATCCGACGGAAATCCCCTCGCCGCTAGTGGGTAAACCGCTGCCAGCGATATCCGGCGTTGATTTACAGGGAGAACTGCGGCAGTTGCCGATTAGGGGCAAACCGATGTTGCTGAATGTCTGGGCGTCGTGGTGCAGTGCTTGCGTCGCCGAGCACGCGGTCATTGTGGCGGCGGCGAAGCGATACTCGGATAAAATCGATTTTGTTGGCGTGAATTATCGTGATAAACAGCCTGACGCGCAGCGCTGGCTCGCCCGGCTGGGTAATCCGTATGCCTGGTCATTGAATGATTCGAATGGTCGAGCTGGCATTGAGCTGGGCGTATACGGCGCACCAGAAACCTATTTTATTGACGCTCAGGGAGTGATTCAGGATAAGAAAATCGGCCCGCTTAACGAGACAGAGTTACGTGATAAATTACATGAAATATATGGAATTAACTAATTGAAAATAAAGATTATTATATTTCAATTTATATTTGTCTTTAGTGTGAGCGCCATTGCTGAGCTGGTTCACGAGCCGGCTCGCGATCGAGAGATTCTTGATATAGCGTCGCAGCTACGCTGTGCGGTGTGTCAGAGCCAGTCAGTGGCGGAGAGCAATTCCGACCTGGCCAACGACATGAAGGCGATTATTGGCGAGCAGTTGGACGAGGGTGCTTCGTCGGCTGCAATTCTTGACTATTTTGTCCAACGTTACGGTGACTACATCCTGATGAAGCCGCGGACTGATGGAGTGGGCTGGCTACTCTGGTGGTTTCCCGTAGCCATTATTGGTCTGGTACTGCTGCTGGTTTTCTGGCAAATCAGGGCGCGGGCAGCCGCATCAGGCGTCCCCTCAGCGGTGGATAGTGATGCCCACACTTTAGACGGTGATCAGCGGCAGCGGCTGCAGCAGTTGCGAGACCGTCAACCATGACCGCATTAATTATTGCTGGCCTGGTCGTCGCGCTGTTGGCGGCGCTAGTCGCGGCACGGCCGCTAAACGATAAAGCAGGCACAGACGAAGCACTGTTATCTTTATGCGAGCGCCGTGACACCCTCGAACGGCAGATTGCGGCGACAACCGGTGACCGCCGGCGCGGTGATATCGACCCGGCCTTTGCCGACGATGAACAGGGGCGGCTGGAACTGGAATTGTTGCAGGTGCTTGAAGGGATCGCGGCGGCGGATAAATTAGCTGAGACCTTACCGGCGAAATCCGGTCATTCGCTAACGCGTGCGGGCGCATTATTTTTGCTCATGGTCGTTATTGGTGGCGGGCTCTATTACCAGAGTCAGCAGCAGTGGTGGCAGGCAAATTTAAATGACCAGATTACTCAGGAGCAGCCGGCGGCCAAGGCGGGTGTTCCGATGTTGGCTAATGGTCAGCCAGATATTGACGCCATGGTAAAACGATTGGCAGCCCGGTTAGCGGATCAGCCCGACGATGGGGCCGGCTGGAAGCGTTTAGGCCGTTCGTATTATGTGATGAAGCGCTACGAAGAGTCTGCCGATGCCTACGCTAAAGCCGCCGCATTACTGCCGGAAGATTACACCCTGATTCAGGGCTATGCCCTGTCGCGTCTGGCGCAGGAGGCGGAGCAGCAACGGGAAGTTCCTTTGGCACCGTCTATTGATGTGATGGTCAATGAATTGCGGCAGCGGGTCGAGGCGAGTCCAGACGATGTCGACGGTTACCGGGCGATGGCGGCGATTTATGTGATGGTCTCCCGGCGGGGTCTTGCCGCAGAGATGTATGAGCAGAGTCTGCAGCGCGATCCCGGTGATCTGGACGTAGCAGTGGCTGCTGCGGCCAATCAGTTTGTCATTGCAGAGGGGGAGAGCACTGCGGCGGTTGACCTGGCCTATGAGCGTGTGGCCATGCTCAACCCGTCCGCCAGGTCGGTGATTTGGTATCGCGGTTACGTGGCCTACCACGCCGGGCAGTGGCAGCAGGTACTTGATTACTGGCAACCGTTGTTAGAACAGTTGCCAGAAGAGAATGCCGATGGCCAGCGTATCGCGGAGGCGGTAGCAGAGGCGCGGGCGCATCTGCTGGAGGGTGACGAATAAAAGCGCAGTAAAAAAACACCGCATGGTTTGCAAGAAACCATGCGGTGTTTTTACGATTACGGCGATGCTTAATCGTGCGCGAGTTTGTCGGCATTAACTGGTCAGTAAATTCAATCCGTAACTACTGGATTGGCATCTCACCGTTTAACAGTCACTCGATCGTTTAACTACCAACAGGCATGTTCATGATGAGGTAATAGCCAGCCGCACAACCGACGATCGCGCCAACAATAAAGCCAATAACGAGGCCGCCCATGAACGAACCACCGCTACTTCTGGTAGTGGCTGGTTTGGCCTGGGCGGGTTTCTGGGTGCGTGGCTGCTGTGGATGCTGGTCGCGCTCGGGGTCTGCGCTGGGGTCGTAGCCCTCAATCTTAATTTCGATGGCGCAGAGCCCTTTGTCACCTTCTGATTCAGTGAAAGTTACTTCGGTATCGCTGCGCAGCAGTTTTTTCGGCCCATCGAAGTCACTATAGTGAAAAAATAGTTCTTCACCGTCTGCGTTCTCGATAAAGCCAAAGCCCTTTTTAAAATAGAAACGTTTGATCGTACCTTTCATTCTGGTTCCTTGAAAATTATCCGTCGTAAGTCCGCGGAGTAGTCGTAAGTTGTTGTCGAAAAGGAAATGTAGCGTTCTGCACCGGTCCTTTAGTGAGTTAGGTGCGGCAGGAATTATAGCGGCTACGGAATGTCTTGGGTGAGTAGAGCGGCCAATATTGGAATCAGCGTTGGAAAGCCGACATTTAGCCAGGTTTGGCGGGTTTGCGTAACACCTCGGAATGCAGTTTGAATTGTCCCGTTTGGCGGTCAGCAAAAAAGTGTTGCAGGGCCAACTTGACGGTGGGAAAGGCTAGTTGATCCCAGGGAATGTCCGCTTCGGCAAGTAGCTGCACCTCCAGGCTTTCGATACCTGCCTGGAACCTGGGTGACCGCAACTGGCCGAGGTAGATCATATGCACCTGGCCAATTTGCGGGATGTTAATGACGGTTAAGAGCTCGCCCATTTTCACGTCAATGCCGGCTTCCTCCTCGGCTTCGCGCTGGGCGCCTTCTTCGGTGGACTCCTCATTTTCCAGGTAGCCGGAGGGCATGGTCCAGTAGCCGATGCGTGGCTCTATTGCTCGTCGACAGAGGATGATTTTTTCCTGCCACTCTGCGATTACCCCCACTACGATGTTCGGGTTCTTGTAGTGAATTTCGTCACAGGCGCCGCAGATGTGGCGATGCCTGTTATCGCCGTCAGGAATCTTGTGAGTTACCAGGGCGCCACAGCTGCTGCAATATTTCATTGTGTTATCTAGATAACCTCGGCTATATGGTTAAAAACCCATCAGCTGGCGATAGCCTTTCCAGAATCCGCGGATTGAATTTTCATCGGTGCCGGTGCTGTTCATGTCGCCGTAGCCGTCGCCGCCCATTTCTACAAACGAATTCTGGTCTGCATCGCGAGCAATGCCGCGCTGAATAATCTCACCGGCTTCAGCGTCTTCCATGGCGATCAGGCCGGCGGGGCCGAGCATATTGGCCTGGAGCAAGCGATGCTCACGCATTTCGTTGCTGTCATCTTTGTAGCCCAGGTAAGTCCAGTGGAGTTCAAATTCGTCTATTTTTTTCGGTCGAATCTGGCGGATCGCGAAACCGTTTTGAATGTGCTGGAACACCGAGTTGGGAAACAGGGATTCGATGGTAATGGCGATGTCGTCGTCGCGTTCGTTGATAAAGCGCAGAAATTGTGGCGCTTCCAGTGCCTCTTTGCCGCCCTTGAAGGCGCGGGTGGTGTTTTTATTATAGGTATCGAGGCTGGTATCACTGCCCGGTCGCCACACGGTGAACAGGTTGTGGTAACGCTCCTTGTTCATCTCGATAGTGGTTTTGGTGGCCGGGGTGGCAATTCCAAAGGTCGGGTAGAACAGGTGCAGCAGCATGGCGTGGTAGCTGTCACGGGTGTTTTCGCCGTAAAGTTTCCAGTTACAGTTAATGTATTGGCGGCTGTAACCGAGTATTTCGATTTCACGGCCTTCCAGACAGCGGGCTAGATTACGCTCCATGGCTTCGCCGAGGTACTCCTTCAATGGCACCAGGTCAAAATCGAAGGTGACATAAATCAGCCCGAAAAGGGTCTCGACGCGGAGTTTCTGCAGGCCGTGATCGGCCATGTCGAAATCTGCTGGATAGCCACCTTTTCCGCCTAAACCCCGCCGAAACGGCACGCCGATCAAATCACCCGCATGGTTGAACGCCCACTGATGATAGACACAGGTGTGCACGTCGGTGTTGCCTTTCAGGTCACGGCAAACCAGCGCGCCGCGGTGGGCGCAGCGGTTTACAAAGGCGTGTACCTGGTTTTCGCTATCGCGACTGACGATCACCGGGGTGTCGCCAATAAAAGTAGTGATGTAGTCGCCGGCGTTGGGCAGTTCGGCTTCCAGTCCCGCATAACACCAGGTGGGGCCGCGAAAAATTCGCTGCTGCTCCATGTCGTGCACCGCGGGGTCAGAAAACAATCGGTACGGTACCCGAGTGAGGCCGGCTTCGGGCCAGCTAAATTCTGGTAGTTGCAGGTTCTCTGGTGCGTTCATTAATCTCTCCTAACTTCTTTACGGTGCCTTGAAGTTTCCTTAAGCCAGCGTTTAGCTGGCCCTCCTTCAGGAGCTTACTTGGTAGAGATTTTTGCGGCAACCGCTATCGGTTAGCGCGCCACCACGGCCAGCACCAGCGAACCAAACATCAGCGCGCCACCAAAGCCGCGAATCGTGAGCTGACGGTGGGTGAGGTGTTCGATTTCGCTAAAGCCAATCCGCGCCATCAGATAGATAACACCGATAGACATTAGCCCGCGAGAAGATTGCAGGATGTTAATCAGTGTTACCTGCTGTGACTGCACAAAGGCCAGCATTAGGAGTACTACTCCACAGAGGTGAACGCTGCCGTAAATGGCCAGGGTTTTAGCCAGGGGCGCAGAGACCTTCCAGTCGTTTTTAAATAAAATGGGCGACAGCGGCATCATGACCATGGTTGGTATGGCAAAGACATACGCGGCAATTTGAAAGCCCTGGACTCCGTTTCGAAGCAGGGCCATCACGGTGATATCGGCAGCGCCAAACATCAGGCAGGTGAGTAGCACAAACAGCAGGGCGCGGGATGAGCCGTGCAACTTGCCGTCGTTGAGAAAAAACAGGCTTACGAAGACTCCAAATGCGCCCAGGTAGACCATAGGGCCGTATGTCTCGCTAAATATTAACGCTGAAAATCCGGCCACCACGAACATCTTCAGCCCGAGCATGGGTACCACGAAGGAAGCATCGCCGTGGCGCAGTGCATTCAGGTAAGCCACCTGGCCGATCATCACGAACACGCCCATGGTGACAATCAGGCCGATGTTGTCGATAAAGTTATCGACCCCGACAAACGGTAACAGCAACATACCCAGCAGCCCGACCGCATATTGACTATAAAAAGCCAGCTTGACCCTGTTCTGCGAGTGGGCGAGAAACTGCTTGGAGTAGGCAAAGGTAAAGGCGTGGAGCAGCGATGCTGCCAGCGTCAGCCAGACGTAGGAGGGAATCTGGGACAAGTCCGTTTATCCTTAAATGTTTTGTAAGTAGCGAAGCGAAAAATGGATTGTGGCGATGATACTCGTTGCCGCGCCAGCGCGGTTGTTAACGGGCTATTTAGCGCTTAGCGCCAGGCCCAACGAGGCCATCATGATTACCGCACCAATCAACCGCGACCGATACTGGTGACCCTGTAGTGATTCCACGCCACTAAACCCGAAGCGGGCAAAAACCCATACTGCTAGCAGCGCAAAAACAGAGCGGGAATTCTGCAATATCGCAATCAACGTCACTTTACGACTCAGCTCAAACGCCCAGACCAGCGCCAGAATGCTGGTTATCTGAAACAGGCCGTACAACAGCAGGGCGCGGCTGTACCGCCAGTTCAGGTTCAACGCGCCCCGGCTCTGCAGCAAGGCCAGTGGGCCGAGAATCAGCAGTGGCCCGAGTAGGCTAAACAGGGTGACCTCGCCCAGGTTATAGCCGCTACGGATCATGCTCATCAGGAATATGTCATTACCGGTAAAAGCGGCGGCGGCGAGCAGTACAAACATTATTGCAACCGGTGATGCACTCAGTTTCCCGTCGTTGAGAAAATAGAGGCTTACCAGGGTGCCGAGGCCGCCAACATAGACCAGGCTGCTGTAGGTCTCCTGCCAGAATATCGAAGACAGCAGCGCCACGCCAAAAATTTTAACCCCAAGCATCGGCACGACAAAGGAGGCATCGGCGCGCTTCATCGCCTCCATCAGCATGATTTGGCTCAGCGCCACGCTAATGCTAAAGCCGACAATATATTCGGGCGCCGGGCCAATGCCGCGAATCTCAAAAAATGGCAATGCGAACATCGCCAGCATCACCGTCACCAACATGCTGTAAAAAGCGATCTGAAAGCGGCTATCTGAATAAACCAGTAGCTGACGCGACATGGCGAATGAAAACCCCTGCAACAACGCGCCGGCCAATGCTGCCCAGATGTAAATTTCCATATCGACGATTCCGGTATAACTAAACGAGGAGAGGGTGATTGAGTGTGATCATGCCGCCAGCAGCGCCAGCACAATCGAGCTAGCAATCAGTGCTGAGCCCAGCCCCCGCGACAGGTACTGGCCCCGGTTAAGTACCTCAAGGCCTTTGATGCCGAGGCGGCTGATGATGTAGACGGCGATAACCGCGAACAGCCCCCGCGAACTCTGCACAATATTGATCATGGTCGCTTTCTGCGCCAGGCCAAAGCTCATCATCAACAATATACCGCCGCCGGCCTGGCCGATTCCAAACAGCGTCAGCCCTTTCAGAAACGGTCGGTTCACCTGCCACTTGCCTTTTAATACCACCAGGGCCAGCGGTAGCATGAACAGCGCGCCACCGACAAACAGGTAGGCCATGACCTCATAAGCCGAAAAACCGGCGCGGAACAGGCGCACGATGAAAATATCCGTGGCGGCATAGAGCGCGCAGTTAGTAAGCACTAGCAGTAAAGCCGCCGGTGAGGCGTGGTGGTTACCATTATTGAGCAGAAAAACCCCAACGACCGCACCACTGGCGCCGATGTACACCCAGGCGCTGTAGAACTCATTCAGCCAGATTGCCGCAAACACCGCGACAAAAAATACCTTCAACCCCATCATCGGCACCACAAACGAGGCATCGCCATAACGGTTAGCCAGCACGAAGCAGTAATGTCCTAAGGCAAAGGGCGCACCAACCAGAAGGATGTCTAGCCAATAACCTTCTGGATCGCGAAATTCCACGAACGGAATGATGACCATGCTGCCGATGCCGGTGGCAAACAGGCAGAAGAACGCCACCTGGGCTGGGTGGGGTGCCAGGTCATACAGACGTTTGGAATAAACCGTGCTGAAGCCGTGAATGGCCGTGGCCACCAGGCCGAGCAGAACCCAGAGTTCCAAGATAATAGTGTCCGAATAGAGAGGCCGTGCCGGTGCGTTGGCGCTTTAGTGGTTCGTCGACGAACCAAAAAAATTAATCGGGATTAGAGGCTGGCTGTACAACAACTCGAGAGGTCTCTGCCTGCTTTGTGGTTGTCTAGCGTTATGATACAGGCAATCAGCCGTTAAGCGGTTCGTCCGAGATTGAACCCGATGAGTTTATAATTTCTGCCGCTCGATTGACCGCTTCGCGGATGAGCGGGTCTGCGCCGCACTGACAGAACTGCCGACTCATGGCTGCGTCAATCTGTTCATCATCTGGATGGGGAGTTCGATCTAGTAGTGCGGTAGCAGTCATTAACTGCCCAACATGACAATAATGACAACGGGGCACGCTCAGTTCGTGCCACGCCGTCATGACTGCGGCTTTGGCGGTTAACCCTTCGATGGTGGTGACGTTTTTCCCGGTCAGGGTTTCAAGCTGTGTGATGCAGGAACGTATCGGCTGACCATCCAGTAATACCGTACAGACACCGCACTGCCCCAGGCCGCAGCCAATTTTAGTTTTGGTCAGCGCTAATTCTTCGCGCAACAACCAAACCAGTGGCTGCTGACCATCGCAATCACGGGTTACTGAATCGCCGTTAATTTCCAGGTTGATTTTCACTATGAGACTCGTGTTGGTACGTAGAAATATCAGCGGTTACTGTTGTGAACAAGTGAAGCTTTGCCGAGGTTTCAATGCCACAACATTGTGATTAAAAAACCAGGCATTCATTGAACAGAACGGTCATAGAGAAACTAAGGCGACGACCAACTATGATATTCCGTATGACTACACAGATTAAGATCCCTTCGGGGTTGCCTATTTTATACTCATTTCGGCGTTGTCCCTATGCCATAAGGGCACGGTTAGCGATTCAGGCCAGCGG
>Ga0164318_10005391_pt1 | contig 12360 bp, 11 predicted proteins | sample GuaBasSedimGuay9_FD_113734 | JGI IMG/M metagenome (GOLD analysis project Ga0164318, IMG submission 113734) | Subseafloor sediment microbial communities from Guaymas Basin, Gulf of California, Mexico - Guay9, Core 4571-4, 0-3 cm | ecosystem: Environmental > Aquatic > Marine > Hydrothermal vents... | reverse complement strand
TAGAAAATTATTGGAGCGTTTTACAAATGCCAGAGGAAAAAAAGTTAACAAAGGAAGAATTAATAAAAAAGGCCATGATATGGAAAGAGATAGCAACGAAATTGCACTCATTCTATAGAGGTAAATTAATGGTTATGCCGAAATGCGCTATAGAGAGTTATCAGGATTTTGCTTGGGTTTATACTCCTGGAGTCGCAGAACCTTGCAGAAAAATTAATAAGAATGTTGAAGATATCTGGACTTATACAAATAGATGGAATTACGTTGCTGTTGTAAGCGACGGAAGCCGAGTTCTCGGTTTAGGCGATATTGGACCAGAGGCAGGACTACCTGTTATGGAAGGAAAGGCTGTTTTATTCAAGTATCTTGGGGGTGTCGATGCTTTTCCCTTAGTAACTAGGGCATCCAAGACCGAAGACATGATTCAATTTCTTAAATGGATAGAGCCTAATTTTGGTGCAATTAACTTGGAAGATATAGCAAAACCAAGATGTTTTGATATTCTCGAGAAAGCCCGACAAGAATTGGATATTTGTGTATGGCACGATGATCAACAAGGAACTGCTGCAGTAATCTATGGTGGCCTAAAGAATGCTTTAAAGATCGTAAACAAAAAATTATCTGAAGCGAAGATCGTACTAAATGGATTTGGTTCGGCTAATAAGAAAGTCGCAGATATTTTATTACTCGCTGGTGCAAAGGCAGAGCATTTATATATCGTTGATTCTCGGGGTGTTCTTGGCCCGCATAGAGAGGATGTAAAGGGAACCTATAAAGAGTGGTGGGCAAATCATACAAATGCAGAACATATAACTGGTATGCTAAAAGATGCACTAAAAGGAGCTGATGTTTTAATTTCTATGAGTAAACCTGGTCCTGGAGTCATTAAGAAAGAGGATATTCAGGTTATGAACACGGATTCTATTGTATTTGTAGCAGCGAATCCAATTCCAGAAATATGGCCATGGGAAGCAAAAGAAGCTGGAGCTAAAATAGTTGCAACAGGTAGAAGTGATTTCCCAAACCAAATTAATAACTCGCTAGGGTTCCCTGCGATATTCAGAGGAGTATTAGATGTTATGTCCAAAACAGTTACTGATGAGATGTGCATTGCTGCAGGAGACGCCCTTGCAAAATTTGCTGAGGAAAAAGGTATTCATGAGGAGTATATAATCCCAAGAATGGATGAAACAGAGGTCTTCCCCTACGAAGCTGCAGCAGCTGCAATGCAGTCTGTGAAACAAGGAGTTGCCAGAATTAAGACTACATGGGAAGAAGAATATAATAGAGCAAAGCAAATAATTGAAGAATCTCAGATGATGCTAAATCAACTTATTAAGCACGGTTTAATCAAGCATGCACCTGAGGACGTAGTTAAAGTTTACCGAAGTAAGAAATAACCTTTCTTTTTTCCTTTATGCTAATAATTTTTTGCTTTTCCCTAGCAAAAACATATGTTTTACGGCTTTAGGATCATATACTATGACATAAAGCCCTTGTCCAGCTTAAAAATTACAAAAATTAATAAAAAAGGATTCTACTCGTCTATTACTCATATTCTTACATCAAAGGAATATAAGATGCGCCTGTACTTTCGAGCAAGCGTCTTAACTTCCTCTAAGAAATATGTGGGCTTAGTCTTAGTTACAATGATCGAACTAATAATCTCAGCAAGTTTCTCTAAATCGGCCTTTGTGATTCCCTTCCTTGTTACCTCTTGAGTCCCGAACCGTACTCCTCTATCCACGATTATGTTTGCTCTCTCGAGATCTTCCTGAATAATCTTCCCTTCTCTTTCATCGACCTTTAACCAAATTTGATGGCTCTCTGTAAAATCCCTGTTCTCAAATGCTATCTTTACCCCTCTTTCATGTAATTCTTTAGCTAGAAATTTTGAGTTCTCTATAATTTTTTTAGCATAAATTTTTCCATGAGATAGTAGTTCTTCTGCAGTAATACCTAATGCGGCAATTCTATTTACATGAGCATTATCTATAAGTACCGGAGGAAATGTTACTACTTTAGCAAGCTTTTTAGCGATGTCAGCATTATTTGTTAAAATGAGACCCCCTTGAGGACCAGGAAATGTCTTATGCGTACTGCCTAAGAGAACATCCGCTCCTTCTGCTAGCGGATCTTGAAACGTATTTCCAGCTATGAGTCCTAGCACATGCGAACCATCATAAACCAAATAGGAATCAATATCCTTACACATTTCTGAAACTGCTTTTACTGGAAATGGAAAGAGAATGAAACTAGAGCCAAGAACAACAATACTTGGCTTTTCTAGATATATCAATTTCCTCGTTTTTTCTATATTGATTGTACCTTTACGCCAATCAAACGGGAGATATACTGGAACTCTATCTACTAATTCAAAATTGAATGGATAACCACCATCCTCCGGAGATAGAATTGCTATTTTATCGCCCGGTTTTGATAAAGCTAATAAGGCGGCTAGAAAGGATATATTCCCACTAAGTGGTTCGACAAAAGCATATTTGGCCTTAAAAAGATCTTTTATAATGTCCCTAGTTTTTTGTAATATCTCCAAGATGTATTGGAGACCACCATAGAAATCTTCGTGATGATATCTATGAACGAGATCCGATGCTAGAATTTTTCTAGCAGTCTCGCTCATAACATTTTCGCTAGGTATAAGATTTATACATTCGGAGCGGTACTTTTCATGATGCTCCACAAGATCGGCAATCCGCCCTCTCAAATTTAATCGACTCCCCAAAGCAATAACCAATTCATAGTATGAATAACTAAAAAATTATTTATTAATTTCCCTAACACATGGAATCTAAGAAAAGAGACCATTATAAAAACTGATGGGCTTATATATGTGCCTTAAGCATCTTAATATCAAATTTAAGATGATTTCTTTTCCAATTTCATCTAACAACTCTTGATGAAACACGAATAAATAACATGTTTTTTATCTGCAATCTCCAATGATTAAAGATTTTTTCAGATTTTCAGGCAGTATGATTTGGTCGGATTCCCAATGCGAAATAAGAATTGTAAGATTTCGTATACTAATTTATTTTCATATCCTCAAGATAAAAAGTCAGTTTCGGAACAATTGTACCTTTACATTTGATCTTTAATAATTTCGTATTTGGTTTTGGTTCAACAAAAATTTTTAACCATCGTGCGCCAATAAATCCCATGAATCCAAATGTAGGATCCACGGGAATCCAGCCCTTCTTTAAGGAAAGAATCTCTAACCATGCATGGAAGTTTTCTGGTATAACATAACCAAGGACGGTCCTTATAGGTATGTTCAAAGCCATTAAAATTGACGCACAAAGATCTGATATCTCATCGCATGCTCCTTTTTGATGTTTTAAAGCAAACCTTCCGCCCAATCTATATGCATTTCTCTCATATTTTACGTTCGCTTTAATGAATTTGATACAGTTCGTAACGGTGGTATATAGATCTTTAGATTTTATCTTATTAGCTATTGCAATAATATCTTCATGCCTTGGATTTTGTAATCGTCCTCTATAGTTTATCTGCAAATCATGCGTTTTTTCTGGAAACCCCCACTCTGTATCATTTATCTTGACAGCATTTAAGTTCACAACTTGCGATACAAAGACTTTTTCTTTCTTTTTAGGCGGAATTACATCAAGTTTTAAACTAGCAATTAGATTACCATATGAATCTTTTCGTATTTTTAGATCACCATGACTTTTCTTTGTTATTCTTATTTTCTGATGCAAATCTTCGGAGGGAATATAGAAATCAATGGAAATATCTCTAACGCGCTTCTGACTTGGATTAAGTAGCAAAACTTCTGTCCTTATTTCGAGCTCTTCTATGTTTCCTTCTTCGACATAAAATATCTCTTCTGGAAGACCAATAAATTCTGTATAGGAAATCTTCCTGTTACTATTGATAATAGAATCGAAACTTTTTGTGTAATAGTATTTTAGTCCATGGAATCTTCTTATACGCAATGAGATCTCCTTTTATAATTAAACTAAAAAAGATAACCCATTATTTAAGGTTTAATTCCTGAAAAGTTTCAGTTGACGTATCATAGCTGTTATGTGATAGAAAAATAATAGATTAATCTTCAATTTTACGCTTATTTAAAGTTTTAGCTAAACCTAAGATTTTCTAGAGAAAGGGATCCTCAGCACTCTATTTATTTTTTCTGGTAAGGTGCTTCTCGAATCAATTGCTTTCTTGCTCTAAAAAGAGTTCAGCCAATCAAGGATCTCTTCTAATACTTTTTCCTTTCCAATCTCGTTTAAAATTTCGTGATAGAATCCTGGATATACTACGCGCTTTTTACGCTCAATTTCAAGATTATTGAAGAATATTTCTGAGCTCTCTGGTGGTACTATTTTATCATCACCACCATGGAGTATTAATATTGGAACTCTTAATTTTTGCGCATTTTGCTGTGCAAAGTTCATAGCTTTAAGCATTTCCATTAGTAATCTTATAGTTCCTTTTTTAAATACGAGAGGATCTCTTGAATACTCATCCGCTATAGTTGAATCATGTGTTAGTTCATTTGGATTAATTGTAATTGGGACCCGATATTTAGGTTGAATCCTTGATATAATCGGAAGTAGAATTCTTTGTGCAACTGAAATTTTGATGCTTGTACCTAACGCTGGGCCGGAGACGATTAGACTCTTAAGTTTATCTCCATGATCTAAAGCATAAAGAATCGAAATTAATCCGCCCATGCTGTGGCCTAGCATGAAAACCTTATCGATTGAAGTAGATTCTCTGATAAAATCTACAAAGAAATCTAAATCATCTACAAATTGCCAAAAATTCCTGATATAACCAGAGATCCCACCAGATCTTCCATGTCCTCTTAAATCCATCATATAAAGGGAATATCCATTTCTCGCTAGGAATTCTCCGACGTGATGATAGCGACCGGAATGTTCTGCATAACCGTGAACACCGATTATTAAATCCTTTTCATCCTCACTTTTCCAAACCCTATAAAACAATTTGGTACCATCATTTACTTGAATTTTAGATTCCATAATACCCACACTTCCAGATGTACTCATGTAGTATCACCTGCAGAAATGTGCTTAGAAAATAGAAAAAATCTATTATTAATGTGTTTCGTATGAAACTTCAAATTCATTCGATAATAGAATCCTTAAGGTTATATTCAAAATTTTCCAACATAAAAAAGGAATCTCAAGGTATGATTTATGCTGCCATTGAGGTGTTCAAGATAAAAGCCATGGAACATCTAAAAATAATTGCCGGTGAGATTGGACCACGCGGCGCGACTACAACAAATGAATATAAAGCTGGCGAGTATGTAAAGCAACTCTTTGGAAATTTAGGATTTAAGACGCAAATTCAGGAATTCTACTCGATACCCTCTTTTTCACATCCGTATATAATTATCTACCTCTTAGCTTTAATAGGTATCCTGGCCTCGTATTTTTATCCCTTATTTTTAATACTAACGATTTTTTCATATCCTCTTTACGTGCTAGAGTATCTGTATATGAAACCCATAGTTTCAAGATTAATTGCTTCAATCATTAAGAGAAGAAGTAGAAATATTATTGGAATCTACAGGAGCGGATCACCGAAGGTAAGGATTATCTTCTCAGCACATATAGATTCAACAAAGGCGGCTGAAGTCTTCAAGCCAGAGAAGATAAAGCGTTTAAGATCATTGCTTAGTCTTTCATTCTACATGTTCCTTTTCCTTTTCATATATTCTATAATCTATATAGTAGTAGCTACATTGAATCTTATACCAAATATTAGCATTTTTTCTCTAGAGCTTAAGTACATCCTCTATCTTATAGAATTATTACTTTCAATCCCGATTATAATTAATCTGATTAATTTGTTTGAAAGAGAATTTAGGCATGAATATGTACCAGGAGCAAATGATAATGGCTCAGGTATCGCGGTTCTTCTAGCATTAGCTGAAATTATTTCTGAAAATAAGCCAAATAATATAGAGATTTACTTTGTTGCTACAGGCTCTGAGGAGGTAGGAATGCTTGGAATGCACCATTTTAAAAAGAATTTTCGTCCAATTCTAAATAATGCTTATATAATAAATTTTGACAACCCTGGGAAGGGCAAATTAGCATTTACTCTCTGCGAAGGTCTCATAAAACTATTCTGTTGTAAAGAAGGTCTGCTCCTTAAAATAGCGAAGGACGTTGGTAAGGAACTAAACATAAGTCCTTTTAAATATCGATTATTGCCCACCGATGCAATACTGTTAATACGTGACGGTTTCGAAGCTATAAGCATTATGGCCTTCGATGAAGACGGTTTTCCTATTGATTATCATTGGTATAATGATGATCTACGGAATATTAATCCAGAAAACCTTCGAAAAGCTGTGGAATTTTCCATAAAAATTATCGAAGAAATTCTAAGATATCACTCCTAACTAATAATCTATAACCCTGTTCCCGTTATCGGTAAGAGATTAATCATTTCCGAGATTTTATCTTGATGTATTTTTCCTTTTTATTTTTCGCCGTTAGATGCCAGTTCTTTGCAAGATAAGGCTATATTAGCGGTGCTTTTCATAACGCCGAAACTTCACTTTGCAACCAGATGCCTCAAATATTAAAATAACCTCTCTAGCTGAGATCCTATAGCCTGTCACTCGGGAAACTTAATAGTCTTGAAAAGTCTTCCTTGGACTAGAGAGGCAATATTAGAAAAAACCATATGTATGCATAGTCGCTATACGACGACTGAGAATTTTTTACATATTACTTATTTTGAAGCTTTTTATTAATTTGAATAATCTTACTAGGAATATAGCGTTATCTATTGTTAGAGGATGAAACTATGGCTGAACCGAAGGATCTCGTAGAAACAGAACGATCAGAGACAAAGCAGATTTTAAAGTCCATCTCCTTTTACATTTTAATATTTATTCTAACTTTTATAGATGCAGGCCGTATTGACTATTGGCAAGGATGGGTATTTAATGCGTTGAATATTATCTTCATCTTGCTATCATATTTCTTGTTGCCTCCAGAACTAATTAAAGAAAGACTCAAATTTGTGAGAGAAAATATAAAGAAATGGGATAAAATTTACCTTATCATTTCCACACCAAATTCTTTCTGCATGCTTATAATCTCGATATTAGATGGTGGACGCTTTAGATGGGAACCTCGGATTCCAATTTCTGTTATCCTTTTTGGGATTATAATGTTTTCAATAGGGCAAGCCATAGTCCTTTGGGCAAAGAAGGTAAACAAATTCTTTCTTTCCGTTGCCTGTATTCTGGAAGATCAAATAGTATGTAAGGAGGGACCATATCGTTTTGTAAGACATCCAGGTTACCTGGGGGGTTCGCTATATATGATCGCAGCTCCATTAGTTCTTGTTTCATTTTGGGGTCTAATCCCAGCAACAATTGCGGTTATTTTGCTTATCTGGAGAACCTATTTGGAGGATAAAATGCTTCAAGCGGAATTACCAGGGTATATAGGTTACACAAAAGAAGTAAAATATAGATTATTACCTAAGATTTGGTGATAAAATAGTCTATAAAATTTTATGATACTTTAAAATGATTACCTTTTCTAAGTATATTTTTTATTTCCCTTTTATCAGTCCTTCTTTATTTTAGGAATCTAGTAACACCCAGAGCTAAAGCTCTACCTTGTGTTAAGAGGTCCCTTAAAAAAGTTAATGAATTCATTTATAAATGTTTGCGAGCACTCCTACCTGAGAATAATAGCTTTAATCGAATTTATCTTTGAGTTTAAGTCCATATTTTTCGAGTCTTTTAAAATCTTTTATATTATTTGTTCTTAGCGGGATATTCATAAATATAGCAGTAGCGCCTATTAAGAGATCTCTTGGATCTAGCATTTTTCCTTGTTCCATAAGTCCTGCTTCTATTTCTGCAGCTAAATCAATGATTTCATAAGATATTGGTACAATATTAAAGTTATTTTCTAGAATTTTTTTTAATTTTAGTTTTTTTGTTTTATATATTCCAGTAAGAAATTCAAATGCAACAATTCCCGAGACATAGAAGTCATATTTCATACTCAGGTTTCTAAGAATGCTTATTGGTTTCTTTTCTAATAGGTCTATTAAAACATCCGTATCGATCATAATCTTGCCCATTTGCCTCGCCTTAGTTTTTCTACCTCCTCTCTAACATCATCTAATCCCTCTTTTCGAATATCTTCTACGTCTTTAATAAATTTATGTACTTTTTCTCGTCTGTAAATCTCAATTAATTTCAGAATAACCTCATTAAAACTTTTTGCATTTAGCTCTTTTTTTATGTTTTCAAGAGTTGAAAGAAGATTCCGTCTTATGGTAATTGTCGTATATCTCGACATGATAATCACTTCCAATGAATTTGGCTTAATGTATTTTAATGTATAATGTATCATGTAATAATATATAAATTTACTAGATAAGTAATTGGATATATAAAGTAATCTCTTATTGAACCTTGAGTTCAAAAATAAGGAAAGTCTCTTTTTCGTAATTTGGGAGCATATAGAATTCCTTTGCAAATGGATGTGTTTCTGGTAGAACAACATTAATATGGAAATTTTCTTTGAGATTATATTGTTTTCTAACATAATTAAAGAATGATAATAGAGTTTTTAATTCGATATTTTCAATAAACTTTATACTTATACCTCTATTCTCTTCGACCTTATATATTATCGCCTTTCCATTTACTAGAGAACATGTCCAAATGTCATTCTGCAGAGCATACTCAATCGTATCAGGCTCTGCCTTTACCCATTCCCAACGATATGCTATTAGATTGCATTTTTCTCCTAGGTATTTCATAATACGTTTCCATATTTCTAATTTATCATTTATTACTTGGATTGTTATATTATCTGATGTAATATTGGGGAGAAAGTTATGTCTTAGCCAGAAGGATATGTATCTACAAGCAACATTAAATCCCGATTTAATCGCAAGATTAACCGATGGTTTATTCCAGCTTACTATTACTAATCTTACAGTATTGATTCCCTTTTTTCTGATTATTTCAAATGCTTTTCGGTTTAATCTTTTCGCAATACCCCGTCTCCGATACTCTTTATGAACCCTTAATCCTTCCAACCATGCACTATTATCTGGTAGAAATGAGATATGTAAAATACCTACTGGTTTTTTATCCACTTCTGCTACAAGTAATTTTCCATTTTCATCGTGTAGCCATTTATCCCAAACATCTTTAATATAATCTCCCCATTCCCAAGTATCTTTCGTGAATTCAAGGACGGGCTCTTTATCCTCATCTCTTGCCCCACGAATTAGTACATCCATTTTTCCTCGACCAACTTTTAGAGCTCATTATTCTAATACACAAATATACTTAGTCTCTAGGATTTATAATATCTTTTTCTATGAGATCCCTTCTTTTAGGAATATTACTGGGATAAGGCCTAAAAATCTTATAATCAACGAAATGAGAAACGGAAAGCGTGGTGTGAAAATTTCATATATAAACCCGCTCAATAGCTGACCAGTTGCAAAAGAAACACTTGCAACTAATCTAAGCAGAGCCGTAATTCTTCCCCGTAGCTCTTGCGGTACTACATCCGCCTCAAGTGCAGGAAATGCCCCAGTTACGAACGCTGCAGCTGCATTTCCTATAAGAATTGCTGAAAGAATGAAAACCTCGGCGTTGTTCATTGGAGCAGAATACCAAAGATATAGCGCTATAACGTTTAATACCATTGAAACAAAAATTGGAATCTTCCTGCCAATTTTATCTGTTAAATAACTGAACGGAAATGTTAATATTAGAAAGACAACAGTACCATAGAGAGCAAACCAACCCCAGTTTTCTGCAGAAATTCCTAGATATTGTATCGCGTATATTTGAGTCAAAGTTCCGATTCCCATAGATAGATTAATAAGTAGGTATATCAAGGAAAGTGGGATAAGATTCTTTTTGAGAAAAACCAATGCTTCTGAGTAGCTTTTCTTAAATAGTTCGATTTCGTTCTCTTGTTGATTAGATCCCTTGTTTCTCAGCGTTTCCTTTAAGAGTAAAAGTCTAATAGTTCCTGCTATGATTCCTGTAATAAATGAAATTAGGTAGAGAATGCGCATGCCACCAAGTATTCCAAAAGTACTTATCGCCCAGAGCGCTAGATATGGCGAAAATATAGAAATTACTGTAGGTAAATTCATGATAACTCCAAAGCTTAACGCTCTTCGCTCTTCTGGAATACTATCCGCTAAAATAGCTCTAATTGCTGGTTGATAAAGTAAGGTAATATTCATAACGATACTTGCAATAAGGATATGAACCCATGTTTCTGCAAAAGCATATGCTAAATAAACAAAAGAGGCTATATAGGTTAATATAACTATAATCTTTTTTCTACCGTAGAAATCAGCAATATACCCACCTAGAATCCTTGAGAAACCGATTATAAAAGATGCCACAGATAATACAATGCCAACAACCGATGGATTTGCACCCAATTCGGTTAGGAAAATTTGAAAATAAACACCTGTTGCATTTGTAATGGGCAACCATAATACCCAACTGAGCCCAAAAGCAAATAAATTTGATTTATAGCTCCATTTTTCACTCATTTTCGGTTCTTCTTTCTCTAGGTGCATTCTTTAGCTCACCAAAAATTTTGAGGAATTCACAAGGTATACTTTATTTAATGCTTTTGCTTTTACAAAAAGAGAGTTAATGCTCAGATCAGATCTACTTGTCAGAAAAATAGAATTTAAGCAGAAAATAGCCCACCATCAATCACTAACAATGCACCCTGCACATAACTCGATAAGTCGCTAGCTAATACCAGAGCCATCCTCGCTACCTCATCAGCCTCTCCAAAACGCCCAAGAGGAACTCGTTTGAGATACTCTCGACCCACTTTTATAGCCTTAAGGCCTAATTCTTTTGCCGTTTTCATAACCGCTGGTGTTTTTATCCCTCCAGGCAGAATGGCATTAACTCTAAATCCGGCTTTCCCAAATTCTTTTGCTAATGCTCTCGTAAGCGCGATTACACCTGCTTTACTAGTCGTATAATGAGCCAAGCCCTCCTTAAATGGTAATAATGCCTCAATGGATGCAATATTAACAATTACACCACCTTGTTTTAATTTTAATCGTCGCTTTATCATGTGCTGACACATCCAGAACATAGAATAAAGGTTAACATTCATTACTTTATCCAGGAATGCCTCATCTATTTCTAGAAAAGCTCTCATTGGAAAGATACCAGCATTATTAACGAGGATATCTGGAGTTCGTTGATTTAATGTTTCCCAGAATTTATCTATTTCTTCTTTTATAGAAAGATCTACCTCATGTAGATTAACTTCTACATCGAACTTAGATAGTTCTTTCTTTACTTTTTGAAGGCTATCCATGTTTATATCAACAAGTTCTAAGTCAGCTCCTGCCTCTCCAAATCTCATTGCAATAGCTTTTCCTATTCCAGAAGCAGCACCAGTAACTAAAGCTAACTTCCCATCTAAGGATATCAATTCATGGATTGATTTCAAAAAAATACACCATCTAAATTTATTTTAAGCATTAAAGATATTAAATTCCTCATTTAACTTTTATCATTACAATAGTACTAACAGAAGATCCTTATGAAGTGATTTTGCTCTAAAGAATTTAAGAAGAAAAAGCTGAAAAACAAAATAAATTGAAGTTCATCGTCTTCTCTTTAGGAAAGCCACGACAGTAATTATAACTACAATAGCAAAACCAGCTATTAATATTTGGGGTGGAATCATTTCCAGCAACTGATTACCTTCATTCTCGCCACTTGAAGGCGTTTCTTCTGGCGGGGACTCTCCTGATACCGCAGTTACTATGAAGCTAGACATTGTAGAAACTCTTATATTTCCTGCTGTATCGTTAGCTATAACAAAATATGTCACATTAGTACCTGCTTCTAGCATCCCAAGCGAGTAATAATAATAACCTGATGTTGAGTTAAAATTCATTGTAACATTATGCTCCTCACCGTTTAGATAATATGTTAGATTTACTGATGAAAGCCCATTCGCATCCTCTACACTAGCATATATTACCGTTGGTGTCGCGTTATTTGGTACGTTTGGTGTCGTCCATATAGAGTTTATAGTAGGTAAAACGTCGTCAATTGTTGGATCTTTACCGTTCTGATACTCTTGTAAGTTTGTTAAACCATCATGATCTGGATCACGATTCGCATCGCTAGGATCCGTAGCATTTAGGTTATATTGTACTTCCCAACCATCAGGCATGCCATCGCTATCTGTGTCTGGGTTAGTCATATTTGTACCATGGGTCATTTCGTAAAAGTTCGATAGATTATCATCGTCAACATCTGGAGACCAAATATTCCAG
>Ga0164318_10005388_pt1 | contig 12363 bp, 12 predicted proteins | sample GuaBasSedimGuay9_FD_113734 | JGI IMG/M metagenome (GOLD analysis project Ga0164318, IMG submission 113734) | Subseafloor sediment microbial communities from Guaymas Basin, Gulf of California, Mexico - Guay9, Core 4571-4, 0-3 cm | ecosystem: Environmental > Aquatic > Marine > Hydrothermal vents... | reverse complement strand
TTGAAGCTAACAAAGTATTACATCACACTTAAAAATTATATCAAGCTTATGTCAATCCTAAACAAAATATTCGGTGATCCGAATGAAAAAGCACTAAAGAAAATTTATCCGATCGTTGACGAGATAAACAAGCTGGAAAGCAAATTCCAGGCGTTTTCCGATGAGGAACTAAAAAAGCAAACTACGATATTTAAAGAGAGAATAGAAAAAGGCGAAACACTGGATCAAATTTTGCCGGAAGCGTTTGCGGTTGTGAGAGAAACAGCGAAAAGAGTTTTAGGACAAAGGCATTATGATGTCCAGCTAGTCGGCGGAATTGTTTTGCATCAGGGAAATATCTCGGAAATGAAAACGGGAGAAGGAAAAACACTCGTTTCAACTTTGGCGATCTATTTAAACGCGATCTCGGGGAAAGGTGTTCATGTTGTTACGGTCAATGACTATCTTGCCAAGAGAGACGCTAACTGGATGGGACCGATCTATCACTCTTTGGGTCTCAGCCTTGCGACCATTCAGCACGATGTTTCTTTTCTTTTTGATCCGCAAATAAAACCGGATGAAAACGAAGCGACGGTGGAAATGGAAAATTTAAGAGAAATTAGCCGCAAGGAAGCATACAATTGCGATATAACTTACGGAACGAACAATGAATTCGGATTTGATTATTTGCGTGATAATATGGCTGTGGCAAAAAAGGATATGACGCAGAGAGAATTGAACTACGCAATTGTTGATGAGGTGGATAGCATTCTGATTGACGAGGCAAGAACGCCTTTAATCATTTCCGCGCCGGACACGGAATCCAATACAATGTATCAGACATTCTCGCGGCTTGTTCCAAGGTTGAAAAAAGAAAAAGATTATACGGTTGACGAAAAAATGAATGCGGTGAGCTTAAGCGACGAAGGAATAGAAAAAGTGGAAGGAATGCTGGGAATGAAAGATATTTATAGCGAGGGAGGAATAATGTTTGTTCATCATTTGGAGCAAGCGCTGAAAGCGGAAATATTATTCAAAAGAGATAAAGATTATGTTGTTAAAGACGGCGAAGTGGTTATTGTTGATGAATTTACAGGGCGAATGATGTCCGGGAGGAGATTTAGCGAGGGATTGCATCAGGCGATAGAAGCAAAAGAAAGCGTTAAGGTGCAAAAAGAAAGCAGGACTTTGGCAACAGTAACTTTTCAGAACTATTTTAGATTATACGACAAACTTGCCGGAATGACCGGTACGGCAATTACAAACGCAGAGGAGTTTTCAAAGGTTTATGACCTTGATGTGATAAGTGTTCCTCCGAATAAAACTATCATCAGAAAAGATCTAAATGACTCCATCTACAAAACGGAGCTGGGAAAATTCAAAGCGCTGATCCGTGAGATCAAAGAACGCAATAAAAAAGGACAGCCTGTTCTTGTAGGAACGATCGCGATAGATAAATCAGAACTTTTAAGCGAGATGTTAAAAAGAGAGGGAATTAAACACGAAGTTTTAAACGCAAAATTTCACGAGAAAGAAGCGTTGATTATTTCCAATGCCGGGCAGAGAAACGCAGTGACAATTGCTACAAACATGGCGGGGCGAGGAACGGATATAAAATTGGGCGAGGGCGTAGATAAATTGGGCGGACTTTGTATTTTTGGAACAGAAAGACATGAAGCGAGAAGAATTGACAATCAGCTTAGGGGTCGATCGGGACGGCAAGGCGAACCGGGCGAAACACAATTTTTCGTTTCTATGGAAGATCATGTTATGCGCGTTTTTGGTTCGGATAAAATGAAGATGGTAATGGACAAACTGGGAATTGACGAAGATATGCCGATTGAAAATTCTTTTATTTCCAAGTCAATTGAGAACGCGCAGGGAAAGATTGAAGGATATAATTTTGACATTAGAAAGCATGTTTTGGATTATGACGATGTGATGAACAAACAAAGAGAAGCAATCTACAAAAAGAGAAGAGAGGTTTTGGAAATTACGAAAAATACGGAAGAGACAGACAAAGAAATCAACAAGGAAAACTTCCCTGAACTTTTGAAATTGAAGGATAAAGTTTTGGAAATGTTTGAAAGCGAAGCGCAGCACATTGTCTCAGTGCGTGGCGCGGAAAACAGAAGCGAATGGGATATAAAAGGAATGACAGAATCAATTCACAAAATAACGCCGGTCAATGGAGAACTTGAAAGTAAATTAAAAGATATTATCAATTCTAACAAGCCGGACGAAGAAGCAAGGGGTTTGGCGACAGATTTGGTTTTTGATGTTTTGTCCGGAGCTTATAACAAACGGGAAGAAGAAATCGGCTATACGCCCGCGAGACAGATAGAAAAAATGGTAATACTTCGCAATATTGATATTCTTTGGATGGAGCATCTTGATTCTATGGATCGCCTGCGGGACGGAATTGGGTTGCGTGGCTACGGGCAGAGGGATCCTCTGATTGAATATAAGAAGGAAAGCTACCGGATGTTCCAAACGCTCCTTGGCACGATTGAAGAAAATGTCGTTTCCGCGATCTTCAAAGTGCAGATCGTCCAGAAAGTTAAATCACCAATGGAAAATAAAAATGTTTCCACCAGCGGTGCAGATGAAACAGTGAGCAACGCCGTTGCTCCAAAAATAAAACTAAAAAAAGTCGGACGGAACGATCTTTGTCCGTGCGGAAGTGGGAAGAAGTATAAGAAATGTTGTATGGGGAAGTAGGTGTTGTAATCGGAGAAATTTGTTGTCAGCTTGCTGTGGGATAATTCATTAACTAAATTTATGTTAGACAAAAAAGAATATTTAAAAAATCTTATTTTGGTCTTTTCTCGTTTCCGTTCTTATAGTTGGCATACCTTCATATCCAGAATTGTATGATTCTAATATTTTTAAACTTATTTTTTATTTTCTTATTGACATTAGAATAATTGCAACAACTTTTCTTTTGTGGTTTTTTACAGTTGTTATGGTGGGTCTCTATTCTAAATAAAATTTTGTTTTTTCTATATTGCTTATAAATATTTTTTCTATTGTTGGTTCAGGACTCTGTCCACTACTGTACGAAACCTTGCAATAATCGCTTATTCTAAAGTAAATTTGAGATAGAAAACTGATACAATTTATACATTTATCTTTTTTGTCATTCCTGCGGAGGCAGGAATCCAGGTGAAACTTTATCAAACATTATTTTAAAATAAATGTCTTGCAAACAAAATAATAGTAATATTAGTTGCTACTTCAACTATTGCAATGATATTTTGAAATTTGAAGATATTGCGTCTGGATTCCCGCCTCCGCGGGAATGACAATACATTTGTGTGTAATTTCTAAAACTGGTAGATTTAACACCATTATTAGCGCTAAAAACCTTTTGTCTAAAAGATTATTTAGAGGTTTCGTACAGTTGTGATCTCTGTCCTGAACCGGATATTTCTTAAAGCGTAATTAAGAAACTTATATCTTTGCATAGTTCTATAATAATTGTGAATTTAGGAACGGTAGTTGGTTAATAAATAGATCAAAAGAAATATAAGGTTCAGGTCAGAGACACTGAACCAACGACAAAATAAACTAAAAAATAAAAAATATCACTCATTGAGACAAACTAGATTTCCGTCTCCGCGGAAGTGACAAAGTTTGTTTTGTGAAATAAGTTCAGAATAATATAAAATAAGAAAATTCTAAGATTAATAAATTAAATCAAAATTATGGGTATAAAGGATTCAATCAAGAAAACAATGGCAAAAGGTGTAATGAAATTCGGTAAGACCAAAGTTGGGAAAAAAGTGATGGACAAAGCAATGGAAAAACAATTGAAAGATATGCCAGAAGGACAACAGAAAGAAATGGCAAAAAAAACTATGGAGAATATGCAGAAAATGAGCTATGAAGAACAACAGGAAATAACTGAAAAAATAAAAAAACTAATGGGTGGAAAAGAAAATCCAAGTCCGGGAGAAATGATGGGAATATTGCGCAAAATGTCTCCGCAAGAACGGAAAGAATATGAAGACCTGGCAAGAAAGATGATGGGAATGTAAAAATAGCTAAAACTTGTAATAACTATACTAAAGACAAATGTGAGCTTAACTTAGGCGTTTTTTATGGTGTTGCATCTGGGAATAGAACTTGAAATATAAAAGTTGACAAAATTTGGAAGTAATATATTATTATACACATTGAGTAATATTATATAAAATTCAGAAGGTCGGTGAATTAGCGATATTCTAATCGGGCTGAAGAATAGCAAATCTCTCTCCTCGCCATTATTATCAAATAGTGGCATGTTAATTTTCAGTTCGTATAATTTAGAAATTGCTAACTCCCGGCCTCCTGAATTTTTTTGTTGCTTTTTTTTATTTTTAGTGATAGTATTCCTATAGAAGAATAGGAGGAATTATAATGAATAATTTTACTATTGTTAGAGATGATTTACTTTTAAGAAAAGTCTTAAAAATCGTAAAATCAGCAAATAGAGATGCGGCAAAAAAAAGCGCAACTATGAGGAGAGAAATAAATGTATGGTATTTGAGAATGAAAATAGCGTTTCATAAGAAGAATATTGAAAGTATGACAATAAAAGGAGATATAACTCTTGAAAAAATAGCAATAGAAAGATTAGAATTGAAATTAGCAAATCTCTTGAAATAAAGAGATTTAATTTTTATCTGTAACTTTTTAAAAGAATGTACAAAAAATTAAAATTAAAGAACGGAGTCAGAATTATTACCGCTCCGCTGAAAGGGACAAAGACCGTTACTGTTTTAGTAATAGTGGGAACCGGATCTAAAAACGAAAATACAAAAAATAGAGGAATTTCTCATTTTTTGGAACATATGTTTTTTAAAGGTACCGAAAAGCGTCCAACGAAACTGGATATTTCCAAAGAGCTTGATAAGGTTGGAGGAGCTTTTAACGCTTTTACAGGCAAGGAACATACCGGCTTTTGGGTAAAAGTGGATAGTAAACACTACAATTTGGCATTGGATGTTATCTCGGATATGTTGTTAAATTCAAAATTCTCAGCAAAAGATATTGAGGAAGAAAGAGGAACTGTTATAGAAGAATTAAACATGTTTCTTGATAATCCGATGATGAGAATCCCGTTCCTTTTTGAAGAAGTTCTATATCCTGATCATCCAATGGGATGGGATATAGGTGGCACCAAGGAAACTATGGATTCAATCAAAAGAAAAGATTTTATTGATTATTATAAAAAATATTACAATGGTGACAATATTATTGTTGCAATCGCGGGAAACTTTAACGAAAGAGAAATCAGAAACAAAATAAAGAAATATTTTGTTTCCAGCAATAAAAATAAATCAGGGAAACAAACTAAAGCATTTGACAAACAAAGCAAGCCAGAAATTCTTTTGAAGTACAAGAAAACAGATCAGACACATTTATGCTTGGGGGTGAGAGGATATAATACAAACCATAAGAATGAGTATATTTTATCTGTTTTAAGCGTGATCCTTGGAGGAAATATGAGCGCGCGCCTTTATACTTCCATTGTGGAAAAAGGATGGGCTTACTATATATATACTTCGCCTGAAAGCTATAAAGATGTTGGATATTTTATGGCGCAGTCGGGAATAAATAATAAGAAATGCTTGGAGGCGATAAAAATAATTTTGGATGAATTTAGAAAAGTAAAAGAAGAAAAAATAAGCGCGGAGGAAATAAAAAGAGCAAAGAATTACATAAAAGGAAGAATGAATATTGCCTTAGAATCATCAGATGCCATAGCAAGTTTTGTTGCCAATCAGGAAATAGACACTGGAAAAATTTTGACCCCTCAAGAAAAAATTGCTAGAATAAATACAGTTACAGCAAATGATCTGCAAAGAGTGGCACAGGATGTTTTTGTTGATAATAAACTGAATCTGGCATTAATCGGACCGTTCAAAAATAAAAAAGTGTTTGAGAAAATCTTGAAGTTTTAATTTTGTCATCCCGAGCAACAATAGGAGCCGAGGAATTCCTCTTAATCACAATCGAGATAATACTATAAACTATTCCGTTTCGGAATGACAATTATTTTTTATAACATAAATATTCATGAATCAAAAACAAAGATTTGACATTTCTTATGAAAGTATTCTTAGAATTGTTTTTGTTTTGCTTGTTTTATTTCTTCTTTTCTATCTACGGCAAATAATTTTTATTGTTTTTATTTCCGTCATTGTCGCCTTGATTATGAATCCCGCCGTTGAGAAAATGAAAAAGAAAAAAATCCCGAGAGTAATCGGCGCGTCAATTTTATTTTCAGCAGTCATTGTAATAATCGGGCTATTCTTTTACATAATAGTTCCGCCACTGGCAAAAGAGTTAAGCCAGCTCGCCACGCAGTTCCCTGTTTATATAAACAGTATGAATATTGATTATTCAACAATTTCAGAACAGCAAATTGACGACAGGCTGGCGGAACCGATCCAAGAAATTTTGATTGAAGCAAGCAAGTTTTTAAAAAATACGACAACCGCTATTCTTTCCAGGATATTTGATCTTCTGGGTGGACTCCTTTCAGCAATAATGATTGCCGTAATTTCTTTTTATTTGGTCATTGAAAAAAAAGGCGTTGAGAAATTTGTCAAAGCGGTGATTCCTTTTAGCTTCCAGCCAAGATCTTTAAAAATTATTAAAAAGATTGAAATTAAATTGGGAAAATGGTTTATCGGTCAGCTTTTTTTAGGATTTGCAGTTGGTTTTGTAACTTTCGTAGGACTTTCCTTGCTGGGAGTTCCTTATGCGATGGTTCTTGCGATAATTGCCGGATTCATGGAACTCATTCCGTATTTAGGTCCGATTCTTGCCAGTATTCCAGCTCTCATTATTGCCCTTGCTATCTCGCCTTCTTTATTTCTACTAACCTTGATTTTATATTTCCTAATTCAAGAAGTTGAAAATTATGTGCTTGTGCCAAAAGTTATGCAAAAATCGGTAGGGCTTCATCCAGTTATAATAATAATTGCCATGTTAGTTGGATACAAATTCGCGGAAATTCCCGGAGTAATTTTATCCGTCCCCGTCGCGACAATCGCTTCTATTATTTTAGAAGATTTGTATGGAAATAAACATTAAAAAAACAACCCTATAAAAAATAAAGGGTTGAATAGCGTTGTTCCACTATTTTACTCTATAAAAGCAACGAGAGAGACCCATTAAATCTGGTAATTCTCCCTTTTATCTCATGTCCGTCTATTAGGTGAATTGTCACCTCTGTTTTTTCTACGATATATTCTTTTATTATCATTTTATAATACCTCCTTATAACAAAAATCTTAACAGCTATACAATTTATGTCAATACCGAAACAAAATAAATTCTATATCACCACTTCTATTGCCTATGCCAACGCCGCTCCGCATATTGGATATGCGATGGAAATTTGCCAAGCGGATGTTCTGGCGCGATATCATCGGATGAAAAGCGATGATGTTTTTTTCTTGTCTGGAACTGATGAGAACGGATCAAAGATTAAAAAAACAGCTCTGGAAAAAAAAATGGATCCGCAAAAGTTTGTTGATGAAAACTCGGCTAAATTTCAATTATTATTAGATACGCTTAATATCTCTAACAACGATTTCATCCGCACGACTGATAAAAATAGACACTGGCCGGCAGCGCAAAAGTTATGGAATAAACTAGTTGAGTCAGGAGACATTTATAAAAGCAATTATGAAGGTTATTACTGTGTCGGTTGCGAGGCGTATTTAACGGAAAAAGATTTAGTTGACGGCAAGTGCCCGAATCATCAAAAAGCGCCAGAGAAGATCAAAGAAGAAAATTATTTTTTTAAGTTGTCCAAATATTCAAAAATAATTCAAGAAAAAATAGAAAGCGGAAAACTTGAAATCTTGCCAGAAAGCAGAAAGAATGAAATCTTGAATGTTATCAAAGGCGGATTGAAAGATATCAGCTTCTCTCGCCCGAAAAAAGTTTTAGACTGGGGTGTGCCGGTCCCAAACGATGAAACGCAAACAATGTATGTTTGGTGCGACGCGCTAACAAACTATATTTCGGCGCTGGGATATGGAGATTTTGACAGTAATTCCCCTCTTGAGATGGGCAAGGGGTGTGTTAATTTCCAAAAATACTGGCCAGCGGATATTCATCTCATCGGCAAAGACATTTTGCGTTTTCACGCCGCCATTTGGCCGGCAATGCTTCTATCCGCCGGTTTACCACTCCCGAAAAAAATATTCGTCCACGGTTTCATCACTTCCGGCGGACAAAAGATAAGTAAATCACTAGGTAATACTATTGATCCGTTTGAAGTGGTTGATAAATATGGCATGGATGCTTTGCGATATTATTTATTAAAAGAGATCCCTTCCGGAGGTGACGGCGATTTTTCTTTTGAAAGATTTGAAGAAGTCTATCAAACAGACTTGGCAAATGGATTAGGTAATCTTGTTTCCAGAACACTAACATTAGCAAAAAAATATTTTGATAGTAAAGTACCAGAAAAGAAAAAGGGTGACACAGAAAGAAGATATGAAATACACAGCAGCTATATCTCTCCATATAAATTTTACTTCAAAGAGACATGGGAAAGTATAGATAAATTTATTAATAATTTTAAATTGAATAAAGCACTAGAGTTTATAATATCTTTTGGAGATACATCAAAACAATTTCCTATTGGAAATACAAACTTTAAAGACAGAAGAGTATTAGAAGGAATAGTTGCAAGACAAAATAAATTAATTCAGGAATCAAAACCATGGGAATTAATTAAAACGGATGAAGAAATAACTAGATATTATGTTTACGATTTACTTGAATCCCTCCGCCATATCGCTTGGATGATATATCCATTTATGCCAGAAACCGCAATGAAAATTTTCACGCAATTATTTGCGGATGAGCAGGAAAGAAAAATTGAATTAAATAAAAATTTAAAACAAGCTCAAAAATGGGGCAGATTGAAACCGGGAATAAAAATAAAAAAAGGCGAGATTTTATTTCCAAGGTTGTAAATTCAATTTTAATCAATATTGAAATTATAAACAGTATAATAATACATATTACCATTGGACTTTTTGTCTGGAGCATGGTTGAAAATTTTTAAAGTTTTATTGTACTTGGCAATTATATCCAATAAGCTATAATGTAAATACTATCATAATGAAAGTAACTTATTATCACAATTTGAATTTACAGCTTTCTCCCGTTAAACATTTTTTGTTTAAATATGATTTAAAATCAGGTGATACCGAGAAACGAAAAAATCATAAAATTAAGACGCTTGCCTTTATTGATCAATCAATCCAATTTATAGTTGAAAATAAAACAAGACCAATACCGCCAATCGCCAAAACAGTAAGAGAATATAAATTTCATGAAATAAGAGTTAAGGATGGCAACAGTTTGGTTAGAATTTTTTATTTTTGTTATCATCAAGAAAAGTTAGTTTTATTAAACGCTTTTGAAAAACCTGATTTATATGAAAAGGGATTAAAGAAAAAGATAGATAAAAAAATTATTAAAATATTAGAGCAAACAAAAGAATACTATCAAGATTTTATTAAAAATCAAAATTATGAAGAATATAAATAAGGATAAATTAAAACGGGACGCGATGGCGAAAGCCAGAAAGCATCCTCTTTTTAAAAAATACTCCCAGGAAGCAAGGGTGAGAATTTTATTGGCGGCTGAAATATATAATGCCAGAACTAAAAAAGGATTGAGTCAGCAAAAATTGGCTAAGAATATAAAAACTACCCAGAAAGAAATTTCTAAAATTGAAAATGGCCAGATTAATGTCGGCGTGGATTTGATTTATGAAATAGCCAAAAATTTAGATCTCAAATTTCGGATTGGAAAGACGAGATTATTGTAAGAAACAAGTGGTGGAAATATAAAACAGTCCCGAATATCCAGGACTGTTTTTTTTGATAATAACATTTTTATTTAACACAGTTTATTTAACTGCTATAATGTAACTATATAATTTAATAAATTTATCAAGAGTGCAGCGAGAGACTTAGCCCGATGATCTGCCAGCAACCTCGAAGATTATTTTCGGAAGGTGCTAATTCTAAGCCCGAAAGAGAAAGATAAAGGTCGTTTTTTTATTAAAAAAATCTTTCTCTCTTTGGGAAAGATTTTTTTAATTATTATAATCAAATATATGACTCAAAAATTTATGAAAACTCCGCATGCTTTTATTCCACATCATCTTTATATTAAAGACAAGCCAGAATTTTCTGATTTTCCATACAATGTAATGTTTGCAAGCTGGAGAATAACAGACAATGGCGAGCTTGAAAGTGGAGTAGCGCTCTACGAGCCGTTTTTTAAAAAGCTACAGTGAAAAAGAGAAAGAGAAGTCAATGAGATACTACAATATCTACAACAACAGAGAAGAAAATTTTAACTGGCTGGAAATTTATTATTCTTTGATCACTAAAAAATATCATGGTTGGAAATACATTAAAAATCAAACAGTGGCTTTTGCTTATAGCAGCACTTGGAAAGATTTTTTTATTAATTTTACTTTACATGGATTGTATAATACGGAGAGATGTAATTTTACTATTCCAAATACAAAATAATAAGTTTATCTGTAAGATTTCAGAGCGTTGTTTACAGTTTTAGATATTCCTTATAAGGTCTAAAATTGAGTTTAGGGGGTTTTACTCTTAAACAATATAAAATCACCATTCGGCATTAAAAACTCTTTCTCTAAAAAGTTCCTATAAAGTATAAACAACGCTCTGAAATCTTACACTTTATAAACTTTATAAACTTTCAACTATTCTCCCTACCTAAACTATACAACAATCACAACATCCGTCAATCGTCATCAGCGTTTGAAAACACTTTTTTAACTTTCAAAAACATCTCCGCCAGCAAGGATTCAGCTTTAGAAAACACATTTTGGACATCTTCCTTTGAACGGGCAAAAATAATAAAATCATCTCCGGAACGAATTATTTTTGCATTTAACCCTTTCATCTTTTTATTAAACGAATCAAAATATAAATCGGCGAGAAGCAGAGAAAGAGAAATGTTCTCAACCAAACCTTTTTTGCGTTTTTTAAAATCCCCGTTTAAGATATATCCATTTTGAATGGACTTAAGAAACATATTTTTCAGACAAAGATCGTTTTAAGGAAGATAAAACTCAAGCAAAGCGGTCATTTTATCAAGATCCACCAAAGAAAAAACATTTTCAATTTTGACTCGAATCAGATAATTATATTTTTCGGAAATCGGATTGGACAAATAAACGCTGAAAACCTCCCGCCAAAATTCAACATATTTCAAATCGCAATTAAAGAAAAGTATTTCCAGAGGAATTTCTTCGCCTTTAGATATTCTGAAAGTATGCTTCTTGTCTTTGAGATGAAAAAAGATAATTGGTCCGTTTTTATTCTCCACACTGGAAGACACTGTTTTGACAATTGCCTGAAAAACAGAAAAAGGATGAGCGAACATCCTTGGCGACAATTTGACATTGCGCAAAACGACTTTCATCTTAACCACCTGAGATCAGAGAACGAAGATATATTTGGATCAGGCATATTTGCAGAAAAATATTGAGAAATTAAACATATTAAAATTTTATTTATATTTAAATCTATCAACAACGGCATACGCAATATTATCAGAATGATCGCCAACCCGCTCAAGATTATTTAAAAGTTTATTAAAATATTCGCCACTTTCAAAACTGCAAGTTCCTTTTTCCAGTCTTTCTATATGATTTCGATGAGATTTTTCCACTATTTCGTCTACTTTATTTTCATGTTTAATAATTTCGTAAGCAAGTTTCAGATTATCTTCTTCCAAAGATTTAATAACCAGATTTTGCATTATTTTCAGTTTTCCAAAAATCGCTGTAAGTTCCCTATTGCCTTTCTCCGAAAATTTTATGTTCTCCTTTTTTAATTCAACGAGAAGTTCTGAAACCGTCAAAAGGTGATCAGAGAGATGTTCTATATCAGTTATAATATGCATCAGGCTATATAACTTCATAGAATCTTTTTTGCTTAAATTTTGCCACGAAATTTGCACGATATATTCTGAGATCTTTTCCGTCATCTCGTCTATATCATCTTCCATCTTTTCAACTTCTTTCGCCAATTCAAGTTTATTCTCAAAAAAGATCATTCTGGTTTTCTCCAACATCTCATAAGCGACTTTTGTCATATCCACAACCGCTCTGTTAGCTTGATTTAAAGCAACGGAAGGAGTATATAATAACCTTCTGTTTAAATAGAAAAGTTTTTTCTTTTCAGTTTTTTTCGTTGGAATATGTTTATTGATAAACTTCGCGACAAAAGGAACAACTGGGAGAAATAATAAAGCGTTGATTATGTTATATAATGTATGAGCATTCGCTACTTGTCTGCCAACATCGTTTGAAGT
>Ga0164318_10005387_pt1 | contig 12364 bp, 12 predicted proteins | sample GuaBasSedimGuay9_FD_113734 | JGI IMG/M metagenome (GOLD analysis project Ga0164318, IMG submission 113734) | Subseafloor sediment microbial communities from Guaymas Basin, Gulf of California, Mexico - Guay9, Core 4571-4, 0-3 cm | ecosystem: Environmental > Aquatic > Marine > Hydrothermal vents... | reverse complement strand
ATCTAATTTCTACCTGCCTAATCTGGACAATCTAATTGTTGGAGAAGAAACCTTAAATGCCTTTGATGTAGACAGAATAGACCTTATTGCTCTGCTATGGCAGACAGGATATTTAACTTTTGAAAAAGCAGAGTATTTTGAAAGTGGAATTGAATATACAATGAAAATTCCTAATTTAGAGGTGAGAAATTCGCTAAATCAACTGTTCCTAACCTACTTAACCAAAACAGTTAAAGATCTGCCAAGAAAATCAGAGTTTTGGAAAATATTGGATAGTAATAACATAGAAGCACTTGAAAATCTTTTTAGATCTCTTTTTGCAGGAATTCCGTACAATAACTATGTAAATAATTTAATAGCAAATTATGAAGGCTATTATGCTTCTATAATATATACTTTTTTATCAGCTTTAGGCTTCGATACTGTGGCAGAGGATGTAAGCAATAAAGGAAGAATAGATCTTACCCTTAAAACCCGTAACAGCATATATATTTTTGAATTTAAAGTGGACAAAAAAGAAGAGCCCATAAAGCAGATTAAAGAGCGTAAATACTACGAAAAATATCAATCAGAAAACACGGAGATATTTATGGTGGGTATAAACTTTGACACCGGGCTTAAAAATATTTCTAACTTTAAGTGGGAGAAGGTTTAAGATCGAGATTCAGTTGAATAGTTTAAAAGAGCTTGTGCTTGAAAATAAGTTCACATTGATGGAGGAAGGAATTCAAGGTCTATATTCCTTTTTATTCTAATTTATTTCTTATCCAGGCTAGCAGATGGTAATATTTTCATCTAATATCATTTTCTATTTGCTTTTTTTGCTTCATCCCAATCAACAAATTTTTCTTTGATATTTTCTCGTTCTACAAGAATATCTTTATGCCAGGAAGGAGAAGCTACATCTTCAACTTTTTTGGATAAATCATCCCATAATGTTTCCATGGTTCGAATTTTATCCTCAGTACTCATTTCTTCTAAGGGTAAAGTAATATCCATCTATCACTCCTTATAACACAGTAAATTATACCATACACACATACTCTAAAACCATCGAGTGATTAAATTTTTACCTTTGAATCAAAAAAAAAAGACAGACTACAAAAGTAATCTGTCTTTTTATCGGGCTGGGCAGATTTGAACTGCCGACCCCGTGTCCCCCAGACACGTACGCTAAACCCCTGCGCTACAGCCCGTTATGTCCAAAAAATTAGCATAGAAACTCATACAGTGTCAATAAACGGGATTTTAATGGTTTTAAAGACTATTCGGGTGTAAACTATTACTTAGGAGGCAACTATGAAAAAAATTATATTATTTTCAACTGTTTTCCTGCTTCTTTCTGCTTTTACTATTTCTGCTGATTCATCATTAAGAGTAGGTAAAACAGCAGTTTCAGCCCATCTTGGTGTGGGTAAAAGTAATCATATAAGTTTTGGTGATAGTGGGGATAGTATTGCTCAGCTGGGAGTTTGTGTTGAGTATGGTATAATTAACCACCTATCTGCAGGAATTGGTTATGTCTATGTGGACGGAATATATCCTCTAGCGGCTCATGGTCTGGATCTGTTTGTAAAGGGTTATGTGTTTGACACCTTAATAGATCTCTATGGTTTTGATATCTATGGCAAAGCAGGAATACAGGTTTATTCCCAGGAGGGATTCGGTTTAACTTCTACCTTTATGTCTGGTCTTGAATGGCAGTCACCATTTAAAATGTTTATTGCCATAGAAACAGGTGCAGAACTTGAAAACAGTGATTGGGGTTATCTTACAGGAGGAGTTCTGGGATTTAGATTTTAAAAGAGAAACCTAACCGGTACTGATAAACCTGGCTTTTCCTGTAGCATAAACTGTACCGGTGGCATCTTTAATTGATCCGGAAGTAAGGGCTATTCGTCCTTTAACTTCTGTCATTTTACCCTTAACAAAAATTTTAGTTTCAACAGGAAGTGGTTTTTTAAACCGTACCGTAAGCTCTGCTGTAACACCGACTAGTTCAGACCCAATACAGGCATGAGCCATAGTCTCATCGAGAAGCATGGAGATAAGCCCCCCATGGGTAAGATTTTCCCAACCTGTAAAATATTTGGGTACTATTAAACTTGTTTCAGATTCACCTTCTTCAGAATATTTAAATTTAAGTTTAAGTCCTTTATCATTATCCTGCCCGCAACAGAAACAATGTTGATCATTTCGTACTTCGTTATGTTTCAATTAAATACTCCAAATTCAGATATTTCTATCGAAAAACAGTATAAGAAATACCCATACCCAAAAGAGTACCTACAACAGCCTGAGGATAAGTATGTCCTAACAGAGTTTTAAGAACTTCGGGTTCATATCCGTGTTCAAACAGGTGAGCCAGCTCTTTTGTCATATCATTTAACATTTCAGCATGTCGTCCTGCAGCGGCTCTTACTCCTGTAGCATCATGAATAACTATCCCTGCAAGAACCATAGAAATAGTAAAATAGGGACTATTCCAGCCATAAACCATCCCCATAGCTGTTGCTAAAGATGCAACAGTAGCAGAATGGGAAGATGGCATTCCACCTGTTTCAACCATTCTGTTTAAAATTAGTTTTCTCTCAACTATAAGAATAATTAGTGATTTTAATGCCTGAGCAGTAAATGTTGAAAAAACTACTGTTAAAAAAATCGAATTTTCCAGTAAACTGAGCACAATTCCTCCCTAAGGCATGTTATGAGTAAATGAATTATAGAGAGCTGCGGGTAAAAACACAAGGAGCACCTATTGTATTTAGTGCTTAATTATTTTTTTTACCTTTAAAAAGTTTTAAAGGTATCTTTTTCTTTTTTCCCACAGCTGCAAGTTCCAACTCCACAGGATCTGTATTATTTGGAATAGAATCTTTCACGCCTTCTTCAATAGCTTTATGAATATTTTTTTCTTTGGTTTTCAACTCTTTTTCTTTCAATTTTGTCTGTTTATTTTTATTTCTAATTTTCAACTTTTCAGATTTACTAATATAAGTAAGCAAATAGTAGAAAAAAGAGTACAGCACACCTGATACCAAAGATATTATTATAACCGCTACAGTGGATATATTGTCATATTTAAATCCAAAAAGATTTATTGAAGTTTCATAAGAGACATTCATTGCAATAAAAACTGCAAGAACAACTAAAGTTACTATATTAATTATTAATCTTATCATTTATTTCCTCTTTTTTTCAGATATTCAGGTATTGTAATCATAGGAGGGCGCTCCTCCTCAACAATTTCCTGTTCTATAGATTCAAAAACATCATCATGTGCCTGAAACTGCCTAAGTATTGTACTTAATTCAGGGATATCTGTCATCATCCCATAAGATTTCATTCTATGTAAAAATGTTTGAAGAATCCCAAATGACATTTTACCTAAACTCATGGTTTCCTGATTTCTGTGAACTCTTTGATCAAGATCTGTTTGTGCAAATGCGTCCATACCATATTCTCTGTAAATATCAAGAAGATGAGCAGTTTCAACACCATATCCAATAGGAAAGGATAACTTTTCAAGAACCTCTCTTCTTACAGCATACTCTCCCGAAAGAGGCTGTATAATAGCCGACAGTTCAGGGAAAAAAAGACTAAAAAGAGGTCTAATAAGAATTTCTGTTACCCTACCACCTCCAGAAGGTCTTATTCCTTCTGAAAATGCCAATGGCCTGTCATAGAAAGCTTTTACATATTTTGTTTTTTTATTGTATATAAGAGGAGCAAGTAGCCCATAGACAAAACGGGGATGAATATTTTTGATATCTGCATCAATATAGACAATAATATCCCCTTTTAGTTGATATATTGCCTTCCATAGATTTTCTCCCTTACCTTTTTTATTATCCAGATTGGGAAGTATATCAGATGCAAGATATGTATCAGCCCCAAAAGATCTGGCAACTTCGAGTGTATTATCTATGGATCCGGAATCTATAACTGCTATTTCATCCAGTAATGGATATCGGGTCATAAGCTCTGAATTAAAAAGAACTATTTCTTTACCAATTGTTTTTTCTTCATTTAAAGTAGGAATACAAAGGGAAATTTTTAAATTTTGCTTCTCCTTCTCCTTTACAAGCTTATCCAGATCTTCGAATGCAGAATGGTGAAAAGTATTTTCCTTAATCCATTTATCAATTTTCATCACAGTATCCTTTATCAATAGCTACAAGTAGACTAATTAATTGAGCAAGCCCCTTATACATGGGGTCAATTTTTACAGATTCTGCTGTTTTACTGGCTGTTTCAAGACTTGAAATTCCTATAGTAAGAGCAGGAATACCTGCATCAATAAAGGCAGATAACTCTGACATACTTGGAGTAATTCTGGGTTTAATATCCATTGCTTCCATAATTTTCCGGGCATTTGTAACCAAAGGATGGGAAAAATCGATTCCTCCCGGCTTTCGTCTGGACAATTCCTTAACAACTACTCTTGCTGCTGTTTTTGTTGCAATCTCAATGGCTATACTATTAATCTGCTGTAATAACTGCTCTACCATCTCCTCTGATTCACTCTGAATTTCAAATTTTAATTCTGCTTCTGTAGAAACTTTACTATAACCCCTGCCGCTTTCAATGGAACTGAAAACAATACTGGTAGCAGGTCTTGTGGGAATTGGTATTTCCAGAATTCGATTAATAAATTCATTCAATGTGACAATAGATCCTACTGCTCCAAATTGAGTCCAGTCATATCCTTCAGGAACCCAGTAATGGACCTCACATCTTGCCATTCCAATGGCAGAATTACTCAACCGCCCCAAACGGACACCCTCTACAGATAATCCTGTAGAAATATTGATATCTGTATTATCCAGAAAAAATCTTATTCCCTCCAAATTACCTGCTCCAAGACTTCTGGCAGAACCCATTAGTATAAGATTTGAATTTAGTTCAATATTTAATTTTTCCAGAATATAGGGAAGAGATGCAATAACAGCAAGTCCCAGAGCATTATCTGCAACTCCAGGTCCTGTTACTGAGTTCGGCTGTATCGAAATAGTATGGTCTGCTTTATCATCATATTCTGAATCCATATGAGCAACAAGGAGTATATTTCTATCACCTGATTTGCCTGGGAGAATACCAAGACCATTACCTATCTCATCAGTGGAGCAGTTTAATAAATTGTACTGATTAAATCTATGTACCAGAAAATTCATTCTGGATTGTTCCTGAAAAGTTGGAGAGGGGATTTCCCCAAGCATTACAAGATTTGTAAGGAGAACATCTCTAATTTCTCTTAATTTTTTTTCCATATCCGGAATGGATTTTAGAATTTCAAACATTTTATCTTTCATTTAATCATTGTAGAGGATAAAAGTTTAAATCGCAACTCAATTTATAAGTTCAACTATTTGATTAACTGCATCATTCAGTTCAAGTTCCAGGTTTTCCGCTCTATTCACAGCCCTTGCTGCTTTTTTATTAAGTGTCTCTATTGTAAAAGCAGATTTCCTAGCTTCTGTATTAAGGCCATCTATAGTTTCTGTAGAAGATGCCAGATCCTGATTTAACTGATCAATAGTTTTTTTAGACTCTTCCAATTTAGAGGTAAGCTTATCGATATCAGCAACTGTTTGTTCAAGTTTGCTTTTTTCGTTTTCAAGCTCAGTATTATTTTTTTCCAGCAGTGCCAGATCTGAATTAAGTTTTTCAATATCTGTTTTTGAGGACTCTATCTCTGTGTTTAATGTTTGAACAGTGTCTTCATTATCAGATTTTAATTTCTGCAAGTCCTGTTTTACTTTAGCAAGTGCACTGTCTCTATCCTGCTGTAATGCCTGCTCAATTCCATCTATAGCTTTGGTAATTAATTCTATATTATCCGGAGCCGAACCTATGGCAGCTGATCTATACTGCTTAATAGCATCATTAAGCTTACCGGATCCAATCGCAGTATTACCCAAATTAAGATATTCAGTAGATATAGCTGTTCTATCCCCTAATTCAATGGACTGTAAACTTTCAACAGCTTTTGAAATTTGGGGAAGAGTAGCCAGAGCATCATTATAAAAGCGCTTTGCATCATAATATTTCCCTTCTTTCTCGGCCTCAGTCCCATATTCGGCACTTTGTCTGGCAGAAAGTAAAACTTCTGCAGCTCTGGTCATTGATGTAAAATCTGAAGTTGTTATTACTCCTGCCTGTTGAATTTCTTTCTCCATAGAATCCAAAAAATAAAGCTCTATATTCTTTCTTTTACTTATAGAGGGTAGACGTAGTATTTGAGGATCATCCAGAAGCTCCCTAACTGCTTCTATTTGAAGTTTTGCTTCCGGATAATCTCCCTCAGCTATTGATTTAATAATAGAGCTATAGGAACCTGTAAGCTGATCCTGAATAAGTTGCTCATTTTTTTGTAATTCACTAAGTTCCTGTAATTTTTTTGTTGCCTCGGTTGATTCTCTGGTCAATGCTTCTTTTTCTGCCTCAAACTGCTGTGTTAATTCTGCTTCCCTTTGTATTGTATCTTCCTTTATGGCAGCTTTATCACGATTAGCCTGTTCTAAAATATCGTTTGCAATTTGTTTTGCTTTTGCCAGTTCAGCCTCTTTTTCCTCAATTGCCAATGCAGATTCATTCTTAAATTTTTCAATATCTGCTTTAAATGCACTTTCTCTATTTGCCTGAAATGTTTCAAGTTGTTTCTCAAGATCCGCAGAAGAGATATTCTGACTTTGCAGCCTTGCTCTCTCATCTGCCAACGCTGCTTCCATTTCAAGACGCAGCTCCAGTTCCTTATCTTTTATCTGATCATCCATACTTTCCCTTAAAGAAGCACTTTCTCTGTCCAGTTTTGAAAGTTCATCCTGAATTTGAGATATTTCTGCCTGTTTTTGATTAAGCTTCTCTTCTGCCTGGCGTTTCAGTTCTTCAATTACACTACCTTCGCTGGATTCATAGGATGATTCTTCCATAGCCATTGCCTGCTCTTTTTCCTGAAAATATCTGGTTGTTAAAAAGAAACCTGCAACTATAGCAATTATTCCAAGCAGATTAATAATAAGAGGTAGAGTACCTCCTCTTTTAGAAGGTATTATTTGAAAAAGTTCTTCTGAAATAGATATACGATTCTGCCCACTTATTTCATCAATCTGGGCTCGTATTTCCAATTGCTCTTCTGCAGAAAAACCTTCAATATTATAAAGCTGATCATCCTCTGCCTTGTTTTGAATTATCTCACTCAATGAAAAACTCCATATTCAAACATCATTTATAACAAACTTTCACCTTAATAATGTCGACAATAAAGAATAAGACCTAAAGAATGAATATTTTTATCTCTCTCTTATGTTAAGGATGGACTTATATTTACCGATTCTAAAAGCTGAAAGACTAAAATATATTTGTTCAAAGGTAAGATCTTGAGTATAAAAACTAAAATAATACTGGTTGTACTGCCATTACTGGTAGCATCCATGATAATCACAGCTACAATATCATTTTTTTCTGCCAGGAGCGGAATTACAAGAATTGCCATTAGTTTTATGTCCTTCAAATCGGAAGAACTTTTAAATTATGCAGATAATCAGTGGAACCTCCTTGTTGCAAATGGTCTCTCTGATCAGGAAACATATGTTGAAGCTGCAAAAAAAGCTGTAGAGTCATATGCAAAATCTATTGTAAAAAGTAAATCAGAACTCATCTTTGCGTTAGATCAGGATTCCAGGGTCGTACTGGCCTCATCAGATTTTAAACTTGGAATAGAAGAGAAATCAGCCCTATTTACAAATCAGAAAGATTCTGTCTCCGGTTGGCAGAGTATGACCATAAACCAGAAAAAAAGAGTAGGATATGGATTTACATTTGAACCTTTCAATTGGTATATACTGGTAACTGAAGAAGAGGAAGCATTCTATAAAGAGAGCAGAGATATTCTAAACAGAACAGCTATAGTTCTTGGAGTTACAATTTTTATCTCTGTTCTACTGCTTATTTACTTTTCCGGATTTTTAACCCGTCCATTAACAAAAATTGTTCTGGTTATGAGAAAAATTATTACAACCAGTGATATGTCAGAAAGAGTTCCTGTAGAATACAAGGATGAAATTGGAGCTCTTGCTCATACTTTTAACATAATGGCAGGTGAACTGGAAAAAGCATACAGTCAGATTAAACAATTTGCCTTCCAAACCGTAATTGCCCAGCGTAATGAGCACAAAGTTAGAAATATATTTCAAAAATATGTTCCAAAAGATGTTATTGATACTATTTTTGAAAATCCGGAAAAAATGCTTGTAGGAGATAACAGAGTAGTTGCTATCCTTTTTTCAGATATTAGAAGTTTTACAACTATTTCTGAAGGATACATGCCGGATGAACTTGTAAGTGTTTTAAACCGATACTTTGAACTTATGGTAGATATTATTATAAGCCATAATGGAGTTATAGATAAATATATTGGAGATGCCATAATGGCATTTTTCGGAGCGCCTGTTAAACATCCTGATGATGCTGTTGAAGCTGTATATGCAGCAATAGAGATGCAGGATGCTCTATTAAAATTTAATAATGAATTAATTAAAAATGGTAAAACCCCTTTTAAAACAGGTATAGGTGTTAATTACGGTGTTGTTACAGTTGGAAATATTGGATCAGAAAAAAAGATGGATTACACAATAATTGGTGATATGGTTAACCTTGGTTCCAGACTGGAAGGATTAACAAAGCCCTATCATCAGGATGTTATATTTTCCGAGAGTGTTTCCAGAAAAATTGCAGGGAAACTTCCTGTCAGAATGCTGGATATTGTTCAGGTTAAAGGGAAAACAAAAGGTGAATCAATATTCACAGCTAAACAAAGCATTAGTCCCAGAGAAGAAAAAGGCTGGGCCTACCATGAAGCGGCAATGAAACTTTATTACAAAAGAGAGTTTAAAAGAGCTGCAAAATATTTTATGGCTGTTCAAAAACTTATTCCTAATGATTATATTGCAGGTATGTACATTGACAGATGTAAGAAATATCTAAAAACTCCTCCTCCTGCTGACTGGAATGGAATTGAAATTCTTACATCTAAATGAGAAGTGCTTGCAAACACACAAATCAACCTTTAAACTAATACATAACTCAAATAATTAAGTGAGGAAATTATGGGAAAAATTCAGAATTTCACAGCTCCAACCCTTGGGAAGGCAAATATTCCATCACCCATTGAACTATCTACTGTTCGGGGAGATTCAATTGTAAATTATGTAAGTGATGATGAAGGTGTTCTGAATAAAATCAGGATTTTTAATGCAGAAGACACTGTAAGTGCAGAGGGAAATCAATTAGAACTTGCAGGGCCACGGGAAAATATTTTTTTCAACCCACCCCATGTTCATGCAGCCATTGTTACATGCGGAGGTTTATGCCCCGGGTTAAATAATGTAATTAGAGCTGTCGTTCGTTGTTTATGGTACAGTTATGATGTAAGACGAATTACGGGAATTCAAAATGGCTATAGAGGATTTCTTCCAGATAATAACTTCCCTACGATGGAAATGACACCTTCACTGGTTGATGATATTCAAATGAAGGGTGGTACTATTCTAGGCTCCTCCAGGGGTGGTGGTGATCGTGTGAAAGAGATTGCAGATTCACTTGAAAGAATGAACATAAATATGCTTTTTACAATTGGTGGAGATGGAACCCAGAGAGGTGCTGTAGATATTGCAGAGGAACTGGAAAAAAGAAATTTAAAGATATCTGTAGTGGGAATACCCAAAACTATTGATAATGATCTCAATTTTATACAAAGATCATTTGGGTTTGAAACTGCAGTCGCAAAAGCTGTTGAAGCAGTTCGTGGTGCCCATGTAGAAGCTCATGATGCAATAAATGGAATAGGACTGGTCAAAGTAATGGGAAGAGATTCCGGCTTCATTGCAGCACATACAGCCCTTGCCATGAGTGATGTTAATTTTTGTCTTATTCCTGAAAATCCCTTTGATCTTGAAGGGGAAAATGGTTTTTTAAATCATCTTAAAAGACGAATTTTGAAGAGGAAACATGCAGTAATACTTGTTGCCGAGGGTGCTGGTCAAAAAATGATAGATAAAATTGAAGGAGCAGATAAATCCGGTAATAAAAAGCTTTCAGATATAGGTGTATTTTTAAAAGATGAAATTAACAAATATTTTAAAAATGAAGGTATTGAAGTAAATATTAAATATATTGATCCAAGCTACATAATACGAAGTGCACCCGCAAATCCCAATGATTCCATATACTGTTCCAGGTTAGGTGCCCATGCAGTTCATGCGGCTATGGCTGGAAAAACAAAAATACTCATTGGCCTTGTAAATAATACTTTTGTCCACTTACCTATAAAAATTGCCGTATCATCAAGAAAATATGTTGATCAGGAAAGTAGTTTATGGAGAGATGTACTGGAAAACACCAGACAGCCAGTAAATATGAGTAATGAATAATTATTAAAAAAATTATAAAAAACTGTAACTACACAGAGTTACAGTTGTTAGTATTGGTGTAAGAGCAGTAAAAGAAAGCAAATGAACTTTTTCATTGACCTCCTTTTTAGATGTTCCCTCCAGGGTTTTGACCTCCTTTTCCCTGGGGGGTTTTTTTGTCTATATTCCTAGTTTCCCAGCTATAAGATTTAACGCTTTGTCCTTTGATTCTCCGGAAAGTATCTGATTTGTAAGTTTTTTACCCAGCTGAACACCTTCCTGGTCGAAGGAATTTATATTCCATAAAAACCCCTGAAACATAACCTTATTTTCGAAATGTGAAAGCAATGCTCCCAAAGCTCCTGGAGTCAGTTTTGTCCCATAAAGAAGTGATGATGGTCGTCCGCCGCTGAAATTTTTATTTGGATTTGCATTTTGACTACCCCTGGCAAATGCAAATATTTGAGCAGTAAGATTTGCATTCAGTTTAGTCTGGTTAGTAGATCCATCTATTGTTAAATCTACATTCTGCTGTGATTCCTTAAAACCTATAAACTGAAGAGGAATTATATCTGTGCCCTGGTGAAGAAGTTGGTAAAAAGAATGCTGTCCATTTGTTCCGGGTTCCCCGAAGATAGCAGGCCCAGTCTTATAACCCAGAGATTCTCCATTACGATTTACACTCTTGCCATTGCTTTCCATATCCAGTTGCTGCAAGTGGGCTGGGAATCTTGACATACCCTGACTATATGGAAGAACAGCAGAAATTCTGTAATCCAGAATATTTCGCATATAACATCCAATTAAAGCATCCATCAATGCTGCGTTTTCTTTAATATCCTCATTCAGAGCATTTTTATCAGATTCAGCAGCTCCATCTAAAAATTCCTTAAACACATCTTTACCAAAAGCAAGTGTCAGAACAGCTCCCCCGACTGCACTTGTAGAAGAATATCGTCCGCCTATAAAATCATCAATATAAAAACTATCAAGAAAACTATCCGAGTCCGCCAAAGGACTGGTGGCACTGGTAACAGCTATCATATGTTTTGAAGGATCTAAATCAGGATTCTTTTTCCCCATCCATTTAATAGCAAGATCCCGGTTTGCCAGAGTTTCCTGGGTTGTTCCACTTTTCGATACCAAAATAAAAAGTGTCGACTCAAGGTTTGTATTCCCAAAAACAGAAGCAGCATCATCAGGGTCAACATTTGAAATAAAATTTGCAACCATCATGGCCTTTTCCCCGACAATCTCTTTTAATGCAATATACATAGCTCTTGGTCCAAGATCTGAACCTCCAATCCCTATCTGAATAACAGTATCAAATTTTTTACCTGTAGAACCTTTTATCTGGCCTGAATGTATTTTACCAGCAAATATATTTATTCGTTCCTGTTGTTCAACATAGAAATCTCTTATATTATGGTTTTCAAATATTACAGGAGAAAGAGGATCCATACGTGTCAAATGATGAAGTACCTTTCTGTCCTCTCCTGGATTCATTGTCGCCCCTGAAAGAATTAATTTATATTTTTCTATCAAATCCTGCTCTTTACTTAGCCCTGAAAGGATCTCCAATATTTTAGTGTTAACAGGAAGAGCTGCATAATTAAATTTAATATTTGCACCTGTTTTTATCTCATATTTATTTACCTTTTCTTCAGTTAATTCCATTTTAATATCAACCGGGGTAGTTGTTTTCAATTTTTTATAGCTCTGTGTCTGATCAAGGTTTTGATAATTCATCTTTTTCCTGCCTTTAATTTATATTTTATATAGTAAAATTATACATCAACGTCGAATTACGGGATTAAAATTGATACCAGATGGTTCGAATCTGGTAGAAGCTTCTATTTGAACAAGATGAATATAATTATCTTTCCAATTTGATTTTAAATATTCAAGACTTATTTTTTCATTCAGAGAATAAACAAGAGCCTGAAAATTCCCTT
>Ga0164318_10005386_pt1 | contig 12365 bp, 11 predicted proteins | sample GuaBasSedimGuay9_FD_113734 | JGI IMG/M metagenome (GOLD analysis project Ga0164318, IMG submission 113734) | Subseafloor sediment microbial communities from Guaymas Basin, Gulf of California, Mexico - Guay9, Core 4571-4, 0-3 cm | ecosystem: Environmental > Aquatic > Marine > Hydrothermal vents... | reverse complement strand
CCAGATGAAAACTGGTCAAATACTTATAGCAAATTAAAGAAACAGTGGTATGTGTTTTTAGCGCTTGGATGATTGGAATATTGGAATAACGGAAATGGTTTTCTCTTTTCCCACCCATTATTTCAATCATCCTTGCATTTCAGGTGGATGCCATTCTGCCTGGATTGTTTATAGAACTGTGGGCTCTCAGTTTATTTTTCCGATTTTTCAAATAGAAAATACTTCTTCATCTAACCAAAAGACATGTTTTCGTCATAAAGGCTTTTTCGAGGTCTTGCACCAACATTCACGCCATCAACAAAAGTCTCGACACATTGTTTAATGTCATTATGGTAACCGCCTTCCAGCACAGCGAATATTTTGGGGAAAGCACGGCGCAAACGCAATCCGCATTCATAGTATGCTTTAAGTGAAAATTTTAATTGGAGTAAGCGGTCTTTTTCATAAGCGTCAAATCCGGCAGAAACACCAACAACATCTGGTTCAAATTCACGGGCAACAGCAATTACTTTATCAAGTGCCGCAAAAAATTCAAGGTCACCACTACCCGATACTAAGGGCAGGTTGAGTGTAAATCCCTTTCCCTGACCTTCCCCTGTTTCTTCAGGAAAACCAGTGTATGGATAGGCATACATCTGATGTGTTGATGCATAGAATACTTGATTGGTATTGTAAAATATTGCCTGGGTTCCATCACCATGGTGGCCATCAAAATCAAATATAAAAACTTTTTTTCCTTCATCTACCAACATTTGACTAGCAATGGCGATGTTATTAAACAGGCAAAAACCAGCAGCGCGTTCGCGCCCAGCATGATGTCCTGGAGGTCTGATAACGGCAAAGTCGCCATCCTGTGCGGCTTTTGCTGCCAGTCCTACAGCAGAAATTGCAGCTTCATAACTGTCGGGTGTTAATTGTACTTCAGCGGCAACATCACTATTCAGGCATGTTTCCTTTATTGACTGAGCATATTCTTTGGTGTGTACCAATGTGATGTATTTTTCACCATTACTGTCAATATCCTGAAAGTTTTTCGGAAATTCAGCAATGCGGTAAGCACCTTCAGCTTCACTGTTTACATTGTGATTCAGGAATTTTTTGTTGAAAAGAATTTTCATGATTAATTAGATAAAACCAAAGCCTTCAACAAAAATACACAATTGATTTGCTGCTTTAACAAATTGATGTTGTACAATTTCATATGCGTACTTATTTTTAAATTTGTCCCACTATAAAATGAAACATCCTATATTTTCACTTTTGCGCCAATTGCTGTTTTGGCTGCTTGTTTTTGCAGCGGAGCGACTGCTGTTTCTTGTCTATTTTTCTCCACTCATTCGCGTGAATGAAATGCCTTTTGCCGAGGTACTGAAAACATTTTATTATGCACTGATGTTGGATGTTTCAACAGCCAGTTATGTGCTGATTATCCCATTTTTGCTGCTGCTGTTTCAAACTTTTTCCCGTGCAAAGTGGCCTGATTTAGTGAATAAAATATATACCTCAATCGTCCTGCTTATTTATCTTCTTATAGCAGTTTCAGAATTGGGTTTGTACGGGGAGTGGGAATCAAAACTGTCGTTTAAGGCATTGTTGTATTTGCGCCAGCCTGCGGAGGTATTTCATTCTGTTTCCAATGCTTTGCTGTTTACGGGATTGGCTTTGTTACTCGGCCAGTTTTTTCTGTTTAATTGGTTATACGGACGATTTTTTTATAAGTCATTGAAAGTAAACCAGAAAGCAAAATGGTATTGGAAAACGGTATTTGTTTTGCTTGTCCCTGCGGTACTTTTTTTGGGTGTGAGGGGAGGTTATCAGGAGATTCCGATTACATCAAGTAAATCCTATTTCTCAAAATTTAATTTACTCAACCTGGCAGCCGTAAACTCGGGTTACAATCTGTTTTTTAGTGCCATCGATTATTATCAGGTTGAAGAAAGTAACCGATTTGTAACACTTCCTTCGAAGGAAGCAAAAGTATTGGTGGAAAAATTGCACAGGATAGAAAAGGATACGACCATTTCGATTCTGAATATTCCGAAACCCAATATCGTTATTATTTTGCTGGAGAGCTGGTCGGGTGATTTGATTGAGTCGATTGGGGGCGAACCTGGAATTACGCCTGAATTTAGAAAGCTGGAAAAGAATGGTTTATTTTTCACCCATTTTTATGCAACAGGAAACCGTTCGCAGCAGGCCATGGCAAGTATTTACGGTGGACTTCCGGCTTTACCGGTAACTACTTTGAGTGACCATCCTGAGAAATATTATGCTGTACCCAGCTTGGTGAAGAAGCTGAATGGAGCCGGTTATTTCAGCTCTTTTTATTTTGGTGGACAATTGATTTATGGAAATATTAAATCCTACCTGATTTACAATGAATTTAACAGGCTTGTTGAAGGGGATGATTTTGATGATGATGTTCTCCAGGGAAAAATGGGTGTACACGATGAATTTCTTTTTGAAAATTTTTCCAATGATTTGAATGCAATGCCCCAGCCATTTTTTGCAACAGCTTTTACATTGAGTTCGCATTCGCCTTATGATTATCCCGGGGGGAAACAGATTAGCCATATTGAAAGAGAAGCCGAATTTGTGAACTCGGTTTTTTATACCGACCAGGCTTTGGGGCAGTTTTTTGAAAGTGTGAAAAGTAAGTCGTGGTTTGAAAATACTTTGTTTGTCATTCTTGCTGACCATTCTCACCCATCCCATAAAGGCTATGCTATGCGCAGTTTTGAATACCATAATATTCCTTTGTTGCTTTGTGGTGGAGCCTTAAAAGATGAGTATAGAGGGGAACAAGTTGATAAGATTTTTTCCAATGTTGATTTGACAAAAACATTGCTGCATCAGCTTAATTTATCTGCCGATGAATTTTTCTGGAGCAAAGACATTTTCAATCCTTACTCACCTGAGTTTGCTTTTTTTGAATTGAATAATGGTTATGGCTGGAAACAACCGATGGGAGAAATTGTTTACAACATCAAAGACAATTACTATTACGTAAAGCCAGATAACAAACTTGAAAAGCAGCAACTTGATGAAAAGGGCAAAGCTTATATCCAGGTTTTGTTTGAGGAGTTTTTGGAGTGGTAAAATTATCTGCTGGTCTGGATTTGTAATCCAGACCTTGAAGTAACAGTTTCATATTTTAATTTCAGAAGTATCAAGGATAGCAGCCCCTTTCTCTTTGTGCTCAGGTATTTCAATCCGACGGGTATAAAAAAACCCGGCGGATTTGCTTCCTTGTGACCCGTCGGGTCGTCTTTTGCAACCATTTGGTCATTGGGCTGTTAAAATAAAAAAAGGCTACCAAATAAGGCAGCCTTCCGGTTGTTCTGAAAAATACTAAACTACAGTTGTGGACCTGCCGCAACCAATTGTTTACCTTCTTCGTTGTCGGTATATTGTTTGAAATTATCGACAAACAATACAGCAAGTTCTTTCGCTTTCTTGTCCCATTCTGCGGAGTCTGCATAAGTATCGCGTGGGTCAAGAATATTTGTGTCAACACCGGGAAGTGATGTTGGAACTTCAAGGTTGAAAATCGGAAGCGTTTTGGTTTCTGACTTTTCAATTGATCCATCAAGAATGGCATCAATAATTCCACGGGTATCTTTAATGGAAATTCGTTTTCCTGTACCATTCCAACCTGTGTTTACAATGTAGGCTTCAGCACCATTTTGTTCCATTCGTTTCACCAATTCTTGTCCGTATTTGGTAGGGTGAAGGGTTAAAAATGCAGCACCAAAACAAGCCGAAAAAGTAGGTCGTGGTTCGGTTACACCCAATTCTGTTCCAGCCAGTTTGGCTGTAAATCCGGAAAGAAAATGATACTTTGTTTGTTCAGGAGTCAATTTTGCTACCGGAGGCATCACACCAAAAGCATCAGCTGTCAGGAAGATTACTTTCTTGGCAGGACCGGCTTTTGAAACAGGCTTTACAATATTGTCAATGTGATAAATAGGGTAAGAAACGCGGGTGTTCATAGTGATAGAGCTGTCCGTAAAATCAATCACGCCATTTTCATCCGTTTTCACATTTTCCAACAAAGCATCTTTCCTGATGGCATTGTAAATATCCGGCTCGCTCTCTTTGTCGAGGTCGATGGTTTTTGCATAACAGCCACCTTCAAAGTTGAAGATGCCACTGTCGTCCCAGCCATGTTCGTCGTCACCAATTAAAGCACGTTTGGGGTCAGTTGACAAAGTTGTTTTTCCGGTTCCGGAAAGGCCGAAGAAAATAGCTGTGTCACCATCTTTCCCAACATTGGCAGAACAGTGCATGGCAGCCATTCCTTTGAGGGGCAGGTAATAATTCATGATAGAGAAAATACCTTTTTTCATCTCACCACCGTACCAGCTTCCGCCAACTACTGCGCGTCCTTCAGTCAGGTTGAATCCAACAAAGTTTTCAGAATTAAAAGGGACGCCATCCAAACGCTTCATGCTTTTCCATTCAGGATTTGTTGTTTTGGCAGCATTCAGCATAACAAAACTTGGGGTGTAATTTTCCAGTTCTTCTTCTGATGGGCGAATGAACATATTTTTCACAAAATGTGCCTGCCAGGCTACTTCCATAATAAAGCGAACGGCAATACGTGAATCTTCATTTGCACCAGCGTAACCATCAATCACATATAATTTTTTTCCGGATAGTTGGTCAGCACCCAATTTATAGAAATATTTCCAGGTAGCATCATCAATGGGCTTGTTGTCAGATGATTTGGCTTGCTCAGCCCACCACACTGTATCCTTGGTTTTGTCGTCAAGAACAATGTATTTGTCCTTTGGTGAACGGCCGGTAAAAATACCTGTCAATACGTTGACTGTATCCAGATTGGTTAAAACACCTTTTTCGAAACCTTCCAGATCAGGACTTAATTCATCTTTGTAAAGCTGCTCGTAGGAGGGGTTGTAAATAATTTCTTTAACATCGGTAATGCCATAGCTGGCAAGGTCGTTTTTGATTTTGCTTAAATCTCGTGACATAAATAATTATTTTGGTTAAATGAATAATTTCTCTGAAAAAACATGCAATTTACATATTTCTAAAACACGCCAATAAAAAAGCCACCCGAAATATTTCCCGGATGGCGTTTTTTAGAATAAGTTCAAACAATGAAGGTGTTGGTTGTTGTTGATTATGTGTTGAAGGTTACTTGTTATTTGAACGAACAAAAATCCAGCCATTTAGCAATCAACCAATCCAACCGTCAAACCATTCCTTACTTATGCTTCCTCTTCCAGCTTCTCTTATTTATGATAGTTGCTTGTGCAGCTGCAAGGCGTGCAATTGGCACGCGATAAGGTGAACAGCTCACATACTGAAGGCCTGCGCGATGGCAGAATTCAATAGAACTTGGGTCGCCACCATGTTCGCCACAGATTCCCAATTTGATTTTCTTGCGGGTTTTGCGTCCTTTTTTGACAGCCATCTCAATCAATTGTCCAACACCTTCCTGATCCAATTGTTGGAAAGGATCGTTTTTCAAGATACCTTTTTCCAAATAAACAGGTAAGAATTTTCCGGCATCATCGCGGGAATATCCAAAAGCCATTTGGGTAAGGTCATTGGTTCCGAAGGAGAAGAATTCTGCTGATTCAGCAATTTTGTCAGCAATAAGCGCTGCCCTTGGAATTTCAATCATTGTTCCTACGAGGTAATCAATCTTTTCACCTCTTTCTTCAAATACCTTTTCGATGGTTGAACGCACGATATTTTCCTGCATTTTCATCTCATTATAAGTTCCGGTTAACGGAATCATGATCTCAGGATGCGTTTTGATTTTGCCTTTCTTGAGGTCTAAAGCTGCTTCGATAATGGCGCGGCTTTGCATCTCAGTGATTTCAGGATAAGTATTTCCCAAACGACATCCACGATGTCCAAGCATGGGGTTGAATTCTGAAAGGTCTTCTACCTTTTCTTTGATTTTTGCTACACTCAATCCCATTACTTCTGCCATTTCTTTTTGTCCTTTGGCATCGTGTGGAACAAATTCGTGCAATGGTGGATCGAGCAAGCGTACAGTAACAGGAAGATCGTGCATGGCTTCAAAAATACCTTCAAAGTCTTTCCGTTGGATGGGCAAGAGTTTGTCCAAAGCTTCACGACGTCCTTCTTCGCCATCAGCAAGAATCATTTCGCGCATAGCGATAATCTTGTCATCTCCAAAAAACATGTGCTCGGTACGGCAGAGGCCGATTCCTTTGGCACCAAAATCGCGTGCTACTTGTGCGTCGAAAGGTGTGTCGGCATTGGTGCGGACATACATTTTTGATTTTTTATCGGACAGTTTCATCAGCTTTCCAAAGTCGCCACTCATTTCAGGGTCAACTGTTTTGAGCCTACCATCGTAAACTTCACCGGTTGATCCGTTTAGTGAGATAAAATCACCTTCTTTATAAACATGGCCATCCATATCTAAAGTACGGGCTTTGTAGTTGACACGAATACTTCCTGCTCCCGAAATACAGCATTTTCCCATTCCACGTGCAACAACAGCAGCGTGCGATGTCATTCCACCGCGTGCGGTCAAAATACCTTCTGCTGAATTCATTCCAGCCAGGTCTTCGGGAGAGGTTTCGATACGGACAAGAATTACTTTCTTTCCTTCTTCGGCCCAAGCCTCGGCATCGTCAGCGTGGAAAACAACCTGACCGGTTGCTGCACCTGGTGAAGCGGGCAATCCTTTCGACATGACTTTGGCCTCTTTCATAGCAGCTACATCAAAAACAGGATGCAGTAATTCGTCCAGTTTTTCAGGAATAACGCGCATAATGGCCTCTTCTTTCGAAATCATTTTTTCTTTGAGCATGTCCATGGCAATTTTTATCATGGCAGCCCCGGTGCGTTTTCCGTTACGGGTTTGCAACAACCAAAGATGCTTGTCCTCGATAGTAAACTCAAGGTCTTGCATGTCGCTATAATGTTTTTCTAATTTATTCTGGGTGTCAAAAAGTTCCTTATACATTTCCGGCATGGCTTCTTCTAAGGAAGGGAAATTTGCTTTGCGGTCTTTTTCACTAACCTGTGCCAGTTTTGCCCATCTTTTTGAGCCTTCTTTGGTAATTTGCTGAGGTGTGCGAATTCCGGCAACAACATCTTCGCCCTGTGCATTAATCAGGTATTCGCCATTGAATATATTTTCACCTGTTCCGGCATCACGGGTAAAAGCAACTCCGGTAGCTGAGTCTTGGCCCATGTTTCCGAAAACCATGGCCTGCACATTAATCGCTGTTCCCCACTCATCAGGAATTTTTTCCATCTTGCGGTAAAGTATAGCGCGGTCGTTCATCCAACTGTCGAATACAGCCATTACTGCACCCCATAATTGCTCCCATGGATCGGTTGGGAAATCGTGGCCGGTTTGTTTTTTAACGGCAGCTTTGAAGCGCTTCACCATTTCTTTCAGGTCATCGGTTGAAAGATCGGTGTCGAGGTCAACTTCTTTTTCCTCTTTCATTTCATCGATAATCTCTTCAAATGGATCCGGATCTTCTTTTGATTCGGGTTTCATCCCCAAAACAACATCACCATACATTTGTACAAAACGACGGTAGGAATCCCATGCAAAACGGTCGTTGCCCGATTTTTTAGCAATGCCTTCAACAGCTTCGTCATTCAGGCCAAGGTTAAGAACGGTGTCCATCATGCCCGGCATTGAAGCCCTGGCACCCGAACGAACTGACATCAGTAATGGATTTTCTTTGTCACCAAACTTTGTACCCATGATTTCTTCAACCTGGGCCATTGCATCTTCTACATCTTTTTTAATCATGTCCACAACGTAGTCATGGCCTTTTTCGTTGTAGAGGGTACAGATTTCGGTAGTAATGGTAAATCCCGGAGGAACCGGAACACCGATCAAATTCATTTCGGCAAGGTTGGCGCCTTTGCCACCCAGCAGGTTTTTCATTTTTGCATTACCCTCGGCTTTGCGGTCGCCAAAAGAGTAAACATGCTTAATCTTAGCCATTTGTATTTTGTTTTAAATTAAAATTACAGTCAATTTTTAAGGATGCAAATATAATGAAAAAGCCCCCTAAAAATGAGGCAGGTGATATTAAAATGAGTATAAATTATTTGCAAACGACTGCATGTGATATTCTACGCTCATCCTGGGACAAAGAAGACCCGCTAAGTCGACATGCCCGCTTTTCACGGAATGGACTTAGCGGGTCGAAAAAGGGAATATTTTTTTCGGATGCAAAATAATTGCGCCCGAGCGTGGACGCGAAATATTCGCGTCCGAGTGTGGGGTTTTGGCGAACGCGAAACATTCGCACTCGAGTATGGGATAATCACTCCTCAAACAACTCCAGTTTATTAAAAAATAATTTCCAGGCGAAACTATGTGCAGTATAAGCAATTGGCGATGATAGCCTATTGCCAGCTGATGGGCCTGACACTACCAAACCGGTCATGTCGTAGCGATTGCCTTTGTTGTCTTTAAAAATTATGGGAAGTTCATCTTGAATTACAGAAAACTGAATATTCGGATCTCCGGTTTTGTCAATGAATGCAACTATAAATTGCAGTGTTTCGCTACCTGTAACAATTACTTTTGAGTTGCGGAAATTTGTGTGATAAATTTTGATCGGGTCTTCAAAAACAGCGTAGTTAAAAAGCAGTGCTGCTTCGCCATTTACTATGCCAAAAAGATCACCGCCTGGTAGTTCTATGTCACTTTCGTTAGGGTCTCCAAGGTCGCGACCTGACTTGAAATCGCCACATATTGAATCGCAATTATGCCCTGAAGTGTCGATAAGAACCAATGCATTTGGAAAGGAATTCTTGACCGTTTGTCCTTTGGTTAAAACCAAAGTATGGCTTTCGAGTTGTTGCCCTGCATGATTTCCTTTAATGCTTTGTAAGCGCATTTGTGACCAGAAACTGCTGTCGTTTCTGTCGTAGGGAATCAGGTTCTCATTAAATAGATGTCCTGACACACCAAACTCGGCAACTGTACCATTGATTTCCCTGTTCCACGCCACTGCACTTCCTGTAAGCGGACAAAATGTAACAGCAAAATGGTGATCGTCAATGTGGTCGTTCACAATTTCATGAACGCCCATTATCCTTTGCGGATAGATTTTTACAATATTCCCAAATCTATAAATATAAACAGTTTCGTCAGCCCTCAGGTTTTCAGAACTCAATGTTTCGAAGTGTGGTGCATCAATTGAATGGATTCTGTCGGGAGGCAATTGAGAAAGTATCAATTGGTTGATTGGAACCAGCCAGCCACTTTCCAGTTCGTTTCCAGTCGGTAGTGAATTGGGGGGTGCTTCATTTTTAGAACAAGCAGAAAAAAGTATCCCAATCACTATTAAATACGATATCTTTTTTATTAGTTTCATGGCTTTGTTTGCTGTTTTGTCGGGAGGCCCGGCATAAACTTACACCAATAACACTTTTTTAACAATAATCCAGTACATAAAAAAAGCTTGCTCCATTAGGAGCAAGCCGTCATTATAACATTGTGATTCAGTATTATTGTTTCGATTCAAATTCCAGAATCAATTCCTCAGGCGATTTGCCAAGGTTTTTAAGCGATACTTCTGCATCATCGGCAAATTCACTTTCGGGATATTTTGTCAGGAAAAGTTCATAGTACTTTTTGGCATTTTTATAATCACGTAATTGGTCTTCGTAAACAAATGCTTTTAGGAATAGAACTACCGGTGCTTTTTTAAAATCAGGGTACTCAGTTAATATGCGGTTGAAGAATTGGATTGTTTGCATCGGCTTTTGCAGGTTCATCGAAATGTCAGAAGCGCGGAATAGATATTCAGCTGATAAAGAGTCGTCTGGGTTTTGGTCGGCATACTTTTCGTAAAGGTTCATCAAAATAGTGGCATCCTGCTTATTCAGTCTGTTATTGTTCGAATTAAAGACCTTGTCTTCTTGCAGGCTTATTGATTCTTCAAGATTGATTGTCTCGGCAGTTTCCTTATTTTTGGGTCCATCACATCCTGCAATTAAAAGCCCAATCATCAATACAAGTAAAAAAGTTTTTTTCATTTTCTCCGGTTTTGTTTTTCAAACGAATGAAACATCGTTTTGGTATTTATCGTTTTCCTTTTTTTCTGGGTAAAAGCATGCGGTAAGCTACATCCGTTTTTCCTGTAGATATATCTTTTAACTTTCCTTTAAGTAATAGTTTTTTAAATGGAGGCAAATGTTCAATAAACACAATACCTTCTGTGTGATCGTATTCGTGTTGAATAATACGTGCCGGCATGCCATCAAATCGTTCACGCTCATGAAAATTAAAGCTTTCATCATAATAGCTCAAATACACAATAGGCTTTCGTCTGACGTATTCATTAATGCCAGGTACGCTTAGGCAGCCCTCTTCTTTCTCCCACTCTTCTCCCTCTTCTTCTAAAATCTGAGCATTAATAAAAACCTTTTTAAAACCTTCAGCTTCCGGGTATTCGTCAGCAAAAAGTGTGGCATCAATTACAAAAAGGCGGATGGCCTTATTGATTTGATGTGCCGCTAATCCCACGCCATTCGATTCGTACATAGTTTCGAACATGTCGGCAATCAATTGCTCAAGACCGGGGTAATCTGGCCGGATTTCTTCTCCCTTCTTTTTTAAGGTTGGATGCCCGTAGGCTGTAATTGGAAACATCATTTATTAATCAATATTTGAAGATCAATTTATTCATTTCAGGATTTATAATTCAATAGCAGACATATACGATTGCAGAATCAAAGTAGCACTAATGGTGTCAACCAATGCCTTATCTTGCCTTCTCTTTTTACCAAGTCCGCCGGCAAGCATGGCTTCCTGAGCAATTTTTGAGGTGAAGCGTTCATCGAATCGATCAACCTTCATATCGGGATAAGTTTTGCGTAGTTTTTTTACAAAAGGCTCAATAAACCGGCTGGCATCCGAAGGCTTGTTCATCATATCCGTTGGCTTACCAACAACAATGCAATCCACGTTCTCTGCCGAAAGATAGCCTTTAAGGAAAGTCCAGATATCTTTTGCAGCAACTGTTTTCAGTCCATTGGCAATAATCCTCAATTCATCAGTAACTGCAATACCGACTCGCTTTTGGCCATAATCAATTGACAATATCCTTCCCATAAATCCTGTAAAATTCCAGTCGGCAAAATTAGTGTTTTTTATGTGTTGAATTTGATTACTTTTATCTGTCAAATTTAAAAGTATGAATGAAATTAAAAGATTGGTTGAGCAAGCCTGGGAAAATCGTTTATTATTGAAGGAGGCGGAAGTGAAAATGGCTGTTGATGAAGTAATTGAACTGCTTGACAAGGGTAAGTTAAGGGTTGCTGAACCACAAGGCGAAAACTGGCTGGTAAACGACTGGGTAAAAAAAGCAGTTATTCTCTATTTTCCATTGAGGAAGATGGAGACTGTTGAGCTTGGGATATTTGAGTTTCATGATAAAATTCCATTAAAAAAGGACTATGCAAAACAGGGTATAAGAGTTGTTCCCCACGCAATTGCCCGCTATGGTGCATTCCTTGCCAAAGGTGTGGTAATGATGCCATCTTATATAAATATTGGTGCCTATGTTGGTGGCAATACAATGGTTGATACATGGGCAACGGTGGGCTCCTGTGCGCAGATTGGCAGCCATGTTCATTTAAGTGGGGGCGTTGGAATTGGCGGTGTTCTGGAACCTGTTCAGGCAGCTCCGGTTATTATTGAAGACAATTGTTTTATTGGTTCAAGAAGTATTGTTGTTGAAGGGGTCAGGATTGGAAAAGAAGCTGTTCTGGGTGCCAATGTCGTTATTACCCAATCAACAAAAATTATTGACGTTAGTGCTTCTGAAAAGAAAGAATACAAGGGATACATCCCTCCCCGCTCGGTGGTAATTCCCGGAAGCTATACAAAACAGTTTCCGGCCGGTGAGTTCAACGTGCCCTGCGCGCTTATTATTGGGAAACGCAGCAAATCGACAGATACAAAAACTTCATTAAATGATGCATTGCGCGAGTATCATGTAAGTGTATAGTTTTTAATATTTGCCAATTTGTTAAAGAACGAAAATAAATACGCTAAAATGAATTTAATGGTTACAATAAATAAACTTGCACACTACCCCAATAGCTATCGGGGAAAAGCTGCAAACATAGTTTTAACGCCTGTAAACACTGCAATCGCAATAATAACTATAGCGTCAACTATGTCAATCGGAGATGTTCAAAGTCAAACATTCAATCAAGACAGAGAATTTCTCGGCGATACAATTTATGGAACTGGAATGTTCGTAGCGCAAGATGCAGGAAATGGAGAAAATGTGGCAGGAGTTACATTATATTTACGTCCTGAGGCAATGGCAATGGTTGTTCCAGACATAACATACGAATTTATT
>Ga0164318_10005385_pt1 | contig 12366 bp, 10 predicted proteins | sample GuaBasSedimGuay9_FD_113734 | JGI IMG/M metagenome (GOLD analysis project Ga0164318, IMG submission 113734) | Subseafloor sediment microbial communities from Guaymas Basin, Gulf of California, Mexico - Guay9, Core 4571-4, 0-3 cm | ecosystem: Environmental > Aquatic > Marine > Hydrothermal vents... | reverse complement strand
CCGGGAATCCTTTGGTCCCATTGACAGCATCCGTATATAAAATAGCATTTTTATGAATCGTTTCCGCGGAACTTCATGCTCCATAATCAATACCAGCCCGTTTGGTTTTACCACCCGTTTCATTTCTAAAAGCGCCCTTGTCCTCACCTGGTTTTTCAACTCATATAATGCATGGGAGCAGCAGACAACATCAAAACAATCATCAACAAAGGACAACCTTGCCGCATCACCGTTAATAAAAAGAGTTTGACCGGATAAATCCTTCTCCTTTGCCTTATGCAACATACCAAGGGAAAAATCATATCCAACGGACTGAATATCAGGGGATTTTCTGGCAAACGCCAGCACAACCGACCCTGTACCGCAGCATATATCCAATACCCTGGGGTGAGCCTTCTCTTCCAATTGAGCTGAATCTACCAGGAATTTGCGAGTCTCTTCTCCATAATTATGGGAATGCAGTTTTATAAACAGGTCATAAAAATGAGAAAAGATATTATAATATTTTTGTCGGCCTGTTCGTGAATTTGACATGATTTATTGATCGCCTTATTCATGGTATCGGAATGCACTGTTCCACTACCTAAATCTGCGGTTTATCCGTCAGCATTTCCGTTGTTGAAATAAAAACCTTATTGAATCTGTTCTTGGCTGCTTAGTTCATTTTGCTCAACAGATTCATTATCAATTTAATTAAGGTGTCTTTTTGTTTCGGATCGGACTCAGCAACCAGAAGTGTGAGTGCCGCCAGACCAGTTTCATTGATCACAGGCTGGCCATTCTCATTCAATAGACGGTTATTTCGATGTAAAAAATCTACAAATAAGAAAGCACCACTTCGTTTGTTTCCGTCAGTGAAAGGATGATTTTTCACTACAAAATAGAGTAAATGTGCGGCTTTACTTTCAATAGTAGGGTAAGCTGGTTCACCAAATACACTTTGATCAAGATTACCAAATATGGCAGCTAAACTATCGGCACGGGATGAATTTGCGAACAGGTCAGAGGCCTCACCTTTGGATTTCAATTGTTCTTTGAGTTCACTAATAGATGCCATGGCATCTTCCGGCGTTGCTAATCTTCCACCCGATTGACCTTCTGGTTCTTCCAGCAAATCCTCATCGTACCGTTGCAGCCAGAGGAAGGTCTGTGTGTAGCGACTGAGGATATCCACTAATCCTCGTCCCATGTCGGTTGCCATAGATGGAGACTGCGCTGTTTTTTGAATTAATGCCATTGCCTGCTGAAGCTCGACAGCATTTTTTTCAAAGCGTTGTTGATTTATACTGTATCCCTTAACAAGGTATTCTTTTAGACGCTGTGTAGCCCATATTCGGAATTGGGTTCCCTTTTTGGAATTAACCCTGTACCCAACTGAAATGATGGCATCCAGGTTGTAAAACATAATCTTCCGGCGAACTTGACGTTTACCTTCTTGACGAACTACCGAGGATTCCTCGGTAGTTGCCGATTTTTCCAACTCATAAGATTTATAAATATTTTTCAAATGTAAACTGATGGTGTCTGAGTCCTTATTAAAGAGCTCTGCCATCTGTGTCTGAGATAACCAAAGAGTGTCCTGCTCCAAACGCACTTGAATCTGTGTTTGCCCGTCATCGGTCTGATAAATTTCAATTAGTTTGTTTTCAGTCACAGTTTCTTTACCTATTTAGATTTCTGCTATCATCAATATTGTAATTAAATAGCACAGAAAGATAAAAATTTGCCATTAAAATATTGTTTCATCATTTATCATGTTAAAGTCATCCTCTGTTATCCACTTCGATGTTGTGAACGTTTCAAAATAACCGGCTTGCCCGTGTTCATTTTGGTTGTTGAAATTAGTTTTGGATCATAAAGTGCTGTTTTTGAAAGCAGAAGGTGAACTGATTTTTGAGCCGACCCTTACTGGGCACACCTCAAGGGTTTGGCCTTGCCTTCATAAAAAATATCAACTGCGATGAGCTCCGTTTAAAGGTGCTGCCAGGCTTAAATATTTGCCATTTTCTTCAAACATTAATTTTTTACCCGTCATCATTTTTAAAAAGGGCGTCACCTTCTCCTGGGTCAGCCCTTGAAAATGGTGAAGGATTTTTTCCAGTGACCGATGCTGCCCGCAATAGAGGTACACTTCTCTGGAGAGCCCTTCCAGGCGATGGGTAAAGGGGGCTTTTGAGAGCCGCTTCTGGCGGATGATCATAAAATCTCTTCCATCCCGGTAACTCAAAATCGGCGTATCCCCCCCGGTCCGGTGAATTTGGGTATACGTTTTTTCCCAGGCATGAACCTTTTGCTTAACCGGCCGCCACAGTTTTTTCTGGTATTTCATGTCGCCGCGGTACCTCTGGATCAGAAAGGTCATGTGGCGGTGAATATCTTCCGGGAATATTTTTGCATAATTGGGATGGTTGAAAATTGCCTTGACGCCAAAGGACGCTGGATCATTATATACACTGCTTCCATGTCCCAGCCAGAAATGCACAAGCTTCGGGGGACGGAAAAAAGCAGCAAACTCAAGGTTTCGGAGGGTTTCATTCATGTCCTCGAGATCACTGCCGGGAAAATAGAGTATCAGGTTGGCGGTGTTGGCGATACCTAAGCCTTCACAGTGCTTCATGATTTCCAGATTCTGGATGGCGGTGGTTCCCTTGTTTAATTTTTTCAGCAGACGGGAGCTGAGGGATTCGATACCGATCTGGATCTTGCTGACGCCGGCAGTGCCCATTTTTTCCAGTACCCGTTTTTGAGTGGTGGCCCTGAGTTCACAAAAAAGATTGAGATCTTTTTTCAATTCGGACAGCTGATCAAACATCTCCATGGCGGTTTTTGCCGGTATGAGGTTGTCCGTGAACGCCACGGAAAGCGTGCGGTATTTTGAAGTTAGATGATCGATTTCGCCGCATACCTGTTTCGGGTCTTTCCACCGGTACCCCTGCCAGTTGCGGTTGAGATTGCAGAAGGCACAGCCTGAATGTCCTGAATTGGAACCCTGCCACCGGCATCCCCGGGATGCTTCGGCTGGGAGTGTAGGGAAAAAATTATTATCCGGAGCAGCTGTTTTCATCAAATGAAAATAGTCGTCATAATCCGGAACCGGCAGGTTCTTGAGGTCGGCCATTTGGTTGAAGGCTACCGGTTTTTTACTTCTGTAGGAGCGTGACGTAACAAGGCCGGGGATGCGGGAGATATTTTCAGGATCGGCGAAATTCCTTAAATGGCGCACCAGGCTGCACAGAGGTAGTTCTCCTTCTCCGTTAATGACAAAATCGATTTCCGGGAATACTGTAAAAATGTCCTTGATGGCATCTCCCGCAAACATGGAACCGCCGATGACAATGGTGAGTTTTGAAAATTTTTTTTTAATGGAGCGGATGAAGTACAAAGAGGAGGTGAGCTGACAAAGACAGATTGAAAAGCCTGCCAGACCAAAGCGGTCCCAGTTGATGCTGCTGATAAATTCATCGGCAGCCTCTGCCGCCTGATGCGTCAGGGCTTTGAAATCGACATTTAGTGACAGGGGGTTGCCCTTTGCTTCCCTGTAGAACAGCGTTTGAATGAGGTCGAATCGCTCTGGATATAAGAGAGCCGCATAAACGGATTCAGCCAGCCAGGTTTTTTCGGAAATTTCACGATAGAGGGGATAGCCAATGGCGGCCGCTAATTTCAGATAGAAATGGTGGGCCGTCACCTCTAAATCGGGAATCTCCTGCCTCAGATATGATTTCAGTGCACCGAGCTGAATGGATGGACGGCTGAAGAGCGGCCAGGGGGCGGATATAAGAGTAATACTTTCTATTAGATTTTTAGTTTCTGACGGGTCCATACAGTCAGCTTCTCCCTGAAAAGTTTGGAGTTATGACGAATGTCAATATTTTTTGCCTGATACTTTTCGCTTCTTCAATCCATTTTTCCAGACCTGTCTGTTTGATCCGGCAAAGGTTGTCCATGTGATTGTCAGATTTCTCTTTATCGTATACTTTTTGATCCGCCTAAACACCGGCCATGTAATCCCACCAAAATGGCCCCCTGGAATATTTTCCGGGCCTAACACTGGATTTATTGATTCTCGGCGGCGCAACCGCCGAGAACCACTGAAATCTGCGGTTTACCCGCCAGCATTTCATTCGTTTTAATTAAGTCTGCTGTCCCCCCCTCGAATTCGATTTATCATTGGCAGTCACCAGACCATTTCAGCATTCCAAACTCCTATATGAAAACTAACCTTGTGTTGAAAATAAAACCAGAAAAAAATCCGATAAATAGAACTGTATTATTATCTACCGTTTCAGGTAGAACCACACATTGCTTTCAACAATATAATTGTTGTCTTGAAACCGTTCCATTTCTCTATTGAATTTTCTTTTATCAACCCAAAAAGGAATTATTTCTTCAGCTTCTTCACAATTGGTATCCCCCATTCTGGATTCATCCACTTCGATCTCAACTATTGAACTCATTTCATTCATCAGATAAGCACATGTTGCTAAAAAAGGATTAACACGAATCACCTTACCTTCATATCCTGTTTCTTCTTTCAACTCACGCAATGCTGCGGCTTCAATCGTTTCATTGTCTTTGATCAGGCCTTTAGGGAACTCAATCACTCGTTATGTGCAGCAATAACAAGTTAAAATCCGGATTATAAACGATAAGTTACACCTGCTTTGAGCACTTCAGTTTCAGCGTTTAGTTCATGTTTCATTCGTTCTAAAGAATGATCGCAGCTATCGTGTCCCGATAAAAATACCTTTTTGGGTTTGATGTCATTGAGATTCGCAACAGTATTACTCAAGTCGTCATCTGTAATCTTCTGCCAAACAGGCTTACCAGTACCAATTATGGTTTGAAACTGAATTCCCATTCGATTTCCTCTTCCTCCTGTAACAGGAAAATGAAGACCACCACCAATAGCATAAATGTCTACATTTGAAAGACGCTTGACCATTTGCACTATTAGTTCAATAGTTGGATGGCCGCATCCTGTGAAGATAACTACTCCCTTATCTTTAACATGGGCAAACAGAGCTTGTTCCTCTGTCAAACCAAAGAAAAACAACCCTCGAGCTAACGGCCCAGTTGTGGCTATTCCAGCAGTAAGTAATTGAGGACTGCCAATCTGCTCGCATTCAAACCCCTTTGCTTCAGATTTTGCTGGAAGGAAACATGGTTTACCATTTGGAAGTCCCAGCTCTTTAGGTAAGGATACATAATTTAATCGACTAGCTTTCATTCCGCCCATGTGATCAGGGTGAAGATGAGAGATTACCAATGAATCAACCTGATCCATATTTATTCCCAACTTAACAGCGTTATGAGCTAAAGCTGGACGTTCAGGACCGAACCCCACATCAAACAATAGTGATCCCAGATTAGTCCGAAATAGATATGAAACACCGGCGTCACCTAAATATCCTTCTTCCGCTTTTTCTTCTACTAAGATTGTCAATTCTAAGAACTCCAGCTCTGGCAACTCAAAAGGTTCAGCATTGTTTAGGCGGTCTTTGTTTAGATCCAATGCATAGCCACAGTTTTTCTTAAATCGTTTATTTTTAACTAAAAGAAATGGAAGGATAATAGGGGATGCTACACCTAAAACCGGCCACCAAAAAGGGGAGATACGAAATGACATTTAAATCTCCTTTGTTAAATTAAAAGCTGAACTCCGATTTTAATACAGGGCTGTAAAAATTTTCCCATAACCACCAACATCACCGGTGAAACCCGGTGCATGTTGATTGTTGGAATTTTAAAGTATCCAAATAAACCTCAACTATTTTCTGCATATTAAATATAGTACAGACGAAGAAGGCCTTTAAATATATAGGTTCGGTACTTAAGCAAATTGAAGTTTAAGTTTTTTACCAAGAGCGATTGCAACACGTTCCAGAGTTAGAAGCGTTATTGAAGAGTTTTTAGGATCCAATAGCCTATCTACTGAAGAACGACTTGTTTTCATCATTTTGGCTAAAGCAGTTTTTGAAATATTGCATAATTCCATTTCCTGCCGGATCTGATAAGCAAGTATGCGCTTAAGAGCGGTTGCTTCAGCCTCTGCCATTAACCCTTCCTCTTGAAGGAAATTGTCGAAATTACTTCCAATATGTTTATCTTTCATCTTAATCCTCCTGATACTGTTTTAACCGCGAAAGAGTTGTTTTAAGCTCGTTTTTAGGGATTTTCTGCGATTTCTTAATGAAACCGTGTAGTAGGATCATGATATTGCCATCAACAGTGAATAAAACTCTGGCAATTCCATTTGGAACCCTTGACCTTACTTCCCATAAAAACGGTTTTATTTTTTCAACCAAAGGCATACCAAGTGGCCATCCGAACTGCAATGTTTTAATATCTTCCCCAATTACTTTCTTATGTGCCGGAGACAATGATTTCAGCCACTTTTTTACTGGCTCTGCTCCAGAACTGGTTTTATAAAAATGAACTTTTAATTTTATGTCATCATAATTCATATATGATTATGTACCAAAATTGGGGCAAATGTCAATTTTTATTTTATTCTTTCAGATTTAAGGACATATTTATAAAATTTTGTATCCACTTTCATTATAGGGAATGCCTCTGGTAGATCATGTTTGATTATCTCGATAAAATTATTTTTCTGGTAAAACCGATGAGCTGCAAAAAATTTTGGGGTTGTTCCCAGGTAGATTTCTTTAATCTGTTATATTATTTTACTCTCTATGTTTAGCACCGTGACTTTCAAGGAATTGCTGAATACATGTATTATTGTTAACATAATTGGCATGCAGTATTGTGATTACAATAAGGATAAAGATATATAATTTATTCATCATATAAACCTTAAAATATAACTTGAAAATAACCGGTATCACCCGGTTCATTTTTTTGTTGAATATCCATTATGAATTAGTACAAAAATCCAAACATCCATAAAGGGATCTTGGCATTCATCCCATGTTCAATATTATCCAAGGCTAAATATGAATCAGGAATATCTTTGATCTGTTTAAACGTTTTGCCTTTACCACCCACCTCAAAAAGGTTTATATCATCCACGATAAAATCACCTTTTGGAGGGATTGTAATACTATGTTCTTCCTGAAGAATACACGTAAAAAATATTTCTCTTATCGTACCGGAATTGACAGTTTCTTTATCACATATTGCAAGTGCTTGGTTTGGATTGTTTAAATAAATTTTTTCAGGTTTCTCGAGCCCTTTGATACTTTTATTTTTTTTTGACAAACAAGTAATGGCTCGACCATCCTCTAAATAGTTTAGATAGGTCTTCAGTGTTCTTTCATCACCTACCTCAATTATTTGTTTTAACCGTTTCATATCCGGTGTAAAAGGAGCAGACCTTGCTATCGTTGAAAGCAACATCTTTAATTTCTTAATACTGACACCTGCCAACCTGGGGTATATTGATAGCAAATCACTTTCTATTGTGGTGTGTAACCCCTGCTCCAGTGTTCTTAAATAAGTGGCTTCATCTGGATGTTCCAAAAAATAAGGGAAATACCCATGTCGCAGATATTCCTGAAATACAGGAAGTATTTTTAATTGTTTTAGATCCAATTTTTGGGTAATTTTATAAGAATAGGTTTCATGATCTGTCAGGATAGATTCCAAACTAAGGGCCGATAATTCAATTTGATATTTTAAATCAATAAATTCTCTTAAAGAAAGGCCCGTCATCCGATAAACTACAGCTCTTCGGCTTAAATCATGGCTACCTTTATGAATTTCCAAAGCAGAACTACCAGATACTATAAGCTTGATATTCGGGAAAGAGTCATAAATGCTTTTTAGTTCCCGTGACCAGTTCGGATATTTATGAATTTCATCAAAACATAAAAGCTGTCCGCCATAATTCACAAATTCCTCTGCAATTTCATACAGAGAATAACCAACAACCATAAAATGATCTACAGGGACATACAATGCTTTTCTGCTTGTAATATCTTTTTCAATAAATGAATAGATATATTGAATCATTACCGTAGTTTTTCCAACACCGCGTTGCCCTGCAATTATGGAAAATCGATTTTTTAAAGCGTGTTTTTTTAAAAAATATCTTTTGAATGGGCGATTAAAAGAGCTTAAAATGGTTCGATGGTGACTGAATAATTTTTCGATCATAAGTTAAATCCTATTTTAGTATTTAACAACTAAAATACATCAAATAAATTAGGATTGCAATACTAATAAAAATTACCATATCCTGAATTGTAATACTATTCATTCGTTCATAAAAAAAATGAAAAACACCGACTCGACTTGTGCATTTGGATTATTGAGCATATTTCCAAAAAATTAGTTTGACTGAATGTTGGAACCTTTCTACAGAGAATAGGCAACTATCCTGACACATAGGGCTTCGTCCAACACTCCAAATAACCGGTTCCATCCGGTTCATTTGGCTTGTTGAAATTTTTTCGAGTGCCTGGCTGTTTTAAATTCTTTTTCAGGAAATGTTTCCTTTAAATTCAATGCACAGATTAATTGTAAAACAGAACTAACCGCAAGAAAAGTTAGAACCGTAATATACCCTTCAACGGGGTATCCCCCTTCCGTACTACGTCCCATTCCATCCAGAATTTTCCCAAGAACCGCCATATAAACAGCACCACCAAAAAATGGAAAAAAATTGCCAATCGCAATCGATGTCCCTGCAATTTGAACCGGATAAAGCTCTTTTAAGGTAGTAAAGGCAACAACCATTGTACAGGCAGAAAACGCAGTAAAGATGATTATTATGGCATAAAGTAAAGGAATGGGAAGGCCGGAAGGATACAATCTCAGGAATATGAACAGGGCGGCAAGGCAGATGGTGCAGAAAATTATTGTTTTCTTACGGCTGTGGAATAAATTGTCTGAAACGATTGCCATTAAGGGGCTTCCAGCGATCATTGTCCAGGCGATCATGCTGAGAATCGCCCCTGTTTCAGGTTTGGATAATCCGTAAACATCCATAAAATACGGACCTGCCCATAGACCACCAAAAGCAAAAAAAGTACCTGCATTGCAGAAAAACCAGAGAGCCAGAGGATAAAATCGTGGTTCTTTGAGCACAAGCTTAACCCCCTGTCTGAGCGGTATCGGCACTGGCCTTTCAGGAGGGACCATACCAGTTCTGAAATTTTCTATTTCAGCAATAGACGGCCAGCCTTTTTCCGCTGGTGTGTTCCGAACCATAAACCAGATTAAAAAAACAAGACATCCGGAAGCGATACCGATTGTCTGAAAAACAATTCGCCAGCCATACGCTTTTGCCAACCAGCCAAGACCAAATGTTCCCAGTAAAACACCAGCACCACCAAGCGAAGTGATAATTCCCTGCATTCGGGCAAATTCACGAACAGCATACCATTCCGCCACTATTTTCATTAAAGCAATAAAAACTGCCGATACACCCAAACCAACCAGCCCCCTTCCGATCATGGCAACCTGGGCGGTTTGAGCAAAACCAAAAACCAGAGCCCCGAGGGCTGCAATACCCAGTGAGAAAGAAACCGTTTTCCTTGATCCGATTGAGTCACATAGTAAACCTGCCGGAATCTGCATGGCTGCATAGACATAAAAATAAATTGAAGCCATGATACCTATTACAGTCGCATTGCAGGTAAGGTCTTCCATAATATCATTTGCAACTACAGCAACAGACATTTGATTAAAAAAAACGAAAATATAGGCGATGCCCAGTGTAAAAAAGATCATCCAGCGATAAGTCAATACCCGATTCATTAGTTCTTTATTCATAGTTCTCCACTTTCGACAGAATCCAACAATGGCAATTGTCAATTTCTATATTATTTCCAATATGTTTTTAATGCGGACATAGTCAGTACCGCATTCTCGGCGGCGCAGCCGCCGAGAACGGTCCGCATCAGCGGCCCAGCTTTGCTGGGTCCGACTGCATGTGTTAGGCGCATTTTAGTTGACTTTATTCTTATAAATTTTTCCATCTTTCATAATGAAATCAAAATTATCTTCTGGGTTAGCGACCAATTTTAAGTCCTCTAAAGGATTCCCATTCACAAGAATTAAATCCGCATAAGCACCTTCTTTAATTACGCCAAGTGCCCCATCAGGATAAGGATTGCGGGGACCTGATAACGCAAGAAGCTCACCAGCAGTGGACGTTGCCTGACGCAAGGCCTCAACAGGTGTATACCACCTTGATAATTTTGCAAGTTGCTTACCCTGCTTTTCAGCCAGCGCTGGATCAAATAATGTGTCGGTACCGAACACCGTTTTAACGCCAACTTTCTTTGCTAGACTATAAACTCTGTCAGTGCCTTCGGTAACTTGAATATATTTCATTCTACTAAACGATCCCTCTGGAAACTGTATCGCATCATCATCATCCAATATAGGTTGCATACTTAGATAAGCGCCCTTTTTTTTCATAAGCCGTAGTGTTTTTTCAGTCAGCAAATGGCCATGTTCAATACTTATTACTCCAGCATTGACAGCTCGTTGAGTCGCTTCGTCCGTAAAAGTATGTGTAGCCACATAGGTATGCCAATCCCTGGCTGCGGCAACTGCAGCTTCGGTTTCAGCAATTGTAAATTGAGTTACATCAAGCGGATCAAACGACGATGAAACACCCCCACCCGAATTAATTTTAATTTGACTTGCTCCCATTCGAAGAGCTTCCCTTGTTCGCTTTAACACCTCTGGCACACCATCTGCAACCATAACATGTCCGATTCTCTCCATGTATATAAGAGGCGCATCTATCTCTACAGGAACTGCAGTACCAGGTCTAAAGTCAGTATGGCCTGAGGTTTGGCTAATCGCCGGGCCTGACGGAAAAATACGCGGTCCGTCGTAAACACCCGCATCAGTCAGCTTAGCCAAAGAAAAGACATTGCCGCCAACGTCACGAACCGTAGTGAAACCACGCAAGATCGCCTTTTCGTTACTCTTTGCGGCTATAAGTGTGTGGTAAGCAAGATCAGTAGTGAGACCTATACCCATAGGTATACTGGCGTAGGCAGAATGCCAGTGCATATCAATTAGCCCAGGAATCAACGTTCGTCCCTTGCCGTCGATATGCATTGCATTTTCAGCAACTATATTTTCTTTTGATATCTTCTTAATTATTTTACCTTCAACCAAGAGATTAGCATTCATTAATCGCTGTTCACTAATACCATCAAAAATATGAACATTCGTTATTAAAATCTTAGAAGGGGTCTCATTAGCAAGCGCAGGTGCCCCAATTAGTATTAGTGATAAAAATATTAAACAAAGTTTTGAGTAAATTCTCATTTTTCTCCTTTCTGATAGTCGTGATTGTTAAAAAATAATATATAGTCAGCACCTCATTCTCGGCGGCGCAGCCGCCGAGAATGTTCAAATAACCGGTTCAATCCGGTTTATTTGATTTGTTGAGAAATTTTAAAAAATTAATCTGTCCCCCCTTTTTCTGATGAAGTTTTTATTTGTCTTTCACCGTGATAAGTGCTTCACTGCATGAAAAAAATATTTTAATCCAGTTTATATAATCAACCAGGAATTTTGCTATGTCAGTTGAAGAAAATACGTGTCCCAAATGTAATTCACCCCGATGGAGTCCTGTGGATATGCCCTGAATGTGCTCACGAGTGGGCACCTGATCAGATTTCTGATACCCCCTCGGAAAATGCGCCATGATATTCCTTGTAAGATTTCAGGCTTCGGCGCCATGTACATTAAATGTTCTGTTGTTAAAAAGGCGTAAAATGAGCTACCGATTTGACAAAAAAACGATCAGTACCATTTTTTTGTTATATTTTTCTTAGTTATTCTATTATTTTAAGAGCTTTAATTCTATCTTTTATTAATGAAGTTGCCGTATCTTTCATTTCGTCTGGCATAAAACTATTTTTAATTATATCAATCACATCATTTTCTTTATTAAAATAATTTTCTAATATACTTTTTATTACTGGCTTTCTAAGACCTACTCTATCTCCTAATACATAAAAGTCATAACCTGTATAAAATCCATATTTATTATACATTTCACTAAATATGCCATCGACTTCTTCTTTAAGAAGATCTAATGCTAAAAAACCAATCTTTGGAGGATTTGGAAAAGCATGTACTAATAATTGGTCATAATTTGGTGTTAAATTATCGTAAAAAGGTGTTTTATTATCAGTATCTTTTATTAAACTTATATTCTTAAGATGCATATCATCATTCCCTATTATATAAGCAAGTACTATTCTATTGAAAAGTTCTTTCACTACTGATAATTTACCGCCAGACATTTTTCTTGATAAATTTAATGCTTCTTCATAACTTTTTGCATATTTATTATCACTTTGTAAATTAAATGCTTGAGCTAAATCTTCTTGGTGAAATTTATTACCGTTTTTTCTATCATACCTT
>Ga0164318_10005384_pt1 | contig 12366 bp, 9 predicted proteins | sample GuaBasSedimGuay9_FD_113734 | JGI IMG/M metagenome (GOLD analysis project Ga0164318, IMG submission 113734) | Subseafloor sediment microbial communities from Guaymas Basin, Gulf of California, Mexico - Guay9, Core 4571-4, 0-3 cm | ecosystem: Environmental > Aquatic > Marine > Hydrothermal vents >... | reverse complement strand
TGAAAAATTTAGTTTCCAGTGTGTCGGGTCTTCGGGGCGTAGTCGGTCCGGGAATAAATGTAGAAATTATTGTGAAATATGCATCGGCTTTCGGTGTTTTTTCCGGTGGCGGGAAGATAGTTATAGGCAGAGACACACGTCCAACGGGTGAGATGTTGACTTCCGCACTTATTGCATCTCTTGAAGGAGTGGGGTGTGATGTTGTTGATCTCGGTATTGTTCCAACCCCAACCGTGCTTTTCAATGTAAGAAGTTTAAATGCAAATGGAGGAATAATCGTTACAGCAAGCCATAATCCTGTCGAGTGGAATGCCCTCAAATTCGTATCAAAGAGAGGTATATTTCTAAATAAAACGGAAACGGAAAAATTTCATAGCTTGCTTGAAAAAAGCGATAAATGGGTAACATGGGATAAAATTGGGCATTATAATAGAGATGAAAATGGAATATCTCGTCACATAAAAGCGATTATAAATAATTCTACGGTTATGGCAAATAAAATTAGAGAGAGAAGATTTAGAGTTTTAATCGATACGGTAAATGGTGGAGGTTATCTGGCGGATAGTGAAATACTGAAGAGATTAGGATGTGAAGTAATTTCCATTAACGATAAACCGAATGGTATATTTCCTCGGGGACCGGAACCTATTCCCGAAAATTTGAACATGTTAAGCAAAGCTGTTATTGAAAATCGAGCTGATATCGGGTTTGCTGTGGATCCTGATGCCGATCGGCTTGCAATTGTAGATGAGAGAGGTATTCCTCTCGGAGAGGAATATACACTACCTATTGCATGTTATCATGTTTTGGCAGGAAAAAAGGGAGCTATCGTTACGAATTATTCGACAAGTAGCATGATGGATTATATTGCCGGTAAATTCGGTGTCCCTATTTATCGTACTCCGGTTGGGGAAGCAAACGTAGTTGAAGGTATTTTAAAGTATAACGCCGTTGTAGGGGGTGAAGGAAACGGAGGAGTGATATTTCCGGAGATTAATCCTACCAGAGATTCATTAACGGGTATTGCTCTTGTACTTTCATTTTTTGCCACCGAGGGTATAAAAACGAGTGAAATCAGGAAAATCATACCTGAGCGGGTACTTTTTAAAACAAAAATTTCGATAGACGAAATTGACTTTGAGAATGCGATTGACAAGTTGAAGGAGTATTTTAGTAATTCGGATATCATTGAGGAGGATGGGCTTAAAATAGTTACAAAAGATCATTGGGTACATATTAGAAAATCAGGTACCGAACCTATTGTTAGGATTATGACAGAAGGGGCAAACAAAGAAGATGCGAAATCTTTTTACAATAAAATTCACAGTTTGATTACGGAGAAATAATGTGTGGGATTGTTGCATATTTCGGAAAGAATAACGCTATTCCTCTATTGATTAACGGGTTAAAAAGGTTAGAATACAGAGGTTATGATTCTGCCGGTATAGCTTTGATTGGCGAGGGAAAGGAACTTGTTGCAATTAAGAAAAAAGGAAAAATAAAAAATCTCGAAAATGCAATTCCCGACGGATTGTTTTCCAATATTGGCATAGCGCACACAAGGTGGGCAACACATGGGGAACCAAATGACATCAATGCACATCCCCACACCGATTGTAAAGGAGAAATAGCTGTTGTTCACAACGGGATTATTGAAAATTTTAGAGCTATAAAAGATTTTCTCATAAAAAGAGGTCATATTATCAAAACGGATACGGATACGGAAGTAATCGCTCATCTTATAGAGGAAAATTATGATGGAGATTTATTAGAAGCAACGCGAATAGCGTTGAATATTGTTGAAGGAACATACGGAATTGCTGTTATATCATCGAAAGAACCGGATAAAGTTATTATCGCCAGAAACGGAAGCCCTATAGCAATAGCCCAGAACGATAACAACTATTTTGCTGCAAGTGATGCTTCTGCAATAGTTGGAAATTCCGAATCATTATACTATTTGAAAGATAAAGAGATATGTGTTATGTCTAATAATGGACTGAAAATTACAACACTTGACAATATTCCTGTCACACCGGAATTTCAAAAAATTGAATTTGATCTTTCCCGAATTGAAAAAGGTGGTTTTCCTCATTTTATGTTGAAGGAAATTTACGAACAACCGGAAGTTATTATGAACACAATAAGGGGAAGGATAGATACGGAAAACGGCGATGTCAGATTGAACGGATTGAAAGATTATCAGGAATGGTTCAGGAGAGATGTTAACAGAATAATCTTCACAGCTTGCGGAACATCCTGGCATGCATCTCTAATTGCCGAGTATTTCATTGAAAAATTAGCCGGCATACCTGTGGAAGTTGAGTATGCTTCCGAATTCAGGTATAGAAACCCTATTATTGATAAACATACGGCTGTATTTGTCATAACACAATCCGGTGAAACAGCCGATACGCTTGCCGCTCTAAGAGAGGCTAAAAAAAGAGGAGCAAATGTATTCGGGATATGCAATGTCGTTGGGAGTACAATTGCAAGGGAAACCGATGCGGGAATATACGTTCATGCGGGACCTGAGATCGGGGTGGCATCCACAAAAGCATTTACGGCTCAAATTGTCGGAGCATTGCTTATTGCCGTGTATCTCGGGAGAATGAGAAATTTAAGTTACGAAGATGGGAAAAATATAATAGAAAATCTGTTAAAAATACCCGGTAAAGTGGAAAAGTTATTGAAGGAGCATGAAAAAATAGAGGAAATTGTTAAAAAATTTAAGAATAACAAGAACTTTTTGTATCTTGGCAGAGGATTTAATTTTCCTATCGCCCTTGAAGGTGCTTTGAAAATGAAAGAGATATCGTATATTCATGCTGAAGGATATCCTGCCGCTGAAATGAAACACGGTCCCATTGCATTAATCGATGAAAATATGCCTGTTATATTTATTGCAACAAAAGATAGCATATACGAGAAGGTGATTAACAATATAGAGGAGGTGAAAGCTCGAAAAGGAAAGGTTATTGCAATAGGAACGAAGGGAGACAGGAAATTAGCTCAGTTGGCGGATTATGTGATATATATTCCCGAAACGATAGATGTGCTGACACCTATCTTAACCGTAATTCCTTTACAGCTTATGGCTTATTATGCAGCTGTATTAAACGGGTGTAATGTTGATCAACCGAGAAATCTTGCTAAAAGCGTTACTGTTGAGTAATCTCGTAGTGGTATCTCTCTTTGGCGAGAGCTATCAAAAATTGTATGACAGATTTATTTTAAATCAATCCAGGTTCAAGAATGTAATTGGAGAATACTCCTTCAATGAATTTGTGGACGGTTACAATTTCACTAAAAAAAATTTTGTTATTTGCGGAAAGAATTTTGTAAAGATAAATACCATCAGGGGAAAAGATACTATCAATTACGAGAGGATAGGAGATAAATCGTTTATATTTACGAATGATAAAAAAATTCCGATTCAAAATAGAGTATCGCATTGGACGGATATCAAATTGCCGGACACAGGCAAAATTGTGGGAGAGGCAATGTTATTCAATGTCATGTGCTACCATGTATTATCAAATTATGTTGAATTGTGGATAAGCAAAGAGGATGATATCCCTTTAATGATTATCTACAAGGGGAAAACGAAAGTAAAAGTCGTTATTTCATCGTATATAGAAATTGGAAAAGGAATGCTGTTCCCCGCAGAGTGTACGATTTTTATAAACGGTAGATTTTTCAGCAGAAATTCCATCAGGAATTTTAAATATACGGGAGGTTGATATGAAAAAGAGAATTATTGCACTAATTTTGCTTGTCATTTCGGTTGTAATTTTATTGATTGGTGCGAAGTACGGACAAATTGCCGAATCAGCGAACAAGGGAAATCTCATATGTCTTGATTGTATCGGCATAGCTTAGGAGGGAGTATGAAAAAGTTTTTTAAAGCAAAGAATTTTCCCGTAATGAGAAGATGGTCTCAAATATTTTCATTTTTTCTCATAGACGGTTATTGGCGAGTAATTAAAAATCCGACTTTTTACCAAGGACCGTTGAAAGGGATAACATTACCGGTTATGAATTGCTATTCCTGTCCTTTGTCGTATACTTCCTGTCCCATAGGATTATTACAGCACTTTCTTGAATTACGATTGATTCCTTATTATGTCCTTGGGGTTGTTTCTTCCATAGGAGCGATATTCGGAAGAGCAACATGCGGTTGGATTTGCCCGTTTGGATTACTGCAGGATCTCGCATATAAAATCCCGACGAGAAAATTTAGAATCCCGCATTTTTTGTATTATATGAAGTATGTGTTTTTACTGATTACCATAATTCTTGCGACATGGTTGGTTTCTCCGGTATTTTGTAAATATTTTTGCCCTGTTGGAACATTTGAAGCCGGTATTCCACAAATCCTATGGACCCCGGAGTATAAACAGCTTTTGACATGGATATTCTGGACAAAGCTAAGTGTAATGTTTCTGTTTCTCGGGTTGTTTATTTTTACAAAGAGACCGTTTTGTACCACAAGTTGCCCCATGGGTGCCATTCTTGGTCCGTTCAATAAAATCAGTTTATTACAGATGAATGTGAATGAATACAAATGTGTGGAATGTGATCTGTGCAGAACTGTTTGCCCCATGGACATTTCAATTTGGAAAAATCCCACTGATATGGATTGCATAAGATGTGGAAAATGTGTTGCGGCTTGTCCTACGGGGGCAATTACCATGTCGTTTAAAAATGTTAAAGCTGAAAATAAGGTAGATACAAAACCTATTTTTGATGGGAAGATTTAAGTATACGTCTGATTTTATTTAGACGTTCTTTAAGAGTTTTCTCAAAACCGTTATCACTCGGTTTGTAGATTTCTTTTGATTTGATGTTCTCGGGCATGTAATTCTGTTTAATTATGTGCCCGATGTAGTCATGCGGATATTTATAGAGAGAATTACCCCCTTTCAAATTCACCAATTGTTTGGGTACGTTTTCATCGGGATACTCTTCCAACAATTTTTTAACATTTTGAATTGCCGTTGATATTGAATTACTCTTCGGAGCCAAAGACAAATATATAACCGCATGAGTTAGAAAATATTCCCCTTCGGGATAACCGACATGTTCGAAGCTATACAGTAAAGAGGAAATTAACTGTATGGCTTCAGGATCAGCGTTTCCTATATCTTCGGAAGCCAAAATTAGCAGTCTTCGGAAAATGAAAAGCGGGTCTTCACCGTATTTTAATAATCGAAAAAGCCAATATAAACTGGCATCAACATCACTTCCGCGAATACTCTTAATCAAAGCACTTATCGTGTTGTAATGTTCTTTACCTTTCTTGCTGAAATATGGGATAACCTCATTGAGAATTTTATCCAAATCTCCTTTCTCACCTTTGTAATTCAGATAATAATCAAGATATGAAATTGCAAGTCTCCCGTCTCCGTTGGAATTATCAGCGATTTTTTGTAATATGTTTCTCTCTACGGATTTCCCCAGTTTCTTAACGATATTGGCGAGTATGGTATAAATATTCTCGGGGCTTAAAGGAGAAAATCGATACAGCTTTATACGGGAAATTATAGCGTTATTAAGAGAGTAAGACGGATTTTCGGTTGTAGTCCCTATCAAAATTACGGAGCCGTTCTCGATATACGGTAAGAATGCATCCTGCTGTACCTTACTAAAACGGTGGATTTCATCCATAAAAACGATTGTTTGCTGTCCCGTGCTATTGAAAATCTCCTGTGAAGATTTAAATATTGGTCTTAATTCCTGGAGGTTAGTGACAGTAGCATTAAGATGATAATATCTGCGTTTGGTCTTTGATTTTATTATGCGAATTATCGATGTTTTGCCTGTTCCGGGGGGACCATGGAGAATAAACGAAAAGAGTTTATCCTCAACGATTGCCTTGAAAAGGGGAGATTTAGGATTAATTATGTGTGATTGTCCTATAAACTCATCGATTGTTTTAGGATTCATTTTGTAAGCCAGTGGCTCGTTATCGTTTTTCACTTGTTCAAATAGATTCATACAAATTAAAAAAGGGGGTGCCCTTATCTGCACCCCCTGATAAATTGCTAATTAAATCAGATATTGACGTTAAAACTTGTGTAGAAGTTATCGTCGGAGATACCTAAGTGAGGATTTCCTGTTTCTCCTCCGATTCCATTACCGTTTCCATCCAATTCCCAACCGTGCGAGCTCTTTACATTATAAGTAATTAGAAGTTCATATACACCACTTGTGTTGGCATTTGTCAGGCTAAGATAAATCGATTTTTTATCATTACCCACTCTGAGATTGTAGGGAATTACCAAATTGTTGGGATCGATCAATCTTACTCTGTCCGGTGTGAATGATGTTACATCAACGGTGTCGGAGAAAACGATTTTGACCTCGTTAGCTACTTGTGACACAGATGAGACCTGAAACGGAGTGGCATTATGATCGGAGTTTCCTGTTGTCATAAATTTCCAACTCATGTCAGGCACATTTGCCTCATATGTGTAGTCACCCCAAACGAGAGGGAGATTGTTTACCGTATCTGTTATCTGACTTGTTTTTAACGTCACTTTGTAAACAGCTGCAAAATCAAGGGAATCCTTTGGTCTGATTGTCAAATAAGAACTTCCTTTTGCCAAAATGGAACATGTTACCGTGTTTCCGCCTTCTTTAATTAATTCTATGTTATCCAAATTTAAGAGTGATGTATCTATCGGGTTTCCCGAAAATGTTAATGAAATTGTCGTGAGCAAAGAATTGTTGTTTCCCGTTGGATAGTAGCTTGATACGAAAGAGGGATCCGTATCGAACATATCGGAATTTCCGCTTCCCGTATAAAATTCCATAATAACATTATCGTAAGGGGCGGCGTCGACTTTACCGTTACCGTTGCCGTCGATTTGTCCGTTTCCGATAGTTCTTATTCCGGTTGTGAGTGTTACTTTGTATGCGGCATTATCTGAAAATGTTCCGCTAATGATAATTTGCTTAAGGTCTTTATCATATGAAATGTTAAGATTTGTGATAGATGCTCCCGAAGTAATCGGTTCAACAAGAATATTTGTTGCATTAACAGTCGTGGGGTCAATATCACCACCTGTAAGTCCATAGAATTTAACTTTGATTTCTCCATCGACATCATTTGTGGAATCGACCAAATCCTGAATCTCGCCGAAATTTGCTGGCGTGGTGGATGGTGTCACTATCAGATATGAGGCTTCGGTTCCGTAATATGCAGTGTTAGGGGAGAGAGAGCTTGCCGGTTTTGCACATCCGGCAAAAATCAGTCCCAGTACTACAATAGTTAATGGTATTACATAAAGAATTTTTTTCATATCACTCCTCCTTTAAAAATTGATTACAGCTTGCAATTTCCAGAGTGTTAAATTAATTAGATTAGGTGCAAATCCCATTATTTCTAATGTAAGATTTTTATTGGGAGAATATGCCAGGCTGTAATTATATGTTGTTGTTGAGGTCCTTGAGACGGTGTTTGTAACTGTTCCGTCGTTAATGTTATTAGGAGAAGGAATTATACTATTGGCAACCGTGCCGTCACCGTAGACCGTATGTACGTTAATCGGTGTAATACTGTCAATCGCGACGGTGTTAGTGGAATTTTGTACTTTGTATGTATAATTAGCACCTATTCTCGCTTTGAACATCTTATTGAGGTTAAAGACTATGGCTACAGGTAAGCTCAACATATAGTTGCTTGCTACCGTTTCATTGGAGCTTAAAGCGGAGTATGTTGCCGTGCTCACATAATCCATTCCTGTTTGAATTCCGTCACCATCATCGAAAGTATCAACTGCTGTGTAGTTATAATTATTGTGCTCTATGTTACTTACTGTTTTGTTATTGAATCCGATACCAATACCGAAATTGAAATTGTCATTCATCTTGATAATAGCCTTTGAATTGATATGTATGGCTTTTTGATTCTTGGAACCCGAAATCATACCTGTTTCGGTCGTATCTTGTCCGTCATAATATGTTCCGTTTGCCATTGTATGTTCAGTGTACGAATTGAAATATCTGTATCCCGTTGAACTGTCTGCAATGGTTCCTCCGAAAGCTGAATATCCGAGATCTATTTGCGATTTAATGTTTTTGTTTATCATGTAATACGTTATAAATGTGAATGAATAACCGAGTCCGGATATTTTCATGTTTTTATAAAGACTGTCGGTTTCGACGCTTATATCGGTAAAGCCTTGATTCCATGGCGATTGATCAATATTGTCGCTATATGATGCGTTTGTCACGGGTTTCAGTGTTGAATAACCGACTTTGGCAATCAAACCGACTTTCAGTTTATCGGAAAGTTTATCAAAACCGCCAAACAAAAGCCTGTGGTGGCTGTCATTATTCCATATCGTATCCGTTGCAAATTGGTCTTCCGTGTAAATTAAATCGCCGCTTACAAGATTGGAATCTCTCTCGGTGTTTGTGTAATTGCCGAAATTTGCGTATAGGGGGTCAATTGTAGGCATTGAAAATCCGTTATTTTTAACATATTCGTAAAGCAATCCGATGTTTATATTGTCCATCTGTTTTCCAAAACCCAAGTATGCTGTTTTGTTCTGATTAGAAATATTGCTGTATGTATTGTTTTGGTAGAAATTGGTCTGATCATAATATCCGTTATTGTCATTATCGTAGTAAGTTTTACTCGTGTTATTTACTTCATTGATATTCTCGTTACGATTTGTGCTATAAAGAAATACAGGAGAAATACTTTTTACATCGAATTTTGTTCCTATAGCATAGTCTCCAAGACCGATGCCCGTAAACTGAGCTTCGTTGCCGTTGATTAAATTTGATAAATTTGTGTAGAGTCTATTTCCATCAATAAAGGTTATTTTACCGGGGTTGATCATGTAATCGAGATCATCGGTAAATAATCCGTAAGTACTGATTGATGAAAATGAATTCGGTGCAATGTTGTCGAAATAGGGGAGATAGTTATTGAGCATATAGCTCTGCCCGTCATTCAGAGCAGCGAAGACGGATGTTGACACCAATGTCAACATTAGAATTGCGATTAGCGTTTTCTTCATAAAGCCTCCTTTTATAAGTTTAAGATAATTTTATAACATAGTACTAGATTTGTCAAATCGTGTCAACGAGTCATCATGGGTTTCAACCATATTTTTCTGTTTCTCGGACCGTCAAATTCCGTGAGAAAAATTCCTTGCCACCTACCGAGTTTTACAGAACCGTTTTCCACAATAACCGTTATTCTGTTTCCTATAATACTGGTTTTTATATGTGCATCGGAATTTCCCTCTATATGCTTGTATTCGTCATTTTTAGGGATCAACTCTTTCAGTTTGCGTATCATATCATTTTTCACATCGGGATCGGCATGCTCATTTATCGTAAGACCGCATGTTGTATGGGGAGAATAGATTAGTAATATACAATTGTCTAATCTGTTATTTCTCACATAAGTATCGATTATTCCCGTAATGTCAATAAATTCTTCTCTTTTATTAGTTTTGATATCGATTATATCCATTAGAACAAACCGCTTATTTTCCCGTTATCGTCTATGTCAATTATTTCTGCGGAAGGTTTCTTAGGTAATCCGGGCATAAGCATGATTTCGCCTGCAATAGGAACGATAAAACCTGCCCCGCTTGAAATATTAATTTTGTTTATATTCAGCATGAACGGTTCCGGTTTACCTTTTTTATTCGGGTTATCGGATATTGACATTTGAGTTTTTGCAATACAGATGGGAAGTTTACAAAATTCCATGTCTTGTAGTCTTGCGAGAGTTCTTTTTACATGTCGTGCATAAATCACACCTGCAGCTCCATAGACATTTTTAGCGACGGACTCGATTTTTTCCGGGATTGACATTTCATTTGTATAATGACGTTTAAATTTTCCATCCGAATCATCGGCTACTTTTGCAACAACTGATGCAAGCTCCATAGCTCCTTTGGAACCGTCTTTATGAGCTGTGGAAAATGCAAAATCGACATCGATATCGTTCAAAAGCGATTTAACGAGTTCCAATTCTTCTTTGGTGTCGTTGTCAAAAACATTAACGGCAACAACAGGTTTTATACCGAAATTTCTTATATTATTGATATGATGTTTGACGTTTTCAAATCCGGTTTTGATATCGTCATTACCGTGAAATTTCATTGCCCTTACTGTTACGACAAGAACAGCGGCATTAATCGGAAAATTATGATATCGTGTTACAAGGTCTACAAATTTTTCAAATCCGAGATCCGAGCCGAAACCGGTTTCCACCACTGTGTAATCGGATAATTTATTTGCCATATAAGTGGCAAGTATACTGTTTGTTCCGTGTGCAATGTTAGCGAAAGGTCCCGTGTGTATGATTGCCGGAGTATGTTCTATTGTTTGAACGAGATTAGGCATTAGGGCATCTTTTAATATTGTGGCGATTGCACCGGATATATGCATGTCTCTTGCTAATACAGGTTTTTTATCCGTTGTAAAACCGAGCAATATTTTATCCGTTCTCTCCTTTACCTCGGAAATTGATTTTGATAGAGAAAGAATCGCCATAATTTCGGAAGCCGCTGAAATTATGAATCCCTCTTCACGCGGATAACCGTTTGATCTACCACCGAGCCCCACAACCACATGCCTTAACGCTCTTTCATTCATGTCCATGGCTCGTTTCCAATATATATTTCTCGTATCGAGATTCAAATCGTTACCGTTATGAAGATGATTGTCCAAAACAGCTGAAATCAGATTGTTTGCCGTGGTTATTGCATGAATATCACCTGTGAAGTGAAGATTAATGTCCTCCATCGGAAGAACTTGAGAATATCCTCCGCCTGCCGCTCCTCCCTTGATCCCGAAAACGGGACCTAACGACGGTTCCCTTAGCGTTACAACAGAGCTTTTTCCCATTTTATTTAAAGCCATCGATGTTGCAATGGAAATCATTGTTTTTCCTTCTCCGAATTTGGTTGGTGTCATAGCAGTTACAACAACCACTTTTCCTTCTTTGTTGTCCTTTAGAGAATTAATAAAAGAGAGGGGTATTTTAGCCTTATACTTACCACACTGGTAAATTGTGTCATTAGAAATACCTAAATTTCCCGCTATTTCCGTTATAGGTAATAAACGGGTGCTTTCCGCAATTTCTACATCAGATTTCATGGATAACTCCTTTTTTTGGTGCCGAGGACGAGACTTGAACTCGTACGGGAAAATTTCCCACTAGCCCCTCAAGCTAGCGCGTCTGCCAATTCCGCCACCCCGGCAAAGACTATGAGAATATATAATAAAACATAAGAGTTGTCAAGATTTAATTCCATTGTTATTCAATTTCGCGTTGTGTTATATTTATAACAAATTATTTTTTTGCTTCTGAAAAAGGGTGAAATTTATGATATTTTATGATAGATTTTATAGAAAGCGAGAGAAAAGAATATAACTGCCGAATTTTTTAGCAAGAAGATATATTGCCACACATTTAATTAAGAGAGTTTTTCTTTAATGTAAAATAGAGGAATATTATTTACCTGATTTGATATGCCTATACATGTCCGCCGAAAATTTAGTGCAGGCATACCTATCTACCGCATATTATCTGATTTACTTGACAACTCCATTCGATTTCAATATAATTGAATGTAATCTTACAATAAGGAGGTTGTATGCGTAAGTTTCTGATTTTTATAGCTTTAATATTATTTAGCGGTTTTTTGTTCGGGGAGTATATCAGTTTTGACAATAAATCGTCAGAGCCGTATTCTATGCGTGTTATTTCTCAATCTGAGAACGAGGTTGTTGTCGAATACGATCTGAAGGGACTAATTGCAAATGATGTTGTTATTGATGGTAAAAAGTACACGAAATTTGATATTCCCGGTGCTGTGAATTATCTTAAGAAAGGAATGCCGGAATTGCCGCATATAAATAAAAATATTATAATCGGAGATATGGGACGGGTTAATTTAAAGGTCATATCTCAAAAAACGGAAACAATGCAGTTTGCCCCACCTGTTCCTTCAAAAGGAAATCTCTATAGAAATGTTGATCCTAATAAAGTAAAATATCAATTTTCGAAAGAATATTTTGTAAAAAGTTTTCCTTCAAAAGAAATAGAAATATCAGAGCCGTTTATAATGAGGGATTTCAGAGGAGTGAATGTTGCTATAAATCCGGTCATTTATGATCCTGTTAAAGGGGAATATACAATTATAAAAAATATAAGGTTTGCTATAAGCACTACCTCATTACCGGGTAATAATGAACTGAAAAGAGAATCTTTTGTTAAAAAGATCGATAAAGATTTTGATAATATTTACAGAACGAATTTTTTGAATTACAGAGATGTTGAATTTAGATATCCTGCTGTTAAAGAGCAGGGGAAAATGTTAATTATTG
>Ga0164318_10005383_pt1 | contig 12367 bp, 6 predicted proteins | sample GuaBasSedimGuay9_FD_113734 | JGI IMG/M metagenome (GOLD analysis project Ga0164318, IMG submission 113734) | Subseafloor sediment microbial communities from Guaymas Basin, Gulf of California, Mexico - Guay9, Core 4571-4, 0-3 cm | ecosystem: Environmental > Aquatic > Marine > Hydrothermal vents >... | reverse complement strand
TTTGTAGAACCATTAGTATCTAATCCATCACAGTCAAAAGCTACATGACCATTTGCAGGAATTGTCATATTTGGGATTGTCCATACGGAACCACTGTCTCCTAAAGCGTATCCAGTAATATCAATATCTGTATCTGTTGTATTGTATAATTCTAACCAATCTGGGTCACCAGTAGACATTATTTCATTTAATTTTACTTCTCCGCCTTCTACAATTGGAGGAAGACTATCTTGTAGTTCATCCTTAACACAACTTATTGTTGTCGCTATAGCGAGGATTGTTAGTAGTATATATTTTATATTTTTCATCTTATTATTATTTTATTGTTATATCAAATTATTAAAAATTAATTTCAACTCTCATTGCGAACATGCCAAAGTCATCACCTGCTTCACCGTCTGGAGCAACAACTGCAAAAGGATCTTTTGTTAACTCACCATTTATATCATTACCTACATATAATTTCCCTTTTCCGTTAGCAAATCTGTCGTGATTGTTATATACATAATTCAACATCACTTTTACATTGGAGTTGAAGTAATAATTCAGCCCGAAAGTATATCCTTCAGCAGAACCTCCATAGATTTCAGCTTTATCATCATTTAAATCAATAAAGTCATATCTAAACGCAACTTCTAAGTCTCCATATTTTCTACCTCTAGATAGTCTTGTAAATTCACCTTCTTTCATATTGTAGTTGTGATGACCACCAAATAATAGATAAGCCCCTTGAATGTAAAACCCTTCAGCATAATAATCTTCTAATCCATCTGTTCTAGAGATAGTTGCTGTTTTGTATTCTCCTTGAAACATAAAACCTTTATATCTACCCGCTAGTTCAAAATTTACTCCTACCGTATTGTCAACATTTAAAATGTCGTCTGTATCTAAATATTTTTTACGATTTATAGAAGTGTGTGAGCGTGTACTAATTCTTGCTGAATTTGGAATTTCAGCTGTTGTTTTCGGTGTTCTGTAAGTACCAGCAATCCCTAAATGTAAAACTTTATCTTTGTCATTTATGGGAGTGTAAACTCCTCTACCTGTAAGAGAATATCCTTCATCTTGACCATCATCTTTATTATGATCTTGTGAAATCTCTACGTCTTCATAACCACCAACTGTTCTAAAATGAACACCTCCAATTGCCAAGAATTTATCTCCCCAGTAATTAGATTGAACTCCTAAAGTACGTGAAGCATCTAATTTTGAAACAAATGAACGTTCCATAAAAGTTAAGTATCTAGAAGTTGTGGTTGTTTCCATCCCAAAACCTTCTTTAAAATGCCCACCTTTAATATTTAAGTTAACATCATCAAAAGTATATTTAATATAAGCATCTTTAAGTTCAAGTTCTGAGTTTGCAAAATCTAAATCTAGCTCACCATACCAATTTTTCCATAATTGTGTTTTAACAGCAAACCTTGCTCTACGAATATCAACACCGTTTCCTATTTCGTTATAAGTGTCTGTTGAAAATACAGCTCCATCAAATTGAACTCTTGTGTCTAACCAAAATCTATACTTACCATCATCTGAAGTGAAATTAAGAATACCTTCTTGCTCTTCAGGGTTTAGTTTACTCCAATTAACTTCTAAACCATATTGGTTTATTCTAACAGAGTCTTTTTTAACTTCTTGGGCATTTATTCCAATACTATAAAGGATTAATGCCGCTGCCATTGTGTAAAATCTATTTCTCATTTTTTAATTATTTACTGATTATTTTTAGTTATTATAATTTTCTGATTATTTTTGTGAGGTTATCATTTTTTTTAATTCCCATTTTTTTTCGTAATCTATACCTATTAACTTCAACACTTTTTGGATCTATATTTAATATAGAAGCAATTTCTTTTGAAGTTAATTTTAGGCGTAATAAGGAGCATAGTTTCTTTTCATTACTTGATAGGCCAGGATATATTTTTTCGAGATTAATAAAGAATTTATCATTTAAATCACTGATGTATGTATCTAATGATTTTCTTTCATTTTCAAGATTTAAATTATCTAATATTAACACCTTAAGAGTGTTTAAGTCACTATGTTTTAAGGTTTCTTCTGGCTTTAGTTTTAATTTTTCAATTTCTGCTTTTAGTTTTGAAAGGATTTCTTTTTTTCTAATGATACTCAGTGCAACTTTCTTTTGCTCTTTCTCTTTAAAACTAATTTCATTTTCTAATTTTTTATTTCTATTAATTGTAGTTTTCAACTCATTTTCGAGCAAGATTTGCTGAGCATTATACCTATCTACACTATCCTGAAATTCTTCTATTTTCCCTTTTTCTTTTAATTTGCTAATAATGAACAGTTGATATAGAATTAGTAGAATAAGAAGTGTTACAATTATTATAACAGCAGGCTTATAAATATCTACAGTGACTGTATCTTTAGGCTCTTCATCAAAATTTTCTATTATTTTGGTTCTTTCATCTGTTGTTACATTATGATCCACAATTACATCACCTTTTATGAATTTTGAAGGTGATTCAGAAACTTTTAAATTAAATACATTACTCATGAAGAATAGTGCGAAGAAAGCTATAAGGCCAGCAATAATAGGTGTAACCAACCAGCCCATTGCTATTTTTCCTATTACTTTTACTTGAATGTTTCTTCCTCCTTTTAAAATGCCAATCCCTATAATTGCTCCAACAATTGCTTGAGAACTAGAAACGGGAACCATAGGGATTGGTGGCAATCCAATATTTACAAAAAGATTTGATAAACTTTGTGATGAAAACACAAACAGCACCATTGAGTGTGCTAAAACAACAATGATTGCAGTTTCTGCGTTTAGTTTCATTAATGAATTTCCTACGGTCATCATTACTTTTTTAGAATAAGTAATAATACCTACAGCAATTGCAATTCCACCTCCTAAAAATAATAATTGTACTCCATCAAGGGTGAAGAATCCAAAATCTAAAACAATATTTGGTGCTGAAGGAATAAACACCCCAACTACATTGGCAATATTATTAGCACCTAAACTAAAAGACCCAAAAGCTCCTACAATCAATAGGGCGTATTTTATATATGCATCTAATTTTATTAGGTGAGTCTTACTTCTTTTTAAAATAAATTGCAATAACAAGAATAGTAGAACTGCAAAAATACCTCCTAAAATAGGCCCCGAAATCCAGGTAGTTACAATTTTAATAAGAGCGTTAATATCTGTAGGATTGTCTGAAAAAAAGTTCCAACCAATAATTGCTCCAACAATTGCCTGTGATGTAGAAACTGGTAGTTTTAATTTAGTCATCCAGAATACAGAAAGACCAGCTGCTAAAGCTACAGTAAAGGCACCTCCCAAAGCATCTACAGACCCAAGTTTTCCTAATGTATGTGAACCTCCTGCACCTTGTAAAACAGCACCTAAAACCACAAAAATTGAGGCGATTATAGCTGCTTGTTTAAAGCGAATCATTTTAGAGCCAACTGCAGATCCAAACACGTTAGAAGCATCATTAGCTCCTAATGTCCATCCTAAAAATAACCCACTTGATATAAAGAATAAAAACATACTCTAGTTCTATTTACATTTTGATTTTAATAACTAGAGATGAAAGTTGCTGAGCAACATTTTTTGCTTCATTAGAGACTTGTTCTATATGCAATGCAAAATATCTTAAGTGTAATTTTTCACTAAGTTTTAAATCGTCAAAATCTTGAAAAATTTTTCTTTTTATATTGGTAGATAAAGTATCTGTTTCTCTATGGTAAAATAAAACCTTTTGTATATTGTCTTTAGCCTTATCAGGTTCAGTAAAGAAAATACGTGCGGCAGGTATTACATTTTCAACTGATTTTGCTGAGAAGCTTACCAACTCGGCAAAATCCTTTTTAATAGCTTCGGGTATATGAGGTGTTTCTACATCAAACTGACTTAGAACATCTTTTTCTCCATCAATAATATCGTCTACATTCTCAATTAAATTTAAAATATCACTTGCAAAATTTGGCATTAATGAATGCAAGTAGAAATCATTTTCTATTTTTCTTTGTATGGTATCAGCCTCACTTTCTAAATTAGTTATTGCATTTAAATTTTGAATAAACTCAACTGAGTTTCCATCTAAATAATTTTGCACACCTTTTTTAAAATTTAAGGTAGATAAGTCAATTTTATCAAAAAATGAATCCATACTTAATGCTACAGATTTTGAAGTTTTAAAAATATTAATCATAGCTAAAAAAACTTTTTGTTTTATAGAGCAAAATTAATCGAATGTAGTGTCATAAAAACTGATAAATATCACCTTGTAATTAAGAAAATAAAAAGTATGGAAAAAAATAAAAGCAAAGTACAGAAAAACAGCTATATAGAAATTAAATGTATGGTGGTATATACTTAATCATTCGGAACTTGTATGGGTAGAGTTTGGTTTTATTATCTCCAATAACAATTTGTATATGTTGAGTTTTGGTGTGTATTGAAAAAAACAAATAATATGTAATGTAAATAATGCTAAGCAGATTTGAGTAAATAGTGGTTTTAGTCTACCTCCAAAATCAAATCATCCTGCATCACCATTTCTCCAGCTTTTATAGTAACCGATTTAACTTTGCAATCTCGAACTGCGGTTACTGTAGTTTCCATTTTCATAGCTTCAATTATAAATAGAGGATCGTTTTCTTTAATCTCTTGCCCTTTCTTTACTAGGATTTTGTATAAAAGTCCCTGTAGAGGTGAGCCTATTTCATCTGGATTAGCTTCATCTGCTTTTACATTTTCAACTTTTTTAATATCCAGAGCTTTGTCATGGACTTCTACAAATCTGTTTTCTCCATTAATTTTAAAGAATACCATTCTTATTCCCTCAACGTTTGGTTTACTAACTGATAGCAGTTTCACTATAATTACCTTGCCGGGCTCTAGTTCTATAATGATTTCTTCCTGTACTTTCATTCCGTAGAAAAAGTTGATAGTAGGAAGTATAGCCAGATTACCATATTTTTTATAGTTCTCGTGTGCTTGTTCAAATACCCTTGGATATAGGCTATAAGACAAGAAGTCTTCAAACTCAATAGCGCGCGTAAAACCTTTCTGGTATTTTTTGGTAAATACATCAAAAGCAGTTTCAAAATCTATAGGTTCTAAATGAGCATTGGGTCTGTTTTTATAGGGCTTTATATTCTTTAATACTATTTTCTGAAGTTTTTTAGGGAAACCGCCAACGGGTTGTCCTAAGTCTCCTTTAAAGAAATCGATAGTAGAATCTGGAAACGAAATTTCTCCTCCACTTTTCATTACATCTTCAGGAGTTAAATTATTAGTTACCATAAAAATCGCCATATCACCTACTACTTTAGAACTTGGTGTAACCTTAACCAAATTACCAAACATATCGTTTACCTGAGCATACATATATTTTACTTCATCAAAACGAGCTCCTAATCCTAATGCATCAGCTTGAGGGCGTAAGTTTGAATATTGACCTCCAGGGATTTCATGATTGAATACTTCTGCAGTTCCAGATTTTAAACCGGATTCAAAAGGATAATAGTACTCACGGATATCTTCCCAATAATTAGAGAATTGATTCAGCTTTGTTATATCAAACTCATGCGCTCGCTCGTGATATTTCATCATTTCGACAATTGCATTAAAATTAGGTTGAGAAGTTAAACCGGATAACCCTCCAAGTGCAACATCTATCACATCTACATCTGCTTCAATTGCTTTTAAATAAGTAGCAGATTGCAAGGATGAAGTGTCATGAGTATGCAAATGAATAGGAAGTTTTACAGTGTCTCTTAATGCGCCAATTAATTCTGTTGCAGCATAAGGAGTTAATAGGCCTGCCATATCTTTTAGTGCTATTATATGAGCTCCTGCATTTTCTAAATCTTTTGCTAATTGTGTATAGTAGTTAAGGTTGTATTTGGATTGACTTTTATCTAAAATATTACCTGTATAACTTATGGCAGCTTCGGCTAAGGCGCCATTGGTATTGCGTACATATTTGATGCTGGGTTCCATTGCTTTTACCCAGTTTAAAGAATCGAAAATTCTAAAAATATCAATTCCGTTTTCCCAAGATTTATCTACAAATCTTTCAATTAGATTGTCGGGGTAAGCTTTATAGCCAACGGCATTTGAACCCCGTAATAACATTTGAAACAGTATGTTTGGCATAGCCTTGCGTAATTCTCTTAAACGAGACCAAGGACTCTCCTGAAGGAAACGCAAACAAACATCGAAAGTAGCTCCTCCCCACATTTCAATACTAAAAGTGTTTGCATGATTCTTTGCAAAACTTTCGGCTACTTTAAGCATGTCGTAGGTTCTCATACGTGTTGCTAAAAGTGATTGATGTGCATCGCGAATAGTAGTATCTGTATAATGAATTTTCTTTTCGTTTCTTAACCAAGTACTAAACTTATCTGGGCCTAGTTCTGTTAGTAAATCTTTGGTTCCTTTAGGGTATTCTTTAAAATGATCGAATGAAGGAACTTTCGCTTCTCTAAATATTTTGGTTTCTTCAATGAATTTAACATCGGGATTTCCATTAACAATAATTTCGCCCAAATAATTGATGATTTTTGAAGAGCGATCTTGAGAGAGTTTTATTTTAAAAAGAGAAGGTGTATTCTGAATAAAATTCACCGTAGATTTCCCTTCATAAAACTCGGGATGTTGAATTACATTTTGTAAAAAATGGATATTGGTTTTTACACCTCTAATTCTAAACTCTTTTAAGGCTCTCACCATTTTTCTTACTGCACCATCTAAAGTTCTACCATGAGCCGACACTTTTACCAGCATAGAATCGAAAAACGGACTTACTTTGTAGGATTGATATACGCTCCCCGCATCGAGCCTTATTCCCATTCCTGAAGCAGACCTATAGGTAGTTATAGTTCCATAATCTGGCGTAAAGTTATTTTCAGGATCCTCGGTTGTAACTCTACATTGTAGTGCATAACCATAGGTTGCTATAGATTCTTGCTCTTGAATTTTTATTTGTTTATCGGATAATTTATAGCCACCAGCCACAAAAATTTGAGTTTTCACAAGATCTATTCCGGTGACCATTTCGGTAACGGTATGTTCTACTTGTATGCGTGGATTTACTTCAATAAAAAAGACATTATCCTTTTTGTCAATTAAAAATTCTACAGTTCCGATATTATTATAATTGACTTCTTTAGCAATTGCCAAAGCATATTTGTAAAGGTCTTGTTTCACTTTGTTTGAAACATTGTAAGAAGGAGCAATCTCCACAACTTTTTGATGACGGCGTTGCACCGAACAATCTCTCTCATGTAAGTGTCGAATGCTTCCGTGGTTGTCGGCAACAATTTGTACTTCTATATGTTTGGGGTCTTCTACATATTTTTCTAAAAACATGGTGTCATCTCCAAAGGCATTCAAAGATTCATTTCGAGCAGAATCAAAATTAATTTCTAAATCTTCAGGAGCTCTTACAATCCGCATTCCTCTTCCACCACCACCAGAAGCAGCTTTCAGCATTAGTGGGTAGCCAATATTCTTAGCTTCAGAAAGTGCTATTTTTAATGATGTTAGTTTCTTTTTATTACCTTCAATAATAGGGACATGGCATTTTGAAGCAATTTTTTTTGCTGTGATTTTATCCCCTAAAGCATCCATAACTTCAGGATTTGGACCTATGAAAACTAATCCATTTTCAGCACAAGCTCTTGCAAAATCTGAGTTTTCAGAAAGAAATCCATATCCCGGATGTATAGCATCCACATTTTTAGATTTTGCTAAACCTATAATTTCATCAATATCTAGATAAGGTTTTAAGGGTTGGTCGTTTTCACCAATTTGATAAGATTCGTCTGCCTTATAACGATGCTGAGAATAACGATCTTCATATGTAAAAATGGCTACAGTTTTTACATTAATTTCTGTACAAGCACGTAACACTCTAATAGCTATTTCACCGCGATTGGCAACTAAAATTTTCTTTATTTTCATAGCTTAGTCTGTGAAGATAGGAATGATTTAATTAATAATATATGGATTTTCTGTTTTGTAATTTCTAATTATAAATTCTAAAGCACTTTTTAATATCTCTCCCATATTATTAGATTTTTTAAAATTTACATCTTTTGTAAGATCAAATAACTCACCCTTTAATTGATTTATTTTATCTGATGTTGAAATACTATCTTTCTGCATACATCTTAGTAAATGGCTCAATCTAAAAGAGCTACTAATAGCTCTTTTAGCTAATAAAGAACGTTCTTCATTTTCGTATTGTTCTATAGATCCTTTTTGTAGAAGTTTTAAAGACATTTTTACTAAGTCATTATTTTCTTTTAAAAATTGAGGTTTATAAACTTTCGAATTTCCCTCAAAACTTTGCTGATCAAAATCAATGGCTCGTAGTCTATATTGAATTCTGTCAAAATCATGAGTTATAACTACCACATAATTATAAGCTCTCATATCACCTAATAATCTTACAAAACAACGTTCGTTAAATTTCACAAACTCTTTAGCTAATGCTTTTTTATCTTGAAGAGAACAATCTTCTAAATTATTTTCTATAAACACATCGCAAGGGATTCCTGAGATGTGGTCTTCTATTAGAGTGTCCTCAAATACTAAGAAATCGATATGATTAGGAGATAAAAGATGTTCTAATTCCAATCCATAAGCCCTAGAAGCATCTGCTTTTTTTAAATAATAGAAAGTGTAATTATCATTTAAAATATTTCTGATTTTAATTCTGAAAGGTTTTGTGTTTCCAAAAGTGCAATAATCTATACTGTCAACACTTAAAAATGGTATAGTAGAATCGTTTCCGTCTGCATGTAAAATGGTATATATTTTTTTAAGTCCAAGGTCTATATCCTCTCGTTCATGTTCAGAAAAAAAAGTACTTAACCAGAGAGTGTCATTTCCATTTTTATCATAAATAGCTACAGAGCCTTGAAAACGTAATAAATCATCATACCGAACAGGGATTTTTATATTTCTGCCGTTTTTTTTTAAGTAATCTGAAAGCTCTTTTGTAATAGGGAAAGCAGGCTTTTTTTTTGATATTAATTTTTCTTCCATATTTAAAAAATAATATGCTTAAAGGTAAAATAATTTATCTTTAAATTATCATACTTTTTAGTAATAAGAATGGGTAAGAGAAATGATATATAAAAACAGTGAAGTTGTTAACGATTAAACGCCACCAGCCAGTTTTCGCATAGTAGCCCCATCAGTTATTTGAATCTTTTTACCAGAAGTTGCGATGAGTTGTTCTTTTTTTAACTCAGAAAGCATACGTATACAAGACTCGGTAGCTGTTCCTACGATATTAGAAATATCTTCTCGAGAAAGTTGGATAACCATATAGCCTTCATTATCGACACCGAAACTTTCTTCTAAATGTAAAAGTGTTTCAGCAATTCGTTGCTTAACGGATTTTTGAGAGATATTTACAATTACATCATCGGCTTCTTTTAATTCATGTGCTAGATTATGAAGCATTTCCATGGAGAAATCTGTGTTCTTATGTAAATTGTCTAAAATAATTTTTTTAGGAATAAAACAAGAGTTCATGTCATTTACAGCGACTGCTCTAAGATTAGTAGCTTCTTCAGCGATAACAGACCGTTGCCCCAATACTTCACCATTACTAACAAATTTTATAATTTGATCTTTACCGTTTGTGCTGAGTTTAGAAAGTTTAGCTATACCATGACGAACACAATAAATTCCTTTTAAATGTTCTCCTTCATCAAAAATAATTTCACCCTTCTTAAAAGACTTTGTTGTTTTTCCGTCTGAAATACATTTAAGCTCCTCAGCAGATAAAGTCTGAAGACCTGTAAATTTCCTAATAATACACCTATCACAATCACTACCCATAAGAGACAAAAATAATATAATTAAATAGAATGCTAATATATGTATTATTATTTATTTATAATTCTTAAATTTTTGTTTTTAGTCCCTCAGATAAAGTGTCCTAAATATTTAAAAATTAGATTATTTTTGCAGAGTTATAGTGAAATACTATAAAGCTATATGAGTAAAAAGAAAGATGCTAGAACATGCTATCATTGTGGTGATTTGTGTGATACTATTGAAATTATTTCAGACGAAAAATCATTTTGTTGTAATGGATGCAAAACGGTTTATGAAATATTTTCAGAAAACGATCTAACTTGTTATTACGATTTACAATCTGCTCCAGGAAGTACTCCAACAGAAATTTCAGGTAAATATGATTTTCTTGAGAATAAAGAAATTGCAAAAAAATTATTAGAATTTGATGATGGCAAACACCAAATAATCACATTCTATATTCCAACAATGCATTGTAGTTCGTGTATTTGGGTATTAGAAAATTTAAATAAGCTTCAACAATCTGTAACAGCATCTCAAGTTAATTTTCCAAAGAAAACGGTTAGAATTACTTTTAAATCTGAAGAATTACCCTTAAAACAATTAGTGCTTTTATTAAGTTCGATAGGGTATGAGCCATATATATCATTAGAAGACTATACTTCGGGTAAAAAAGCAATTGACCGTCAACTAATATATAAATTAGGAGTTGCTGGGTTTGCCTTCGGAAACATTATGTTTCTTTCATTTCCTGAGTATTTTGAGGTAAATGAATTTTGGTTAGAGAGGTATAAGCATGTTTTTAGATGGATCATGTTTTTATTCTCCTTGCCTGTAGTTTTTTATTCGGGATGGGATTATTTTGTGTCTGCCTATAAGGGATTGCGTTCTAAAATATTAAACATTGATATCCCTATTGCTTTAGGGATTTCAGTACTATTTATTAGAAGTACTGCAGAGGTGTTTTTAGACCTAGGCTCAGGATTTTTTGATAGTCTAACCGGTTTGATTTTCTTCTTATTAATTGGGAAGTTTTTTCAGCAAAGGACTTATTCGTTTTTATCTTTTGAAAGAGATTATAAATCGTATTTTCCTATTGCTGTAACAAGGATAGGTACTGATAAAGTTGAAGAAACGGTTCAGGTTTATGAAATAAAACAAGGAGATCGATTGTTAATTCGTAATGAAGAATTGATTCCTGTAGATGGGATTTTAATTAATGGAAATGCACTAATTGATTACAGTTTTGTTACGGGAGAAGCTGCAGCAGTTCAAAAAATATCGGGAGATAAACTATTTGCTGGTGGAAAGCAATTGTCTGGAGTTATTGAAATTGAAGCATTAAAGTCTGTAGAACAAAGTTATTTAACACAACTATGGGGTAACGAAGCTTTTAAAGAAGATAAAGTTCTGGCTTTTCAAAGTTTGATAGATAGTATTAGTAAACGATTTACAATTGTAGTTTTAACTATTGCTATTATTTCTACTGCTTTTTGGTTGTATCACGATTCGTCGAAAGCATTAAATGTGTTTACAGCAGTTTTAATTATTGCCTGCCCTTGCGCAATCGCCTTGTCTTCTCCTTTTACTTTAGGAAATATGTTGCGGATTTTAGGCCAACAAAAGTTTTATTTAAAAAATGCAAATGTAATTGAACGTATAGCTAAAATTACAACGATCATATTTGATAAAACAGGGACGATTACTTCTAATAAAAAAAGTAAAATTATATATGAAGGTGAAACACTTTTAGAAAAGGATGAGACTTTACTTTTCAATTTAGTGAGAGCCTCAAACCATCCGTTGAGTAGGCAATTATACGATACGCTTTCAGAAAAGGAAATTATTAAGTTTGATAATTTTGAAGAAATAATAGGGAAAGGAATTCAAGCTACCTATAAAGGAAAAGTTATAAAGGTAGGTTCAGCTAAATTTATTGATTTTAAAGGAGAGCGAAATACTTTTCAAACTTCAGTGTATCTTCAAGTGGATGGTGATTATAAAGGATGTTTTGTTTTTCAGAATACTTATAGAGAAGGATTAGACCAAGTGTTTGAAGGGTTAAAAACACAATCAAAATTAGCAATTTTGTCTGGTGATAACGAGGGAGAAAGAGTGAGGTTAGAGTCTTTATTGCCTAAAGAGACCACTTTGTTATTTCAGCAAAATCCACAACAAAAATTAGATTATGTAAAAAAACTTCAACAGGAAGGAGAAAAGGTTATGATGATTGGTGATGGTTTAAATGATGCTGGAGCTTTAGCGCAAAGTGATGTTGGAATTGTAGTTTCGGAAAACATTAATGTTTTCTCACCTGCTTGTGATGGTATTTTAGAGTCAAAAAGGTTTAATTCTTTGACTGATTTCTTCAAGCTCTCCAAGTCAACTATTAATATTGTAAAAATAAGTTTCTTAATATCTTTAATATATAATATTATAGGCTTAAGCTTTGCCGTAAATGGTTATTTAACGCCCATAGTCGCTACCATACTAATGCCAATAAGTTCAGTGACAGTCGTGGTATTCGTTACATTATCAACTAAT
>Ga0164318_10005381_pt1 | contig 12372 bp, 10 predicted proteins | sample GuaBasSedimGuay9_FD_113734 | JGI IMG/M metagenome (GOLD analysis project Ga0164318, IMG submission 113734) | Subseafloor sediment microbial communities from Guaymas Basin, Gulf of California, Mexico - Guay9, Core 4571-4, 0-3 cm | ecosystem: Environmental > Aquatic > Marine > Hydrothermal vents... | reverse complement strand
TACTATGTGGTCCAGGTCCTTTATCGATGGGTTTAGGGCCCTGAACCTATTGTACAGGTACGGCAGATCCTCTGGCTTTGCATCAAAGAGGTTCATAAATATCTTCCATAGGGTGTCATTATTCTTCACCGTATATATGACTGTATCGAGGTTTTTATGCCTCTTTGCATGCTTTACAAGTGTGATGTTCTTAGCACTTGCGCTATATGCTAAAAGCAAAGAGAATACCAAGCACACGGTAATTTTTCTTGTCATTAATAAACCTCCTTAAGCAATATCTCATTAGAAACTGGCTTTTCCGCAGGAGGTAGCTGCCCCTTCTTGAAGCACTCGAACCTAACAAACCTTTCCGGAGTAGTACTCGTAGCCAGCTGCCCTGTTCTTATATCAACCCTGGCAAACACAATGCCATCTGGAACCTTGAAATTTTTGGCAGGTACGCCTTGCAAAGCAACCTTCATAAAGTCTACAAAGATGGGAGACGCGGCCCTGCTGCCTGTTTCGTTATCACCTAGAGGCATCATGTTGTCATAACCTACCCACACGCCGCATAGTATGTCCGGCGTATAACCGATGAACCAGGCGTCCCTGTTGTCGTTAGAGGTGCCTGTCTTGCCGGCAACAGGCCTGCCCAATGTCTTAACCCTCCATCCCGTGCCCCTTTTCACGACATCGGTAAGCATGTTGGTTATTATGTAAGAGGTCTGTTCTGAGAGTATCCTCTTGGCTACCTCAACACCGGTCGAGGGTAGGTCCACCTTGTCCTGATAAACAACCTTATTCACGGTAAAGATAGGAACGGATCTGCTATTTACTATTGATGATATTACGTGTGGTTTGAAATAAAAACCATGGGTTGCAAAACTTCCATACGCCCTCACGAGGTCAAATGGCACTATGGATGCCGAGCCAAGTGCAAGTGAAAGGTCATGGGGGAGTTCCTTTGCAAGTTTAAACCTTTTAATATAATCAATTGCATACCCTATACCTATCTGCCTCAGTATCTTTACGGTGACCACGTTCCTTGATAGCACCAGCCCTGTTCGCAAGGTAGTGGGACCGTAGAATCTCTCCTCGTAGTTCTTTGGCCTCCAGGTCTTATCCTGCTCTTTATCCCTGTATGTTATGGGCGTATCCACTATTATGGTTGCAGGCGTGAGTCCCTTGTCAATAGCAGCGGAATATATGAATGGCTTTATGGCCGACCCGCTCTGCCTGTGCGCATACATTACCCTGTTAAACTGGCTTTTAGAATAATCAACACCACCTACCATCGCCACCATGCTTGATGTCTTTATGTCAAATGCGCACAGCGCAGCCTGCACAACAGGCTCCTGGGATACGATCATGCCTTTTCCCGTGTAGCAGACCTGTATGAGATCTCCAGGTTTGAGATAATCCTTGGGATCCCAAGTGCCTTTTGGCGTTATCCATCCATAGCTCTCTTTCTTGAGGGTTATTAGCCCCTTCCCCAGATTCACAACCAAGGGGGACACTTTTTCCACCTCTGCCCAGTATATGTGGTAAGGCTCAAGGCCTCTCCATGCAAGCTGGTTTGCCTGGAATGCCAGTAGCCTGGCCTTTTCCATGTCATCTATATTATTTACAGGACCATGATATTGGCCCTGCCTCATCTCCAGTTCAATGGCACCCTTTCTCACCGCCTTAATGGCTGCATCCTGCAGTCTGGGCACTATCGTGGTGTTTACCAAGGCCCCCTTAGAGAATATATCATTGCCGAATCTCTGGCTCATAAGTGACTTTACGTAGTCGCTCACGTATGGATACTTGGTAAAGCCGGCCTTTTCTATCGCTGTTATCTTGAGCGGTGACTGGTATGCATCTATTGCCTCTGTATCCGATATGTACCCCTCCTGTACCATCCTTGTGAGCACGTACCACTGACGTCTTTTAGCAGACCTAAAGTCTTTGAGGGGTGAATACCTTGATGGTGCAGGAGCAAGGCCTGCTATGAGTGATGCCTCTGGGAGGTCAAGATCCCAACAGTGCTTTGAAAAATACCTCAAGGATGCTGCTTCCACACCATAGGCGCCGCTTCCCAGGTATATGCGGTTCAGGTAGAGGTTTAAGATCTCGTCCTTGGTTAACTTCTTTTCAATCCTGAGTGCAAGTATGGCCTCCTTGAGTTTTCTTGTTATGGTCTTTCTCCTGCTGAGTAAATAGCTGCGGACGACCTGCTGGGTTATGGTAGATGCCCCCTGCACATAGGAGGCGCTTCTTATGTCACTTATCAATGCGCTGAATATACGGCTCATGTCAATGCCAGGGTGCTGATAAAATGTTGCATCCTCAGCAGCTATGAACGCCTGCTTCACCACAAGCGGTATCTTGCTCCCGTCAATTACTATCCTCCCATCAGGAGGTATATACGCTATGGGTGAACCATCTGCTGCGAGTATGGTAACAAGGTTTGTGTGTCTTACACACTTGAGTTCATCCACAGATGGAAGACCCCTGAGCACAAACAGGTAAAACCAGGCTATTAAAAAGACAAACGCAAGTAACATACCCAGAGCAAATATCTTAAGAAACCTCATACAGATCCCTCTTGGCCATGAGACACATGGCAATTATCCCATACAATCTAAGCGAACTAGGTGCAAGAAAAACTTGTTATAATCAACCATGCCCAAAAAGAAATAGCATAATTCTCGTCGTCTTACCATACGATAAAACATAGATACTGGACGCTATGCCAAGTGGTGTGGTAAATGGGTTCAAGATTTACCCGGGAGGAAAAGTGAGCATGGATTACAAGCCAGAGTCTGTAGAGAAAAAATGGCAAAGGTTATGGGAAGAGCAGAACCTGTTCAGGACCGAGGAGGACAAGACAAAAGAGAAATATTATCTCTTGGAGATGTTCCCTTATCCTTCTGGCCGCATACACATGGGACATGTACGCAACTATACAATCGGTGATGTTGTTGCAAGATACAAGAGGATGAAAGGATTTAACGTACTTCACCCAATGGGATGGGACGCATTCGGACTGCCAGCAGAAAATGCAGCAATAGCAAGTGGAGTGCCCCCCAAGAAATGGACCTATGAAAACATAGACTACATGAGATCCCAATTAAAACGCATGGGTTTCAGCTATGACTGGGAAAGGGAATTTGCCACGTGCGATCCCGAATACTACAAGTGGGAGCAGCTGTTCTTCATAAAGATGTTTGAAAAAGGCCTGGTGTACAGGGACAGGTGCTTCGTGAACTGGTGTGACAGATGCAAGACAGTGCTTGCAAACGAGCAGGTGGAAGGTGGACTCTGCTGGAGGTGCGGTTCCCAGGTCATCCTGAAGGAATATGACCAGTGGTTTTTCAAGATAACGGCGTATGCGCAGGAACTTCTGGATGACATTGACAAACTATCAGGTGGATGGCCAGAGAGGGTGCTCAGCATGCAGAGAAACTGGATAGGGAGAAGCACGGGGACCCTCGTAAAGTTCAAGCTAGAGGACGTGCCGGGTGAGATAGAGGTCTTCACAACAAGGCCTGATACGCTCTACGGTGCCACATTCATGAGCCTGGCCCCAGAACATCCCCTAGTTAAGACCCTTGTTAAGGGGACGGATAGGGAAACAGAGGTCCTGGACTTCGTTGAAGATACGCTGATGGAAGACAGGTTCACCCGTACATCTGACCAGTACGAGAAGAAAGGCGTGTTCACGGGGCGTTATTGTATAAACCCTGTTACCGGCGCAAAGATGCCTATCTACGTTGCAAACTTTGTATTATATGACTACGGCACGGGTGCAGTCATGGCAGTGCCGGCTCACGACCAAAGGGATTTCGAGTTTGCCAAGAAGTACGGTCTTCCAATAATAGTGGTAATAGAACCCCGAGGTGAACACCTCGACCCTCTTACCATGGAACAGGCGTACGAGGATGATGGAATACTCGTGAACTCAGGTCCGTTCAATGGCTTAGAAAACAGGGATGCCATGGCCAAGATAACCTCAAGGCTAGAGGAGATGGGCATGGGTTCAAGCACGGTGAACTTCCGTATAAGGGACTGGGGTATATCCAGGCAGAGGTACTGGGGCGCACCTATACCCATGGTATACTGCGAGAGATGCGGTGTACAACCTGTAAGGGTGGAGGACTTGCCAATACTTCTTCCAGAAGGCGTGGAGATAACTGGAAAGGGTGTGTCCCCCTTGCAGGACATGGAGGATTTCATTAACACGACATGTCCCAAGTGCGGCGGTCCTGCAAGGAGGGAGACCGACACAATGGACACGTTCGTAGAGTCATCATGGTACTTCATACGTTACTGCAGTCCTCACACAAACGACAGGCCGTTTGATGAAGACAAGGTAAGGTACTGGATGCCTGTTGATCAGTATATAGGCGGCATAGAGCATGCCATTCTCCACCTCCTCTATGCCAGGTTCTTTACAAAGGTCTTGAGGGACCTGGGATATGTAGAGATCGACGAACCGTTTGGACGGCTTCTCACCCAGGGCATGGTCATAAAGGACGGTGCAAAGATGTCCAAGTCAAAGGGAAACGTGGTTGATCCTGCAGACATGATTAACACCTATGGCGCAGACGCCACGAGGCTCTTCTGCCTCTTTGCGGCACCTCCGGAAAAGGACATGGACTGGAGCGACCAGGGTATAGAGGGCTCCTACAGATTCCTCGGAAGGTTGTGGCGACTGGTGGACGAGTTAAAGGACAGGTTGAAGGGCCTAGAGGTCGAGCCTGGTAGCAAAACGGGCAAACTAGAACTAGAGGGCATAAAGAAAAAGACGCATCAGACAATAAAGAAGGTGACAGAAGACATAGACAAAAGATTCAGGTTCAACACGGCAATCGCCAGCATGATGGAGCTTGTAAACGAGCTTTACAAGGTAAAGGATACCATACCGGATAAACGAGAAGAGCTTGCAGTTATCAAGGAAGCCATAGAAAACCTGGTCATAATGCTCTCACCTTTTGTACCACACATAGCAGACGAGCTATGGCACATGCTGGGACATAAAGGCATGCTCTTGGAACATCCGTGGCCTGAATATGATGCCGGGTGGGCGGAAAAGACCACCATTACCCTGGCAGTCCAGGTAAACGGCAAGCTCAGGGCGACCTTAAAGGTTGCAAAGGACATCTTAGAAGAAGATGCCACGCATATGGCGCTATCAGAACAAAATGTCAAGAGATTTGTTAATAATAACAAGGTGGTAAGGGTAATATATGTACCGAACAGGATTATCAATATTATTACTGCTACTCGCTAGCATAGCTGGCTGTACCTATTACAGCTTTACACTGGAGAGCGCAAGCAAGCAACCCGTGTCATATGAGCACACGGTGAATATGACCAATATGAGAGGTGCGGACATGTTGATGGACTCATATCTGGAGAAGTCCCTGTCATCCCTGGGCATGCTATCAAGCAAGCCAGGCATACCTGTGCTCCATTGCACTATAATCTCCAGCACAACGAACGAAATAACCAACATATCAAAAACCTCATCAAACAGATACCGCGTTTTCGTCCACGTCAAGGCGGTACTTAAAGACACCAGGGGCAATACCCTGTGGCAATCCGACTTCAGTGACCAGGGCACGTATAGCTCGGGTGGCCAGCAAGAGGATGCACTTGACAGTGCCTTAAGCAAAATAGCAGACAGGATTGCACAATCTATACCCAGCGCAGACCAATGAAACAGCTGAGAAAGGACATAACCAAGGGTAAGCTGGAACAGGCATACCTGTTTATAGGCAGCGAGACATTCCTTATGAAAGAGATTATAGATCTCATGAGGGATTCCCTCAACGACCCGTCGCTTATAAACTATGCAAGCTTCAACGGTGAAGAAATGAGGGATCTTCAGCAAGGCGATGACTTCATATCCTTGTGTATGACGCTTCCATTCATATCAAACAGAAGAATTGTTGTACTGCATAACGTGCACAAGATACCTGGTTCTATAATGGACAAGATATCAGAACATCTTAGTAGAGTACCATTAACAACTACGCTGGTATTTACTATTGAGTATTCTACCAAGCCAAGCAAGTCGGCAGAAAAGTTGGAAAACCAGAGAGCCAGAACATTAGAAAGGCTAATACCATCTCTTAAGAAAATAAGCTTTGACAAGCCCAGAGACAGTGACACGGTAAGATGGATAATGGACAGAGTACAATCCCATGGGAAGAAGATAGATAGAGATGCCGCCTACCTGCTAAAGGAGATTACTGACTCCAACACATGGTTAATGGCAACCGAGATAGAGAAACTGTGCATGTACACGCCAGACGACAAGGCCATAGGCATAAAGGATGTGGAAGAAACCGTCATGTATGCAAAAGAGGCATCTATATTCAAGTACCTGGATGATCTCTTTGACAGGAAAAAAGATGCACTCCACCGACTCTTCGACCTGGAGCGTCAGGGTATTGAGCCCATGATAATAGTGAACATGCTGGAAAGGGCAACCATTTCCCACTATCAGGTCTTCAAGGACTTGAATCCTATTCCAAAGGGTGGCCACCCAAAAATAAAGGGCGAGTGGAAGATTAAGCCGAGGAAAAACCTCTGGTCATCAGGCCAGCTCCTTAGACTCCTAGGAGACATAAGAGATCTTGAAGTAAAGATCAAGACAGGTAAATCCATGCATCCCTACGCCAACCTGGCTGAAATAAGTGCAAGGTATGCGGTTAGTAAAGGTAGGGGGTATAGGGTGTAAAAGAAAGGCCCAGGCGCCAGGCACCAGGTAAAAAAACCAGGCATCAGGTGCCTGACTCCTAGCTTCTCTTGCCTAAAGCCTTGTCGCCTCATTTCTGCATCTAAAAGGTCATCCCATCTGATTCTAGCTTGGCAGTAGGGGGGCTATATGGTAATTACCTTAACCTATGCTTATAGTTCGTTTAAAGGAAAGGAAAGAGGTCCCTATACTGGGAGGCCATCCCTGGATATACTCAGGTGCCATTGAAGATATCAAGGGAGATTCCGAGGTGGGTAATATCTGCAGGGTGCTTGATTCGAGGGGAAGGTTTGTATGCCAAGGATTCTTCAATCCATACTCCCAGATCTCGGTCCGCGTCCTAAGCCTTGGAAAGGAGAAAATAGACCGGGGTTTCTTCATGCAGAGGATAAAGGCTGCCATCGGCATGAGGGCATCCATTATACATGGAAACACGAACAGTTTCAGGATAGTCAATGCCGAGGGAGACGGTATCCCGGGGCTCTTCGCGGATATATATTCTGACGTTGTGGTTGTCCAGTTTCTATGCCCAGGCATAGAAAGATACAGGGATACAATAATAGATATACTCCACGAGACATATCCCGATCACGTCATACACGAGCGCTCTGACGACAGGTCAAGACACGCTGAGGGCCTTAAGCCTATGAGCATGCCACTTTACGGAAGCTTATCCGAGGGAGAAATAGAGATACTTGAATCTGACATCCATTACCTGGTGGACGTGAAAAGGGGTGAAAGAACCGGTTTCTACCTGGACCACAGGGGAAACCGACAGGTCATAAAATCCATTGCCAGGGACAGGGATGTGCTAGACCTGTTCTCTTACACCGGCGGGTTTACGCTTGCAGCACTTACAGGAGGGGCAAAATCCGTGGTAGCAGTAGATTCATCTCCACCTGCACTTGACATCCTTAAAAGGAACATGGACTTAAACCGCATACCTGCATTTTCCTGGAGGTCAGTCAGGGCAGACGTGATGGGTTTTCTCTCACAGGAGAAGGAGACCTATGATCTTATTATATGCGACCCCCCTCCATTTCCCAAGGAACAGGAAATACTTGAAAAAGTAATCAGACTCTCCATGAAGAGACTCAGGCCCGGTGGAATTATGTCCATCACCACTTCTTTCCCGTACACACTACCCCCGGATGACATGATAAAAAATGTGGGCAGGGCGGCACGGAGTACTGGAAGACGTGCAAAGGTAATTGCCAGACTCTCTCAATCACATGATTTTCCCTATCTTCCAAACCATCCCCAGGGCATGCACCTAATTGGTTACCTTTTACACGTGGAATGATGAGTCAGAAAGGAGGTCATATCATGGGTAGAACCATAAGGGAGGAAGCAAGGGGTATGCACAATATGTGGGCGCCAGGCTCCGGGCATCAGAACTAGGCGCCCAGTGCCTCACGCCTGATTTTTTACCTGGTGTGCCTGACGCCTAAACTTATCCCATCTTGTCATCAAGGCGCTTACCACCTAGCACGTGTACGTGGAGGTGTTTCACCACCTGTCCACCATGTTCGCCGCAGTTTATGGCTACCCTGTAACCACTATCCACCATACCCTTTAACCTTGCCACTTCCTTGATGCCCCTGAGCAGGGCATTCCAGAGGGAGACATCATCGAGATCGTTCAGTGTTTCAACATGTCTCTTTGGTACCACGAGCGAATGCACGGGTGCCTGGGGCTCTATGTCATCAAATGCATACACGTCATCGTCCTCGTAGACCTTGTTCGAAGGTATGTCTCCAGCTATAATCTTGCAGAAAATACAGTCTTCCATCACAGCCTCCATGGTATCTTTAATTATTGCTGAACCTGGAAATGGCCTCCCTTATATCAAGCAGACCCTCGTATATGGCCTTTCCTGTGATGGCCCCCATCAGGCCATCTATCTCGGAGAGTAATTTAAGATCCTGCATGGTAGAGATGCCACCCGAGGCCACAACGGGAAGATCAGTGTACGATACAAGGGATGAAGTGGCCTCAATGTTGGGACCGGTGAGCATGCCGTCTCTCTTTATATCCGTGTAAACCACGAATGCAGGGGAAAGTCCCTCGTACATCTTCAGCACATCCTTTACACCGTATGTCGTCTCCTCTGTCCAGCCTGATACTGCTACCTTACCGTCTTTCGCATCTATACCAAGACCTATCCTGGAGGGATAGGCACTTATTATCTCTGCAGCCAAATCCGGGTCTTTCACGATAACTGTGCCCAGTATGATGAAATCAACGCCCATGTCCAGTAGCCTTGCTGCATCGTCCTTGCCACGCACACCGCCACCCACTTCTATCTCAGAACTTACAGACCTGCATATACTCTCTATCACGGCTGTGTTGACTGACCTTCCCTTAAGCGACGCATCCAGGTCAACGATGTGAATCCTCATTGCACCTGCCTCGTTGAATTCCATCGCCACGGACACAGGGTCATTGCTGTATTCCTTGACCATATCAAACCGGCCCTGCTTCAGTCTTACCACCTTGCCGTCATGTAGATCTATGGCCGGGATGACAATCATGCACTACACACCTTTGGCGTATATTTCCCCATGCTCGGGTTTTATGCCCCAGCTCTTGAAGAGCGTAGAATATCTCAGTATAAAACGCCTGTTGTCCTCGGTCCTTATACGAAAGTATTCCATGGGATACCAACTGGAATCCAGGTATGCCTCGTGCCACCTCTTTTCTATTTCAACAACCTTAACCAGCTTGCCATCAACTTCCACGGACCTCGGTACTCCAGGCACCCGGCAATCGTCCCTTGTCCTAACCTTTGTAAAGGTAAACGTCACAGCACACCCTTGGTAGATGGTATGTCCTTGCCAGATATCGCAACAGCTTGAGCCAAGGCCCTTGCAAGGGCCTTGAAACATGCCTCTGCCGCGTGGTGAGTATTCCTGGCAGCATAAACGGTCACGTGCAGGGTTATACCTGCGTTGAATGCCAGTGCCCTGAAGAATTCAGGAACCAGCTCAAGGGGAAAGTTTCCCGCCTGGTTGTGGAATGGATCCTCACCATGTATAGTGAAATAGGCCCTGTCCGATATATCCATGCACGCCTCTACAAGGGATTCATCCATGGGTATCTTGGCAAGGCCAAACCTGTTTATACCTGCCTTGTCCCCAAGTGCCTCTTTAATAGCAAGGCCCATGACAATCCCGATATCTTCCACTGTGTGGTGCAGGTCTACATCAGTATCTCCCCTGGCCACCACCTTAAGTCCTATCCCGGAATGCCGGCTGAGACTGTCCAACATGTGGGCGAAAAATCCTGACGGCACGTCTATGTTAACATCTCCACCGTCAAGGTTCACCTCAACCTCGACATCTGTCTCCTTGGTCTTCCTCTTTACAGACGATCTTCTCATATTGTGCCTCCAAAAACCTCCTGCTTAAGTATCTCAACAACCTTGCCCATGATGGAAGGATCATCAGCCCCACCCTGCGCAAACAATTTCTTGCCACCTCCACGGCCTTTCACCTTGCTGCATATCCTCTTCATGAGCATACCTGCATCGAACCTTTGAACCATGTCATCGGTGAGCATAATAATAAAAGTGAGCTTGTTTTTCATTGGAGATGCCACAAAGACTATTCCTGACTTAATCCTCTGCTTGAGTCGATCCCCAGCCTCTCTCATCTGCGAAGGATTGTCTGCATTAATATTCTTGATTAAAAGCCTCACCCCGTTCGATTCAATTATGTCTTCGTCCCCATCACCAGGCCCAGAGCCGGCCATTAGGCTCAGCTTGAGGTCCTTTATCCTGCGTTCCTGTTCCTTTACATGTTCCCTCAAGGCCTCGACCCTGTCCAGTATCTCGTTTCTCGTGCACTTGAGGGAATCGGAAAGACTATCAATGGCAACTGAAAACTCCCTAAAGCGCTTAAGAGACTCCATGCCGGCAATCGCCTCTATCCGCCTGATACCCGAGGCAACTCCCGATTCTGATATTATCTTCACAAGTCCAATCTGACCAGTCCTAGTGCAGTGCGTACCCCCGCAAAGCTCAACCGATACGTCTCCCATGGTTACAACCCTTACCTCATCCCCATACTTCTCGCTGAACAGGGCCATTGCTCCCCTCTGGATGGCCTGCTCCCTTGGGAGTATATCCACCTTTATGGGCAGATCATTGAGGACATGCGTATTTATCAAATCTTCTATCTTATCGATTTCTTCATGGCTCAGGGGGGCAAAGTGTGTGAAGTCAAACCTTAACCTGGTCTCATTGACAAGGGAGCCCGACTGGTGCACGTGGTCGCCGAGTACCTGTCTCAATGCACTTTGCAAAAGGTGAGTGGCACTGTGATGCCTCATTATGGCATTTCTCCTCTCGACATCCACCTCCAGTAAAAGGTCCTGGCCCTTTCTCAGAACACCCTTTTCCACCTTGACCCTATGCACTATAAGATCCTGGGCAGGCTTCAGGGTATCTACAACCACGGCATCAAGACCCGAGGCTCTCATGATACCCGTGTCTCCGACCTGGCCACCTGACTCGCCGTAGAAAGGGGTTGCATCGGTTATAACAAAAGCCTCCATGCCTTCCGAGATAGACTCAACGGCTTGTCCTTCATGGAATGACGGATTTTCCTGCCCAGGTCGAGGCATAAAGATTCCCGTGACCCTGGCATTAAGGCTGAGGCTATCGTACCCTACAAAGTCTGTACGAAGGTTACCCGCCGTACCACTGGTATTGGAAGCCACCTGGCTAAAGCTGCTCGCTGCCCTTGCCTGTTCACGCTGTCTCTCCATCTCCCTTTCAAAACCATCCATGTCAATATCCAGGCCTTTACCCCTTGCTATATCCGCTGTAAGATCCCAGGGAAAACCGTAGGTATCATAAAGCCTGAATACATCCTCACCAGGTATCATTGCCTGTCCCGTGGCCTTTGTAGTTGATATAACTTGATCAAGCATGGCCAGGCCCTTGTCCAGTGTCTTGAGAAAACGCTCTTCCTCTGAGGAGATAACCTTGTCCACAAATCCCCACCTGGTCTTGAGCTCGGTGTAAACATCACCCATTTCCTCGGCAACAACACCCGCCACCTTGCTCAGAAACGTACCCTTTAAACCCAGAGTTTTACCATGCCTCAAGGCACGTCGTATAATACGCCTAAGCACGTACCCCCTGCCCTCGTTAGAAGGCAATACCCCATCTGATACCAAGAATGCACTTGCCCTTGCATGGTCGGCAATAACCCTCATGGCTATGTCCGTATCATCGTTTGACCCGTAGCTGACACCGGAGATCCTTGATATGTAGTCAATTATAGGCATAAAAAGGTCTGTATCATAGTTACTGTGCACCCCCTGAAGAACCGCGGTTATCCTTTCCAAGCCCATACCCGTATCAATGTTCGGTTTAGGAAGGGGAGCCAGTTCACCATTTTCATCCCTGTTGTATTGCATGAATACAAGGTTCCATATCTCCAGAAACCTGTCACACTCGCATTCTATGTTACACTCTGGCCTGCCGCAGCCCACTTCAGGTCCCTGGTCATATATGATCTCGGAACAAGGACCGCACGGGCCTGTATCTCCCATTGACCAGAAGTTATCCTTCTCACCTAGCCTTACAATCCTCTCGGGCCTGACCCCTATCTTGTCCTTCCATATATCGTGAG
>Ga0164318_10005378_pt1 | contig 12373 bp, 14 predicted proteins | sample GuaBasSedimGuay9_FD_113734 | JGI IMG/M metagenome (GOLD analysis project Ga0164318, IMG submission 113734) | Subseafloor sediment microbial communities from Guaymas Basin, Gulf of California, Mexico - Guay9, Core 4571-4, 0-3 cm | ecosystem: Environmental > Aquatic > Marine > Hydrothermal vents... | reverse complement strand
CGTAAGTTTTATCGCATTGTATTAAAGATAGAGAACCACAGAATACCAGAACTGCCGGGCAAAGAGGAGGATCTGATATCATGGACGTAAGCCAAACAATCTTTGAAGAATACACTGACGATCTTGGACCTGAGAAGATAATCCACATCTACGAACCCATCGCAAAATTAAGAGCGATCGTGGTAATCGACAATGCTGCGGCAGGACCCTCCATCGGCGGCGTCCGGATGGCTCCGGACATCACCACAACAGAGATAAGGCGACTTGCAAGGGCGATGACACTCAAGAATGCTGCGGCAGGGCTTCCGCATGGTGGCGGCAAAGCCGGAATCATCGCAGACCCGAAGACGGTAGATAAAGAGTGCCTCATACGAATGTTCGCAAGAGCGATCGAATCTCTTCACGATTACACGCCCGGTCCTGATATGGGCACCGATGAATCATGTATGGCGTATATATTCGATGAAATAAAGCGGGCCGTCGGTCTTCCGAGAGTGCTTGGCGGAATCCCCCTCGATGAGATTGGGGCAACCGGTTTCGGGATCGCAGAATGTGCAGAAGTTGCGAAGGAATACATAGCTATGGATTTGAATGGCGCAAGACTCGTTATCGAGGGCTTCGGGAACGTGGGCAAGAACGTGGCGCGATTTCTCGAAGAGAAGGGAGTAATTCTTGTGGCTGCGAGCGATACAAGCGGAACCGTATACAATAAGGATGGGATCGGTGTTTCGGGATTGATACAGGTAAAGGAGAGTAAAGGATCTGTCATCTATTACGAGGACGCGGAAAAGCTGAAGACCGAGGATCTCTTGAAGATTCCCGGCGATATATTCGTTCCTGCTGCAAGACCTGACGTCATCGATGAGAGAAACGTCAACACACTTGACACAAAGCTCGTACTTCAGGGTGCGAATATTGCGATAACGACTGGAGCCGAGAAGGCACTTCACGAGAGGGGCGTTCTATCGGTCCCTGACTTTATAGCCAATGCCGGCGGCGTCATCGCGGCTGCGGTCGAATACAGGCACGGGAGCGAGAAAGAGGCTTTTTCAGAAATCAAGAGTAAGATAAGAGCGAACACAAAGAAAATCCTCGATAGAACGTACAACGAGGGTTTGTATCCCCGGGATGCCGCTGAAATGATCGCAAAAGAACGGGTGATCTCTGCGATGAGCTACCGCGGATGCATGTAACCCTTCCCTCATGCTCTCAAAGGTCCTTGAGCCGGATTCGATTGCGGTGATCGGCGCATCCTTGAATCGTGAAAAATGGGGATACCGGATATTAGATAACATCATTTCGGGAGGATACTTAAGAGAGGTTTATCCGGTAAACCCAAACGAAGACGAGGTTCTGGGGATGAGGTGCTATTCTTCGGTTCTCGACCTCCCCCATAGAGTTGATCTCGGCATAATCGCAGTTCCGGCAGGAAGTGTTCCCATGGTTCTGGAGGAATGCGGGAGAATTGGCGTCCGGGGTGTCGTGATCGTATCCGCGGGCTTTGGCGAGGTCGGAAACACTGAACTCGAGGACAGGGTCCGCGATATTGCGAGGGGCTACGAGATGCGGATGATCGGTCCGAACACGTTTGGCTTCATCAACACGCAGCTCCACCTGAATGCGAGCATCATCCCGCAGATGCCAGAGACAGGCGGAATCTCGTTTGTGACCCAGAGCGGAACATTCGGGCTTGCGCTTGTGGACTGGGCTGCAAGCCAGCGGATGGGGCTTCACCTCGTTGTCGGGCTCGGGAACAAGGTAGACGTCGATGATTCCGACATTCTGGAGCATCTGAGTGCTGATCGGCACACAAAAACGATCATGATGTATATCGAGGGGATAGAGCGGGGAAGGCGATTCATCGATGTCGCAAGCGGGATCAGAAAGCCGGTAATCGCGCTCAAGACCGGGAGATCTCAGGCAGGAAGCAAGGCTGCACTATCACACACAGGCTCTCTTGCCGGCACCGACCGGATTTATGACGGGGCATTTAAGCAGGCAGGGGTCATCCGTGCGAGGGTTATCGAGGAGTTGTTTGATTCGGCACTTGCGCTCTCGATCTCTCCGCCCGCAGGGGATGGCATCGGGATCGTCTCGAACGGTGGCGGTGCTGCAATTTTGGCAGCAGACCTATGTGAAGACCTCGGACTTCATCTTCCGGATCTGTCGGAAGGTACGATTCGGATGCTATCAGGAGTGCTTCCGGCGATTGCAACGCCTGCGAACCCTCTGGATACTGCAGGAGATGGCAGCTACGAGATGTTTAAGGCTGTTATGGATATCATGCTCTCTGATCCCGGCATAAACTCTCTTTTGGTGATATATGTCCATGCCGAGATGGTGGATCCGTGCCTGCCGGCAGAGGCAGTGATCGATGCGAGTGAAGGGTGTGATAAACCGGTGATAACATCATGGATCGGTGGAACCGGCATCGGGACGGCGGTAAAACTCTTAGAAAAGAACAGAATACCAAACTATCCACTGCCAGAGCGTGCGGTAGTCGCACTTAATAATCTGGTGCGTTACAAAAGGATTTTGCAGAAGAGATGAATATATTAACCGAATACGAATCGAAAAAACTTCTGGCAGAGTACGGGGTACCAGTAACAAGGGAAGCTGTGGCAAGGAGCAAGGAGGATGCGCTTCTGCTTGCAAGCGAGATCGGGTTTCCTGTTGCAATGAAGATCTCATCTCCGGATATCGCGCATAAGAACGCTGCCGGAGGCGTCCTTCTCGATGTGGGCGCGCAGGATGTGGGAGCGGCATTCGAGACGATTGTTGCGAATGCGAAGAAACACGCTCCGGACGCACGAATCGATGGAGTTCTCGTCCAGGAGATGGTGCCGCGTGGAACTGAGGTCGTAATCGGGATAACATTCGATTCACAGTTCGGTCATGCCGTGATGTTCGGGCTTGGTGGGGTCTTTGTTGAGGTGCTCGACGATGTCTCGTTTCGGATAGTCCCGCTTACAGAGCAGGATGCGCTCGAGATGACCGAGGAGATCAGAGGGCACTTGATTTTGGCTGGATGCAACGTGGGCGCGATAGTTGATACTATACTGAAGGTATCTGAGATGGCTGCGAAGGAGAATATACTCGAACTCGATATCAACCCGCTCATCGCGTGTGAAATGGGTGTGGTGGCTGTGGATGCGCGTGTGATATTTAAGGGTTGACGGGCGAATTAACTTAATTTGAGAGGATCACACCAAAATGACCGAAACAGGCGAAATAGACGAAACAGACTCGATACGACACAGGATCATGATCATGAGCGGCAAGGGCGGCGTCGGCAAGACCACAGTCGCGGTCAATCTTGCGCTCAGGCTGGTCGAGAACCGGAAGAATACCGGATTGCTCGATGCAGACATCACAGGACCCAACATACCAAAGATGCTAAATATCGAGGACGAACTCCCATCGGCGGACGAAGAGCTGCTGATACCGGTGCACCTTCCCTTGGGTTGCGATCACGGGCTTTCGGTCATGTCGATGGCTTTTATGATCGAAAAGGATGCTGCTGTACCGTGGCACGGTCAGCTCAGAACGGACTTTATACGGCAGTTCGTAGAGGGGATTCGGTGGGACTGGATGGGTGCGCTCGACTACCTGTTAATCGACCTCCCGCCCGGAACCGGCGACGAACCGCTGAGCATTGCAGAGCTTATGGATGTCGATGGCGCAATCATCGTCACCACACCTCAGGATGTTGCGCTCCTCGATACGAGGAAGGCAATAAACCTGGCACGGTATCTTGATATTCCGGTCATCGGGATCATCGAGAACATGAGCGGCTTTGTCTGTCCACACTGTGGTTGCGCGATCGATCTATTCGGGAAAGGCGGCGGAGAACGCGTTGCTGCGGAGATGGGCGTGCCGTTTCTCGGAAGCGTGCCGCTCGATCCTATGGTTGTAAGGTCCGGTGACAGCGGCATTCCCTTTGTGCTGGAGATTAATTCAGCCACTGCCAGATCGTTTGAGGCGATCGTGGATCGGATGGATGAGGTTATGAAGAGCATGGAAAGCAAAACATCGTAGGCTAATGCCCTGATAAGATTAATAACGCCTGCTGCCAATACTGGATTAACATGGCACAATATAAGACTTCCACCATTATCCTACTTGCGCTTGCCGGGCTAATGATTCTCCTGATGATAATAGCTCCACTGATGCCTCTTTTTTGGGGGGATAACGAACCTGATAATGCAGCCCAGCCCACACAGCAGTCAGGCAGTGACAATCGCATACCATTGAACACCTTTGGAAAACTCGTTGATCATCCGCTTTATTCGGTAGCAGACGGGCTTAATGCGAGCCCACCGGGTGTGCTTATGGCACAGTATGTTCATTCTGAGGATCTGGAAGGGACGCCGCTTGCGGAACAGATAGTCCCGCAGGGGTTCTATGGCACAAACGTCACTGATTCCTACGCGGCCAGATTCGGGGATGGTAGCCAGATTGGATTACACACGCTGTATCCGAGAAAGTTGGTACTCGGGTCTTCTTCCATTCCCTCACCATCCAAGTACAATGGTTATCGGGTGATTATCCGAAACAAGGACGTATGCAACATCATGGGTGATCCATGCATCCTTGGTCCGCGCAGAAATATCGAGGCGACGGTAGATGTGATCGATAATGAGAGCGCACCGAACGCATATCCGTACTTCAGTGAATTGCTCGGGAACGTGGATCTTGATGCGCCGTACCAGGAAGTGAGTATATACTCCCCCGTTGCAAACCAGTATTATGTTGCGGTGCACCCTGTGGGTGACGGGTGCGAGCGTACCATCACATGCATCGGTATCAGCGAGAATGCAACCGCCCGTGTAAACGAACTTAGAGCGAACACAACTGATGACCTCGAGTGTGCTGTGGCATTCAATCAGGGCGACTTGAATCTCACAATCATAACGATCACTGGCGACTGCGGTGCGGTGATGGATGCGAAGATAATCTGACCGTATCGCGTCTTTGGCGGTCAAGTGTTGGTGGCGTTTGCCGGATTGAAACGGAACTGAAACGAGACGGTTTCAGTCCAGCAGCCACTTCCAGAGGGGTTTATATGATATAGTCCCGCATGAAATCTCTTCCTCTCCTCCGAGATCCCCTGTTATCACCAGACCCCTACCCAGCCGGAATTCGTCCATAGCCTCAGTTATGCCGTTAATTTCCTGCTCTCTGTTCTCTTCTGTCAGATCATAACAGACCTGTATCACTTCCTCCACTTCTTCTCCATCTTTAACCAGAAAATCACATTCGTGCTTATTCTTCCAGTAATATATCTCCTTTTCCCGTCTCTTAAGCTCTATAAAGACGATATTCTCGTACAATCTGCCAATATCACTCGAAAACTCAAGTGCAATCGCGTTGATCAGACCTGTATCGATCAGATAAACTTTCTTCGGGTTTGCAAACTGTTCCTTTAATTTGCCGTATTTTGGAACTAACGATATAAAGTTTATATCTGCCATGCAGGACATGTATGTGAATAAGGTATTTTTGCTAACTTTCTTTCCCTGCGACTTCAACAGGTTATACTATTTATTCGTTGAAAACTATGACGAGAAGTTGTTCACAAGATAGAGCATCATCCCTCGCACCACGCCAAAGTTTCTTATTCTATATCGCCCTACCAGATCCCTGTAAAATATCAGTTCGAAGCACTCCTGAAGAATCTTTGTTTTGAGCGGTTCATCCCTCTCAGCAATTTCCGAAAATCCACCAAACAAGATGTACTCTCGAAGTAGTTTTTTTATCCGGTAGCGTAAATGCGTATATTCGAAGTGCCTTTCCAGAGTCACGCCTTTAGCTCTTAAAAATTCCTTAAAAGAGTAGGGAAATATGAGATAAGTTAATGTTCTTCCCCTTAACTGGGTTGCTATCTCTTTACTCAGCAGTTTTGAGCTTGAACCGGCAACACATATCTCCACATTCTCCTGGTCATAGATTCGTCTGAGGAAGAGATTCCAGAAGGGGACGGTCTGTATCTCATCAAAGAATATGTAGAGTTTTTCGCCAATATTTTCCGGATACAGTTCGTAGTACGATTCTAAGATCAGATCGAGATCTTCTCTTTCGATTGGCAGGAGCCGCTCATCCTCAAAATTAATGTATATAATTTTATCTTTATTCTCGTATCTTTATCCATACACTGTATAGGGGGAAGATAGTTAATAAATCTTTCTTTCTTTACAAGGAAACTACCTCGCATCCCGCTCTGTAGTCTCCGCAAGCTCGCGGCTTTGCATTTTAAAATCCACCAAAACATATAACACAAACCCCCGCATTTACACCCATTATGGACATCATGCGAACTCATTATGCATCCGATATCACGCCTGATATGAGCGGCGACACCGTAACGGTCGCGGGCTGGATACACGAGATGCGCGACCTTGGAGGGATATACTTCCTTATATTGCGGGACCGGGGTGGTTTCATGCAGATCACTATGGTCAAGAAGAAGACCGATCCCGAGCTCTTCGAGTCTGCCAGAAGACTGATCAGAGAGTCTGTGCTCACAGTGACCGGAGCTGTGAAGAGGGAAGATAAAGCCCCACGCGGGTACGAAATCATCCCGCAGACGTTAAGCGTGCTTTCTGAATCGGATTCTCCGCTACCGATGGATATCACAGGAAAGGTCGACGCAGACATCGATACCAGGCTCGATTCGAGATTTATCGATCTCAGGCGGAGGAAGACGCTTAATGCATTCGTGATCCGCCACCACGCCTTAAAGGCAGTGCGCAATTTCCTTGAAAACGAGGGATTCATCGAGATTCACACGCCAAAGGTGGTTGCGGCTGCAACCGAAGGCGGCACGGCATTATTTCCGATTACATACTTTAACAGGGAGGCGTTCTTAAATCAGAGTCCACAACTGTACAAACAGCTCATGATGTCGGCTGGCTTTGACCGGGTCTATGAGATCGGCGCAATCTTCCGGGCAGAGGAGCATGACACACTGCGGCATCTGAATGAGGCTACTTCGATCGATATCGAGGCGAGTTTTATGGATCATCACGACGTGATGGGGATTCTTGAGCGTTTGGTCCACGATGTGTACGCGCAGGTAGCTGTTGACTGCGTGCCACAACTGGAAGAACTCGGAATTGAACTTTCAGTGCCGAAGCTTCCGTTTAAGCGGGTGAGTTATGACGAAGCGCTCGAGATCGCACTTTCCGAGGGGCACACCATTGAGTGGGGCGAGGACTTTGGCACGGCTGCCGAGCGCGCGGTAGGAAACGCTATCGGAGAGCATTACTTCCTCACGGATTGGCCTACTGAGATCAAGCCGTATTACACTCATCCTTATGAGGATAAGCCAGTTTACAGCAAATCATTCGATCTGATGCATCCAAGGATGGAACTTGCGTCGGGCTCACAGCGTATACATTCACGCAAAATTCTTCATGAGACGATCAAGGCGCACGGACTCGATCCGGACGGTTTTGATTTTTATTTGAAGGCGTTTCGGTACGGGATGCCTCCACACGCCGGATGGGGTCTTGGAACAGAGCGGTTGGTCATGACCATGCTGCATATCGAAAACATCCGTGATGTGGTCTTGTTCCCCCGTGACCGAAAACGGCTCTCGCCTTAGTTTTCACTTTATTAAAATAAAATCAGACATCCACAATCCTTAAGAAGGTGTACTCGAAGGTAGGTATCAAACCTTTCGGCAGGGAGGGAGCTTATTGAAAAAAACACCCATAGCAGATGCTATCAATGAATTACTGGAATCGAAACCGATATTTAAGAATAGGGACGTGCTCCGTTCCACATATGTCCCGGATTATCTCCCTCATCGAGATACTGAGGTAGACGCCCTTCTTAAGATATTGATCGTGGCTTTACGTGGCGATACGCCTTCAAACATCCTGATCTATGGCAAAACCGGGACCGGTAAGACCGCGGTTACTACGTATGTCGGAAAAGAGATCGAGAAAGCAGGTGATAAGCGCGGAATCCCCTGTGAGGTCCTGTACAATAATTGTGGTGTTATCGATACCCAGTACCGTCTGCTCGCTGAACTTGCGCGGCATTTCGGCAAAAGAATCCCGATGACTGGCTGGCCCACCGATCAAGTATTTGCGGAATTCAAAAGCGCTATCGATTCCAAGAAACGGGTTGTGGTCATCATTCTGGATGAGGTCGATAAACTGATAAAAAAAGGCGATGATGTGCTATATAACCTGTCAAGAATAAATTCTATACTTGAAAATGCCAAGGTCAGTCTTATAGGGATTTCAAATGACCTGAAGTTCACGGAATTTCTCGATCCGAGAGTCAGGAGTTCTCTGGGGGAGGAGGAACTCATATTCCCGCCGTACAACGCGGATCAACTCGCGGACGTACTGCAGCAACGTGCCGAGATGGCATTTCGAAGCGACGTGATCGAGGGGGGCGTGATCTCACTCTGCGCAGCCCTTGCTGCAAGGGAGAACGGTGACGCGCGCAGAGCCCTCGACCTGCTACGGATATCTGCTGAACTCGCAGAGCGTGAAAAGGTGCATGGTGTGCAGGAGATGCATGTCAGGAGAGCGCAGTCTAAGATCGAGTTTGATCGTGTCGCAGAGGTCATAAAGACGCTTCCGACCCAGTCGAAACTGGTTCTCTACAGCATCATGGTCCTTGACAAAGCCCCTGAATTGATCCGGAGATCTGGCAGGCGGATCATGTCTACAGGCGAGGTCTACCAGATATATAAGCGCATGTGCGGCATGATCGACATCGATGTGCTGACACAGCGGCGGATCACCGAACTGATCAGCGAACTCGATATGCTCGGAATCGTGAATGCGATCGTTGTAAACCGCGGAAGGTACGGCGTGACCAAGGAGATAACGCTTGACACACCTCAGGATAACGTATGCCATGTGTTAAGCGACGACCACCGGTTGCAGTCGCTCATGGACATGAGGCCCGACTCGATCCAGATGCAACTGGGATAGCTATATAATATCATCAGTTAGATGTGGAGTCATGAAATCTCAAACTATACAGATCGTATCCCCGGCAGAGCAGGGGTTGGAACGGAGCAAGGTCGAAGTATCACCTTATGAGTTTACGATAGCAACCCGCGCCAAATGGGAGATTGTCGTTGCAGATGAGGATATGACGATAGCAAAAGGCGCGTTTGAGAAGATCAGAATCAGGGAGATTACACTGCAACATGACCTGCTCGCGCTCCTGTGCGCATTTTCCCCACATGCGCTTGTATCGGTGGTGCGTGTAGGATCCGGAGCCGGAGCCGCACCTGTCGAGACGGATCGATGCATCAAGGTCGCATACATTCTCGGGCAGGAGACTGGCGAGATCAAGGAAGGCGACCTCTTAGGGGTACTAAACGTCCTGCCGATCATGTTCACACGCGAGGCAAAGAAGCCGGTCGCAATCAAGGACTGAAATGACAAGTCCTGCTGCGATCGTTTCTATGTTACTGGACCGGGACTTGGGTCCGGTGATACAAGCATCGACGGCAGAACCGTTAACGCCCGTGAAAAATTCTTCGTCCCGGGCGTCGACGCTAGAGGCGTTAACAGACATCCGCACATTCGTCTTCAGCAAAGGAATCGTCAATTCTGAAGACGAGTACCGTGCATTACTCCATGAGGTGACGATCCGGCTCGCAAGAGAAGAAGTCTTGCGGTCTGCACGCGGGGACGAGGAGATTATTCATGCAATAAAGATGCTTGATGACTTAAGTCCGGCATTGAATCTGCTTTCAGAGCATCTCTTCGAGTGGTATTCCATGTATGATGAAGAGGTCCTGCCATCAGAGGATGCGGTTAAGGAAATTCTAAAGAGGCGCGACATCCCGCATGCGATGCGCACCCTTGCACAGAATCTCACCGGCATATACGAGAGCCGCAGAACCCTTATCGAGTATATCCAGAACGAGACGCTCCTTATCGCGCCAAACCTCACAAACCTCGCAGGCGGGCTGCTTGCTGCACGTTTGATCAGTATAGCAGGCGGGCTTGGGAAACTTGCCAGGATGCCTGCAAGCCGCTTGCAGATTCTCGGTGCGAACAGGGCAATGTTTAAGCATCTGCGCGGGGCAGCTCCGCCAAAACACGGCGTGATCTTCCAGCACCCACTTATCCATGCATCCCCACGCCGCCTACGCGGCAAGATCGCACGGAGATTCGCTTCGAAACTGACAATCGCTGCACGGATCGACTATTACAGCGGCGAGGTGCGGGAGGAGCTTGCTGAGAGTCTGGCAGACAGTCTTCCCAATCGTGCAGCTGTTCTCACTCGTGCATCGGATGCAAGACCCTGAATGGTGGATTTACTTTTTCCCAGTCTTTAATCGAGTTGTGAAGCCGGGTCAAACGGAAGTGGGAATGGCCATAAGCAACTCGTAATATCCCATCCACAACTTCCAGGGCAACACTTTTCCCACGGGAATTTCCGAATATATTTCTGAGACCGATTGATAAAATTTGAACCAGATCATGACCTGAGCAGACCTGCCAGATATCATGTCCTGCTCCACCCAATGCCATTATTTTAAGTTTCGTTGCATTCTCATCCAGTGTGGAGTTCTCTGAATTGATTTTCAACTCTCTAATCAAATTATCGATGCTCACGCGCAATGTTTGTTCATCTACGAACTTATGAAAGGACAATTTCTTAAATTTCAGGGATAGATTGTCTTTCGTGGGAGATGAAAGCCAGCGTAGATACTCAACGAGCAAACCACTTTCCAACAAGATATCTCGGATCGGTTTGCCAAGTTCCGCAATTTTCTTGGCTGATCCGAACTCGGATAGAACGTTATCGAGTGCATCCGAATGCAGAATCATCGTCTCAAGATCGTGGCTGTCTGTCAGAAGCAGGTTTGAACTGTTGGAATCAATACCATCGAGTCTCCAGAAATCAGCATCAACTATAGCCAGAACTCCGCCAAAACTGCTGTTTTCAAGAAGTTCCAGAGCACTGATCGCCTTATCCTTGCCAGTTGCAGGAATTAACCTGCATTCGGTCTCATTGACAAGGCGCCCATAAACCCGTGCATCTGTGCTGCCTTCGACTATCAGGATTGTTCCGGTATACTGGGTACACATCATGCGGGCGGTATTTACGATGCTGTAGACGGTTTGCCTCATTTAGTGAATCCGCTCAATTCAACTGTCAGATCCCATCGATCATGGATTATTTCAGGTGAGTGAGTGGCGAGCAGGACATCGAATCCTGCGAGTTTGATGACCTCCTGCAAATCTCTGAGGAATTGCTGCTGCCAGATAACATGTAAGGATAATTCGGGTTCATCGATGAGAATAAGGGAATTGGGCTTGACTTTGAACAATAACTCATAATTCAAAACCAATTCGTGTTGTTCTCCTGAAGAGAGGTCAGCCGGCGATATGCTTTGTCCATCGGACGTTTCGAAGATGAAACCTTCCTTTTTACTGATCGACATTTTCTTATAAAGAAATCTGCTGTTGATGATGTTTACGAGAAGGTCTATCTTGTCAGTCAATTCGTCAAGGACTTCCAACTTCTCTTTGACATCGTGGACATAGACTGATAGAACATTTATGTTGCTCTCGTCGATCTCTTGAAATTCCTTGAAGTCAATCTCTTCGCCTCTGTCCAGCAGTCCGGCTACTATCAGACGTGAACGTTTTTCCTCAAGTTTGCTCAAATCGTCTCTCAATTTATCTATTGTTGGCTTAGATAGGCCGTTCCCTTTGACCAATCTTGTAGGGAACGTTCTATCCAGTGATTGTGACAGTTCAGCGTACTCTGCAAGCTTTTTCTGAATCGCGTTTGCCAGTTCTTCGGAATAGTTGAGAACGGTTGGAGTCGTGCGATGCGATTCCTCGTATTTGTGGCGACTACGCGAATCCGGGAAACTGATCAAGTGTTGGGTTTCTATGAAACGGATACGAATCGATTTTTGTATTTCTTTTAACCAATCAGGTTCATTTTCAATTTTTTGGGGCAATTCACCGATAAAACGATCCGAACTCTTCGATCTAAATTTCATGAGCCAGTTCGTAACCATTTCTTGATCTGAAAAGACTTCCATATCTTCTTGCGATCTTGCGAACTCCATGGTATATGACTTTAGCTCTGAGCCAGACTTGCTGAACTCGAAAATCAATTCGCCGCTATCTCCGCCCTCACCACTTTCATCGACACCGGTTTTAATCTCTTTTTTCAGATGGAAGAGACTTTTTAATTTATTCTGGTTGGTTGAAAACATGGCGCCAACCCGACAAATACGGGTATGATTGTGTGGGTGTAATCAGTGAAATCGGTGTTAATCTGTGGCTAAAATAGTATCAGCCACAGATTAACGCAGATGGACACAGATTAGCGGTGTAAACCACTTTTCAGACCGATAGTTCTCCAT
>Ga0164318_10005376_pt1 | contig 12376 bp, 11 predicted proteins | sample GuaBasSedimGuay9_FD_113734 | JGI IMG/M metagenome (GOLD analysis project Ga0164318, IMG submission 113734) | Subseafloor sediment microbial communities from Guaymas Basin, Gulf of California, Mexico - Guay9, Core 4571-4, 0-3 cm | ecosystem: Environmental > Aquatic > Marine > Hydrothermal vents... | reverse complement strand
TGGTATCGGCTTTGCAAATATTTTAAGGAATATATTACGTCAGGATCCGGATATTATCATGGTCGGCGAGCTGAGAGATTATGATACGGCTGAAAATGCTGTCCAGGCAGCGCTTACCGGTCATCTCGTCCTTTCAACCCTGCACACCAATGACGCTCCTTCCTCTATTATCCGGATGCTGGATATCGGAATTCCGTATTTTCTGGTTCAGTCTGTTTTAAGGGGTATTATCTCCCAGCGACTGGTCCGTAAAATTTGTCCAAAATGCATTGAGACCTATGTTGTTGACTCAAAAGAATTGCAGCAGATGGGATTGGAAGTAAGCGGTGCAGGGGGAATAACATTATCCCGCGGAGCCGGATGTCTGCACTGCCGGGGGACTGGATATTACGGTCGTACAGCCGTGTTTGAAGTGCTTCCATATTCAAAACATATGCAGAAACTCACCCAGAAAGAGACAAGCCTGACGGCAATCAGGGAACAGGCAAAACAGGAGAAAATGGTTACCCTGAGGGAAAACGCCATCAAGAAACTCTTAAACGGTATCACTACCATTGAGGAGGTGTTGCGGGTGACATGGGGTCAGGGCGACATTTAGACAGATTATGGTGTTAACGCATGGATTTTTTGACCGGGTTCAATTGCCTTTTTTGAATCCCTGATCAAAGCTGTTGAAGTTGTTTCTTCGGTGCGAACAACCAGCAGTTCCCCGACATCAACCGGTGGAAGAGTTACCGGCATCATGCCCGGGGCGGGCTTGGCACTTTCCTGGGAATATATTGAATATGATTGTCCGGGGTTGATCCCGTCTGCTTTTCCTTTATTGATAAAAACAATATCATGTTCGCTGATTAAAACCTTATCAGCTTCTGTTTTGATAATTTTGCCTTCAATATCAACGCTTTTCTGGAGTATAATTTTTTGCGGCAAAGGTTGATACGGCATGATCAGGTCATCTGCATTGATTAGAACATAAGATTTTACAACCTTGCCAAGGGCAAACTCAGGGTGAACTTCAGTGATCTCAACGATTCCTGTCAGCAGGTGCTGGATGCCGATATAATCACCGGTTTCAGTGTCTGATATCGGGGGCAATGTTCGATAGATGGTGAATTGATCACCCGCTGAAACGGTATTTGCATTTGATTTTAAATGGATATAAACAAGATCACCATCGCTGGTCAGTGTATTGTCTTCTTCGACTTTAAAGATCGAGCCGGAGGGTGAAACGGCCTTGTCTCGAATAAAGCCGATTTTATCAATGTCTTTAACCATGATAAATTTTTCATTTTTTTGTAATGGTTCCTTTTTCTCCACAACCGGTTCGGTTTCTTCCTTGCTTTCCCATTCTTTTTTATAAATCAGAATTTTCTGGCCCGGGTAGATCCAGTGCGGATTGGAAATTTCGGGATTGTAATGCCACATCTCAGGCCATTCCCATGGTGAATTTGAAAATTTTTCCGAAAGATCCCAGAGCGTATCTCCTTTTTGAACCGTATAATAAAATCCGGTTTCTGTTTTCGTGATATGCTCATCAATGCCCGCAATCGCAGGGCAGGACATAAACATCATAAAGACAAAAAATGTGATTATACATACAGCAAATCGGCCTATAAATTTTTTTTTCAGCATTACATACCCCTGTTGATGGCTGTGGGTTAGTAGAAATGAATCGGTTTACCGAGTATGATCATGTCTGATCACTCGAGTGCCCCCACCACCGATCCCACCATATGTACTATTAAATAATAGATTTTGGTATGTGTTGTCAAGATTTTCATTATTTTCGACTTAATTAATTGGTTGATTTTTAATGGATGCAAAGATAAAAAAAACAGTCTTAAATCGCTTGCTATTAACCTGGCAATTTAATGTCCTAACACCGTCATGCCGGACTTGATCCGGCATCCAGTTATTTCTGGATTCCTGCCTTCACAGGAATGACAACATAGGGGTATTTAATTGCCGGGTTAATATATATCAAAAACAAGGTGGAAATGTCTATGAACTATATTGCCGTCATCATTCTTGTTGCGGTGCTTACGGAGTTTGTACTGCATATAACAGCGGATGTTTTAAACCTGAAGATGCTTACAACGGATCTGCCGGTAACGTTTTCCAACTGGTATGATGAAGAGCGATATCGGAAATCCCAGGAATATCTCAAGGTAAACACCCGTTTTGAATGGTTGGGGTCTGTTGCCAATCTGCTGCTGTTTATGGGGCTCTGGTTCGGGAAGGGGTTTTTAGTGATCGATGCGGGCGTTCGTTCATTCAGCCATTCACCTATTGTTGCCGGACTGTTATATATCGGCATATTGATGCTCATCAAAATAGCCATATCGCTGCCGTTTTCCATATATTCAACGTTTTTTATCGAAGAACGCTTTGGATTTAATAAAACCACAAAAGCGGTTTTTGTGTCTGATATGATTAAACGGATTCTCCTGACCGTTACCATAGGGGGATTATTGCTGTCTGGAATCCTGGCGTTTTTTGAGTATGCCGGGCATAATGCATGGCTGTACTGCTGGATTGTCATCGTCTTTTTCATGGTGCTGATGCAGTTGATCGTGCCCGCATGGATTATGCCGCTTTTTAATAAATTTGAGCCCCTGAAACCAGGAGAATTGAAGTCCGCGATTCTGGCCTATGCAGATTCCATTAATTTTTCATTGGAAAATGTTTTTGTCATGGATGGTTCAAAACGGTCGAAAAAAACCAATGCATTTTTTGCCGGGTTTGGCAAAAACAAGCGGATCGTACTCTATGATACATTGGTAGAAACCCATTCGGTGAGCGAATTGGTGGCGGTGCTGGCTCATGAGATGGGACATTATAAAAAAAAACATATTTACTGGATGCTGCTGGCAGGGATTCTTCAAACCGGTGCCATGCTGTATCTATTGTCTTTTTTTATTTCATCCCCGGATTTGTTTGATGCCTTTTATATGGATAAACCGTCGGTTTATGCGGGGCTGGTTTTTTTCGGTATTTTATTTGCGCCCGTTGATTTTTTTATGGGGCTTTTCATGCAGTTTTTTTCAAGGCGAAATGAATTTTCAGCGGATCGCTATGCCGTTGAAACAACGGGGGATGCTGCATCCTTTGCAAACGCCTTGAAAAAACTGGCGGTTCATAATCTTTCCAACCTGATGCCTCACCCGGTATATGTTTTTTTAAATTACTCCCATCCTTCGGTACTTGCCCGGTTGAAGGCGATTGGAGAGGATAGGCTGAAGATATAAGGTGAAAGCTCAAAGCAGTCAGAGCCGCGACTCTGATTGTTTCACCTTCCGCTTAAATTTTTATATCGATCAGGTTCCCACGGAGGACCGTGGGAACCTGAAAATGATGAATAAAAAATCGCGTAGGGCGGATTAGCGAAGCGTAATCCGCCGGATAGGAACTTTCTTTGGCCGGGCATTGAAGGGTGGCTACGGTGTATGATATTTCTGATTTTTTATTTTTTGGTTGCAATATACTATATTATGGTTTATTTTACAATAAATGGCAACCAAGGAGGGGCAAAATGCCGACAGCCGTAAAAATATCCGATGATCTTGTAAAAAAAGCTAAAATCAAATCAAAGGTTTTTAAACGCTCCATCGCCGGGCAGATCGAATACTGGGCAAGTATCGGTCAAATTGTTGAAGACAATCCCGAGCTGCCGCTGCCTTTTATTCATGAAATTTTAACCGCCAAAGAACAAATTAAAGCCGGAACAGGAACACCTTATGTTTTTGGTGAAGGCGAATGAAAGAAATAACGGATATCATCCAGTCACCGTTGTTTGCCAGAAAGAAGAAAAAGCTGAACCGGAAACAGATCAAAGACCTGGATGAAGCCATCCGTACGATAGCACAAGACCCGGAAACGGGGACGCTGAAGACAGGGGACTTGAGCGGGGTAAGGGTATATAAATTCAATTCTGCAAATTCTCTTATCCTTCTGGCGTATGAAATTATAGAAACCACCCTCTTTCTTTATACCTTCGGCTCTCACCAGAATTTTTATAGGGAACTGAAAAAATATATCAATCGCTGATAGCCTTATAAAAGCGGCGGAATAATGGCTTTTGATCCGTGTAATTTTGCCGATGTCAGGGCCGCCAGGGCGCGTAACGGGTTTGTGGCCGACAGCTTGATGGGGTTGACATGCATATGCTTGCACAGGGCGTATATGGTCGCCGGCAGGTTGTTGCAGCCGTTGCTGAATGTGACGTTTTTTTTCCCGAACCTCCGCTGCATTTCCAGGCCAAAATCCTGTATGGCACAACCTCCGGCGATATGTACAGGAGGGTGATCAATTTTGTTAACCAGTGCAGGGTCGATTCCCTTGCCCATTAGAATGGTAAAATCCCCTTTACCGTTGTGATCGCAATAAAAGATTTCGGCAACGGTTTCGGTGTTTCTCCTGCAGCCTTCCTTGCAGCACCGGGTTCGCCCCCTTAGTATGGTCAGTTCCGGGGGAAATTTTTCCAGCAGGTCGCAGGTCAGGTTCTTTTTCCTGTCATTAAACAGTTGTTGGTTGATGATTTTTATATTTGTCATGTCAACAGGGCTGATTCCGGCCTTTTGTGAAAGCATAAGGTGGGTCACATCAGTTATGTCAAATCCCAGGAAAGAAGCGCCGATGACATCTGTTGCAAGGGGGTCTTTTCCACCGATCAGGCAGTTCATGGGAACGATACATTCATCCGTGTTTTTTTCAGCAATGTAGTGACCGTGGTTGGTTGCAATAAGGCCGTCTATGATGACAAAATTCGGTCTAAGGATACGATAGATGTCTGCGAATTTTTGGTGAAGGTTGAAATTGTGATCCGCGATCCTGCTTTCATGGTGCACCAGGCCGAACTGATTTTTGACCGACAGGGTGATCTGGGACATGGAATGTGTTTTTAATTTGGGAAGTGATATGTAAAGATTTTGATCGGACTGTTCGATAAGTCGTTCATAAACAAAGGACGATAGATTGATAAAGGATTTTAACCCCTCAAGATAGACCGGGACTGCATCTGTTTCATCAAGATAAACCGGGATGGCACCGGTTTGTTTGCAGACCTCCGCCATGCCGGTGACCATGAAAACCAGGCGGGTAATATTGCCCTGGGTGGCGTTTTCAATCACATAGATGTCGTTTGCTCCGTTTTTTTGCAGGTAAAGAATTACCTCCCGGAGCACGTCCGGACTGGTGTATGCGTATTTTTTCAGATCAACGCCGTTCACCTTGATGTAAACGTCTTTGCTTGGTTTTAATAAAGAGCCGACACCGCCGTAATGTTCAAATATTTCTTCAACCGCCAAGCCGATTCCGTTGGTCGTATCTGAAAAGATAACTTCATGGTTTTGTTTCATGATGGGGTCCTTTATTTAAAAAATGGTTTCAGCTGCATTCTTGCATTATTATAGCCTTCCTCTATCAACGTGTCTGCCTGTCGGCGGGAAAAGTTAAGCAAAGATTTAAAACCAAGCATACGGGTCGGCGCAACCGTGATAATTCTGGTCCCTTTGCGTGAAAGTTGAAGCTGCGGCGAAGCGGGCAGAGGAGTTTCATGGCAGTTGGCCTCCGGGTTGACCTGCCAGGACGCATTCGGAAGGGAATTGGTATAGGAACCGATTAAAAAATGTTCGAAAACAAGCTCCGCAACCTGCAGGGGGGTGCGCGGAAGTTGTTGTTTAAAAGCGCCCACCGGAGAAAGCAGCACAGAGATAATTTCTTCGGCACCTCTTTCAAGTGCCGGCGTTATCGGCGTATTGACCATGAGTCCGGCGTCCCAGTATGGCTCATTGTCTATGTAATGCCATGAGAAAAGCATAGGAATGGCGCTTGCCGCCATCAGGTGGTCTATTTTAATAGCATGCTGGTTGAAATATTTGATCTGACCGGTATTCATATTCAACGCGGTGATGAGGATATCGGTAGTACTCTTGCGCAGGTTTTCAATTTTTAAGTGCTCCGCCAGCAGACCTTTCAGGGGGCGGGTATCAGACAGGGGAAAAAATTGTTTTCGGCTGCGTAAAGACCGGATAATGATTGGTAACGTCACGCGGTACATTTTTTTTCTATGATATGTTCTCCACAGATTGGTCAACTGGTCGTTTGACATGCCGGTTCCGTATGCCGCCGCGTTAATTGCACCCACCGAGGTTCCACAGACAAGATCAGGCTCCCAGTTGATCTCGCTTAGATATTTCATTACCCCGACCTGAAAAGCGCCTCTTGCGCCGCCGCCCGATAGAACTAATGCTCTTTTCATTCCATCTCCTTTTTTTTTGTTAATCGCTGATAAAATACACTAACTGATTGAAAATTCAAAGTCAAAATAGTTCGATGAGAAAAATCAAATTTTTTTTAAAAAAAAGCTTGACATAAATAACGCATTGCGTCATAAGAAGCTATAACGCAATGCGTTATTTATTCGCATGACTGTTGTTAGGTCGTTTATAGCTAATTTTTTATTTATGGTCTTTATATATTTTTAACCAAAACAATTTTTCAGGAGGAAAAACAATGGCAAAATCAGAAAAAACCAAAAAAACCGGTAAAGAAGAATCAGGGGTTATCGTAGACGCTTTTCAGAAAGCAACAGATACGATATCAGCGAAAATCAAGGATTACAATGAAAAGTATCTGGCAAAAGCAATCGAAAACGGAAAAGAGAAGGTAAAAGAGATCAACGAAAAATACGTTGAGAAAACCATTGAAAAGGGCAAGGACACATTTAAAGAGTATAATGAAAAATACCTGGCAAAAAACATTGAAAAAAGTAAAGAATATGTAGAAGGCCCTTACAACAAGCTGGCGGATAAGATTGACGAGGTCCTTGCAAAGGGGCGTGATATTGAAAAAGACGCGCTGAAAAAGCTCGATGAGTTTGTCGAAAACGGCAGAAAGTTTATGTATAAAATTCCCATGGTGGAAACCGTTGAAAAGAAAATGACGGACGGATTAAACGCGCTTCCGGGAATGGTTAATATGCCCAATAAAGGCGAAATTGAAAACCTTACCAAGGCCATGAAAGCATTAAATTCCAACATCGAATCATTGAAAACCATTTAATAACGGCTTTGACGATTGGCGGTATATTCTTGCTGAGTGTACCGCCTTTTTTTTAGTATCATAGATTTTATTGTTTGAATTTTGTGTAATATGTGTTTTATAATGATACTATTTAGTTAATTTTAAACAACACTGTCAGATTAATTACAGTGTAAAGGAGGTTTCGATGTATACAATTAAGAAATATGCCAATGGTCGTTTTTACGACACTGTCACAAAAAATTACATCACGCGCTCCCAGATTTCCAAACTGATGAAGTCAAAGAAAAAAATCGAAATTGTCGATACGAAAAGCGGGAAAAAAATTACAGCCCAGGTCGTATCGCAGATTAATGCCAAGGCCGCAAAAGCATCCAGGCAGAAGCCGAAAGCCAAAGCGAAAAAAGTGAAAAAGGATTCTGCAAATATTTTTGTTCAGCTTCTTCGAAAAGGTGGCGATACATTGTCTGATTACAGCAAGAAATACGCCTCCATGTGGCAGGAAATGCTCACCATGTCAAAAGAAGAGGTTGAAAAGTTGCTGAACATGCTGGTCAAGGATAATAAAATTTCTGAACTGGAAGCAAAAAAATTAAGAAAAGAAATTTTAAAATACAGAGACAATATTCAAAAGTGGATAACTAAAAATATTGATCAGCGGGTTAATGAAGTTCTCAACAAAATGAACCTTGCCAACAGGGATCAGGTGCTGGCTCTCACCAAAAAGATCAAGTCATTAAACGCGAAGATTGTAAAACTGGAAAAAACAAAAAAAGTCAATACGGAAAAATCTAAAAAGTAATATTCGCTTCCAAATAGCTCGTTTGTAATTATTTGAAATAATTGATAAAGTTGTTTTTTATCATACAGCGGTAATTTATTACCATAAAAAGTTTTTTATTTTCCCCCCATGGCAGGCGACAATACCGACGGCCTTTATCATAAAGAGCGCACCGGAAGTTTAAGACAACCGGCGGATTTGTGGGCGAAACAGCTTTTTTCCCGCAGATTGATTTTTGTAATGGGAAAAGGCGGTGTGGGTAAGACCACCATCAGTGTTGCCCTGGGCAAGGCTGCCGCGCGGGATAAAAAAAAGGTGCTTTTGCTGGAAATAGGCGATACCGGTACCATCGGAAACATTTTTAACAAAAAAGTCCTTCCCGAAGTTCCGTTAAAATTATCCTCAAATATCTGGGGGGCACGCGTAAACCCCAAGGCGGAGCTGGCAGCCTATACGAACGCGTATGTGAATTCAGGCTTTATTGCCAATCGAATTGTCAAAAGCCGGCTGTTTGATTACCTTGCTGAGGCGACGCCAGGCTTAAAAGAGGTGATGAGCCTTGGATGCATCTGGCGGTGGGAAAAGAAAAAAAAAGAACAATTAGAAAACGCTTTTGATCTTATTATCGTTGATGCGCCTGCCACCGGTCACGCATTAAGCCTTCTGCGCCTGCCTGATCTATTAATAAATATGATTCGGGTGGGGCCTTTGGTCGCACAAATACGTCGCCTGCAAAATCTTTTTAAGGATCATCGTAAAACCTGCATTTTACTTGTCACCCTTGCCGAGGAATTGCCGGTGAATGAAGCCATGGAATTTTACTGCCTGGCAGAAGACGAGCTTCATATGCCGGTTGCCGCCACATTTATTAATTGTGTCTATCCTGTTTTATTTGACAAGGATGAAGTGCGGCAAATAAAGCGCATGAAAGACCAATTTGAAGCAAATCTGCCCAACCCTCACCATGTCATTCTGGAAACGGCATTGCGCCAGATCAACCGTCGAAACATACAACAAACATATATAGATCGGATCAGGGCTAAAACAACCGGCCATGTGAGGGAAATTCCGTTTTATTTTACAAACGATTTGACGCTGATACATATCGAAGAGTTGTTATGATAAACCGTATAAGTGATCCGGATGGGCCAAAGATTATTGTCTGTTGCGGCAGCGGTGGGGTGGGCAAGACAACGCTGTCGGCGGCAATCGGTTTGTACGGAGCGTTGTCCGGTAAGAAAACCATTGTTTTAACCATTGATCCGGCCAGAAGGCTTGCAGACTCACTCGGTTTAAAAGATTTTAACGTTGATGCCCAGCGCGTACCCCTTGAACAGCTCTCAGATATTCCCCGGCCTTTTGAAGGTCAACTATATGCCATGATGCTGGATGCCAAACGAACTTTTGATAATTTGATCTTCCGACATGCGCCGGCAGACCTTACAAAAAACATTTTTAAAAATCGCTATTACCAGCATTTATCAAATAATATGGCAGGCTCCCATGAATACATGGCCATGGAAAAACTTTATGAAATTTACCATCAGGATAAATATGACCTGATTGTTTTAGACACGCCGCCCAGCCGCCGGGCCCTTGATTTTCTGGAAGCACCAGGCAAGCTTTTAAATCTTCTGGGGCATAATTTTTTTTTAAAAATGTTTCGGCCATACCTGCACGCCGGTCGATTGGGGATGCGCGTATTCAACATACTGGCATACCCTGTATTGCGGGCAGTCGGCAAAGTGATCGGAAAGCAGGTTCTGGAAGATCTGGCCGGATTTATGCAGTTGTGGAATGATGTCTTGTTTGAAGGTTTTAGCCGCCGGGCTGAAACGGTTAAAACTTTACTTTCAGGCAATATGACGCTTTTTCTGGCAATTGCCACGCCCCAGCATTTACCGATGACAGAAGCGGTTTTTCTTTATGAAAAACTTTCCCGGAACAATATGCCGTTTGGGGGATTTATTATTAATCGGGTTCATGTGCTGGAAAATCAGGAGCTGTTTGATACTGATCGTCACGGTATGGCAGAATTTTTTAACAAGAAATCCATTGATGATAGATTGGCGGAGAAATTGGGCATCACTTTTAACAATTATATGAAAATGTCTGAAAGTGATGCCCACGCAATCAATGACCTGATTAATAAAATAGGCTCAAACGTCGATATACTCCAGATACCGGTTGCAGAAGGGGAAATTGCTCATTTAAATGATCTGGTTCGATTGAGCAGAATGTTTTAATCATCCGGTGGATACTTTTTCGTTTTTTTCATCGGTTGCTGTTTTTATGTCGGCAAAGCTTTCATATTTGTTCTGGTGAATGGTGCAGAAGAGTGAGTTGGTTGCCGCTCGATTCTGGCACTGGGAACCGTTGCGGGTAATCGCCTTGCATCGTATTGCCTGGACGGTTCCGGATTCAATTTCTTCTTTGGTGATTTTGGCGGTGTCCATTGTGTCTCGGTACCGGTCGTTGATAACCAGCGGGTCCTTCTCGATATTTCCGGCACGGTACATCCCCAGAAGCATCCGGTATTCATTCTCAAAGTTATCTAAAATCGCCTTTGGATTATCGACAAGTCCTGAATCCGTACAGATACCCAACGAGACCTGACCGTTATAGCTGATAATGCTTATGCCGAGGCCCAGTCCGCCGATTCTCGGTACCCAGAACATGATGTTGCTTATTTTGGTTCCTGAAAAATAGAGCGGCTCTCTTGGCCCCGGAACGTTGCTGAACACCCCGGTTGTTTTATTGGCAAACATGCTGGCGGCTGTTTTGGCCAGTTTTGCCGAAGAAACACCAAGCGCGTTTAAAACCACGTAGGCAATGGCAGCGTCCGGAGAATCTTTTAAGTCATTAATGCGGCGCTGAACTTCCCGTATCCTCAGTACCGGGTCATCAATATGAACCGGTAAAGCAACCAGGATAAGGGAAAACTGATTACCGAGTTCAATCTCGGCTTCCAGCGGACGGATGTTGATCGGCATGGCAACCCGTATATCCAGATCGCCGACCAGGTTGTTTCGCTGCTGGAGATACCGTCGCAACGCACCGGTCACCATGGAGACAAGGGTGTCGTTTATGGTTGCACCAAAATATTTACCGATCGCTTTGATATCCGCCACCGGGATCGGATCACTGAAAGCCACACTTTTTCTGACGCCAAGTTCGCCTTTGAAAACCGTTTTTTTATCAGCCGGCAATAGGATCATTTTGCTGATTACCGTTGTTGCTTCAAAGGCGTGTTTACCGATCAGTTTTGTTCTCTTTAAGATATGAGACGGGTTTGAGATGCTTGATTCGATTTCTTTTGAGATAAAACTCCCCACTTTTATTGCCCTTCTTTTGGCTCGGTTTAATTTTTTAAACGCCTTTTCAAGGGGCGGAAAAAAGTCATACGCAGCTTCCCTCTTTCCCTTTTTTTCCGTCAGTGGGCTTGTCCAAACGGCATTTGGCTCAACATCAGCCATTGAGAGCAATACTCGGATCAAAGCTATTCCATCTCCTATGCAGTGATGAATGCGAACAAAAAGGACTGAACCGCCATTATTATAATTTTCAATATAATGGGACTGCCAAAGCGGCTTGGTGGGATCTAAAGGAGTTGCCGTTAAATTACTGATGAGTTCCTCAAGTTCCTTTTTTCCGCCGGGCGATGGAAGGGCAGTACGCTGAAGGTGTGAGCGCAGGTCAAAATTCGGGTCCAGTTCCCAGATGGCGTTTCCAACGCCGCTGATGGGTCGAACCACCCGTTTTTTAAACCGATCATAACAGAGCAGCCGATTTTTAAATGTTTCATTTAAACGGTCAAAATCCAAGGGCTCATCAAATGACAGCATTGCTGTTATAACCATCAAATTTGTGGGGCTATCCATGTGAAGCCAGAAATTATCAATGCTTGACATGATTTCAACTTGTTTTTTCATAATACGCCTCCCTGGAGATTTAATCTTAAAAATAATCTATTATCAGAGGATTTTAAGGATTGCAATCTGAAATTTTTAATTAAGGCTTTAATAATGAAAATTTAGTAAAAAAGCTTGACACTTATAACGCACGGCGTCATATTTGTGTTTAATATTTATTTTTCAGGAGGCGGCTATGCATCTAATTAAAAAATATGCTAATCGAAAGTTGTATGATACAACGGATAAACGATATTTGACAATGGATCGGTTGGCGGAGCTGATTAAAGCCGGAAAAGAAGTTAAGATTATTGACAATGAAACAGGTGATGACCTGACATCCGCAATTGTTTCCCAGCTTCTGGCAAGGGAGGAGACAGATACCGATAAAGCGGTGCCTTCCCGGGTATTGATTCAGATGCTTAGAAAGGGGAGGGGGACGTTATTCGGTTATGGGAAAAAGTATGTTTCCCTGTGGCAGAGCGCGCTGACCATGTCTAAAGATGAAATCGAGAAACTGGTCAATAGTTTGATTACAGATCATGAAATATCAGAATCTGAAGGCAATAACTTAAAAAATGAAATTACCGGTTTTGCGAATCATTTAAAGTCCTGGATATCGGACAATATTGATCAGCGTGTG
>Ga0164318_10005375_pt1 | contig 12378 bp, 6 predicted proteins | sample GuaBasSedimGuay9_FD_113734 | JGI IMG/M metagenome (GOLD analysis project Ga0164318, IMG submission 113734) | Subseafloor sediment microbial communities from Guaymas Basin, Gulf of California, Mexico - Guay9, Core 4571-4, 0-3 cm | ecosystem: Environmental > Aquatic > Marine > Hydrothermal vents >... | reverse complement strand
GTCGCCCTGCTCGCCCCGGCTACCGTGCAGGGCGCCGCCATTTTCAACGGCAACACCCCGGGCCAGGACATCATCTCCGTCGGCGGCGCCTCGGTGGCCGAAAACTCCTACCAGGTCAACGGCTTGAACATCACCAACTTCCGCACTGGTCTGGGTTCGTCCATGGTGCCGATGGAGTTTGTCAAAGAGATCCAGGTCAAGACCGGTGGCTACGCTGCCGAGTATGGTCGTGCGACCGGAGGCGTCATCAACATGGTGACCAAGTCCGGTTCCAACTCCTTGCACGGTTCCTTCTCGGCCTACTTCGAGCCGGAGAGCCTGCAGTCACAGGAACCTGACACCTACAGGTCTGAAAACCAGAAAGAAGACCGTGAATTGCTCGAAGTCAACGCCTCCCTCGGCGGCGCAATTGCAAAGGACAAGCTCTTCTTCTTCGGTTTTATGCGATATACCGACTCTGAATATTGGTCCAATATTTCTGACGAAGACGCTGCCCCGGGCCAGTACGGCAACACCAAGAAAAATTCATACTCCAACCCCTACTGGGGCGGCAAAATCGACTGGAATATCACGTCGAACCACCGTGTCGAGGGGACCTACCTTTCGGATCAGGTCGACGTCAACAACACCCAGTACGAGTGGGACCGCGTTGGCGACACCGGCCTCGGCGAATTGCAGGGTGAAAGTATTAACGGCCGTGGCGGCGACAACTACATCTTTAAGTACACCGGCATCTTCGTCGAGAACTTCCTTCTGTCGGCTCAGTACGGCGTGAACAACTTCGACCGAACCAGAAGTTCCACCGTGGATCAGAACCCCGCGGTCTACGACCATCGCAGTGGGTCTTATGACCCAATCGGCGCCTGGGTCAACTCTACCGTTGGTTCGTCTGTTGACGAGCGTGAGGCCTACCGCCTGGATGCCGATCTCTACCTCGGCAGCCACAGCCTCCGGGCCGGCGCCGACTATGAGCAGAACCTCACGTTCAACCTCCTTCAATATTCCGGTGGGTATTCTCTCCTCTATTCCACCGCGGGCAATCAGGGTTACACCGAGGACATGCAGGGAAATGCACTGAATGAGGACGACCAGGTAGTGCGCATTGCTCACTGGGACCGCGGCGGCGGCTTCGACGTGGATTCCAAGGCCCTGTACGCGCAGGACAGTTGGGTCGTTTCGCCGCAGGTGACCGTAAACCTCGGAGTTCGATACGAGGAGTTTGAGAATAGAAATGGTCTGGGCGAGCGGTTTATCAAGATCGACGGACAGTGGGCGCCGCGCCTCGGCATCATATGGAATCCCTCCGCTGAGGGTCGCTCCAAGGTCTACATGTCCTTCGGTCGGTACTACCTGCCGATCCCTTCCAACATCAATGTTCGTTTGGCCCCCAACTCGCAATCTGATAGGAACTGGTACGTCTTCAACGCCGGCGCCTACGACCCGAACGATCTGTGGAACGGCATGGACCCGATCACTGCGATTCCGGACGGCTACGTCGACTGCGGATTCGGCAACCCCTCCGCCTGTGCCAATAACGGCACGGTGGGCAACGGCATCTCCTGGCAAACCCTCGAAGATGAGGTGCCGGACGCCCGGCAGACTCTTTCCACCAACCTCGAACCCATGTCACAGAACGAGTTGATCCTCGGCTACGAGCAGATGGTCGGTGGTGACTGGTCCTTGGGCGTGCGCGGTGTGGCTCGTACCTTCAACGAAGTCATCGAGGACTACACCATTGACCAGGGTCTATGGGAAGTGTACGGAGTCGAGTGCTTCAATCCCGACTCGCCCACATTCGGCCGTTGCGCACATGAGTACCGTCTGGCCAACCCCGGATCGGATTTCGAGGGCTTCTACGACCTCGACGGTGATGGTGAATACGACCGGATCAGCATGTCGGCCGAGGAACTCGGCTATCCCGAGGCCGTGCGGAAATACTACGCCGTCGAACTGACCTTCAAACGTCGTTTTGCCGACAACTGGATGCTCCAGGGTTCTTACACCTGGTCGCACCTCTACGGCAACTACGAGGGCTGGACCAACTCTGATATCGGCAGTTGCGACCCCGGCACCAACCAGATCTTCGATTTCCCAGGACTGACGGACTATGCCGAAGGTGACCTGCCCCAGGATCGGCGCCACAACCTGAAGCTCTTAGGCGCCTACGCCTTCAACTCCGGTTTCCAGTTTGGCGGCAACCTCTACCTCCGCTCGGGCCGGCCGATCAACTCTCTGGGGGTGCATCCCACTGATCCAGGGGCGGCCCTGTACGGTCCAATGTCGTTCTTTACAAATGGCGAGCCGATGCCGCGGGGATCGCAGGGCACCACCGACACGATCTGGGGCCTCGACACCATGTTCAAATATGGGCTCGTGATGGGCGGCTTCAATATCGATCTTCGCCTCGATGTTTTCAACATCTTCGACGGTAACGACGTCACTGAGGTCAACGAGTTCGGAGAAATGTCTCTGGGCGTGGCCAACCCCAACTACCGGCGACCGAAACACCATCAGTCTCCGCGCAGTGTTCGCCTCGGCGTTGGGCTCCATTTTTGACCGGTGTCCGCTGGGGAAACGGTGCCGACGTGGTAGACAGTCCGGTCGCAGGTTGGAACCGGCACGCCGGCCGAAGGCCGGAGGAACCGTAAGGTTCCCCATCCGAAGGATGCCGTGTGGGCACCGAACCTGCATCGTGATCTCTGAAAAGCGATGACTCAAAAAGACACAATGCTCAACGGAGTCGTGCGCTCCATCCTGCATTCCAGCCTCCCAGCGTCCGAGCATCCAAGCTTCTGATGTCGTGCGCTCCCATCACATCCTCCCAGCGTCCTGGGTTCACAACCTTCCAGCCCTCTTCTCTTCGTGGTTCAATTTCCTTCTCGTTCGGCCCCGTTTGGCTCGGGCTCGGCAAGTCGATAGCTCGTACTCCGGCCGCTGCCGGGGTTCTGCACGAAGATGCCGTGCTCCAGCAGTTCGCGGATGTCACGCAGGGCCGTGTCCGGCGAGCATCCGGCCAGCTTGACGTACTTGGATGTGGTCATTTTGCCCTTGAATTCATCCAACATTCGATTAAGGACCTTGCGCTGTCGATCACTGACCGGGCGGCGGTTGATTCGCTGCCAGAGCCTTGCCTTGCGCAACACGGCGGCAAGCATTCTGTCTGCGTCTCCGACTGCGCGGTCGAGGCAGCTCAGGAACCACAACAGCCACTTCGTGATCTCGAGACTGCCACCCTGTGCCTTTTCCAATTGCAGGTAGTACTCTTTTCGTTCTGCCTCGATTTGCGAGGACAAGCTGTAGAAACGTTCCTTGGTGCTATCGGCTTGTGAAAGCGCCATGTCGCCGATTGCCCGAGCGATCCGGCCGTTGCCATCCTCGAACGGGTGGATGGTGACGAACCAGAAGTGCGCGATCCCGGCTTTGAGAACAGGGTCAATCACAGCGGGTGAGTTGAACCACTTCAGGAAAACCGTCATCTCAGATTCAAGATGCTCGGCCGCCGGTGCCTCGAAGTGCACCTTCTCGCGACCGATTGGTCCAGAAACCACTTGCATTGGGTCCGTCTCCCTCGAGCGCCAGGTAGCCACTGCAATGCGGCTCATACCACTTCTCCCGGTTGGGAAGAGGGCCGCGTGCCAGTCAAAGAGGCGATCACTGGTCAGCGGCGCCTCGAAATTCTGAGTGGCATCGAGCATCATCTCGACGACGCCTTCGACCTCTCGCCCCGCTTTGGGGAGACCCGCCGCATCGAGTCCAAGTCTGCGCGCGATTGACGAGCGGACTTCTTCGGGATTCAGGGTCTCCCCTTCAATCGCGGAGGATTTCACCACGTCACTCGTTAGAACCGAAAGGCTCGCCTCCGCACGGAAATCGAATCCCAATGCTTCCATTTTCCCAAGATGCTTCCCCTGCTTGTGGCGCACCGCGGCGAGAGGCACAGCGAGAGCCTCGCTATCCCAAACGAACTGGGGCCACCCGGATCTTTCGTGAATGTAGGTCATTTTTCGCCGCATCTCATGCGGTGATTATACTCAATAATCGCCGCAGAGGCAAAGATTCGCCGTATTTCTTGCGATGAATGTGCACTCTCATCACCGCACGGTGTACCAGGTCAGCTACCTGCAAAATTCGTTACGGCACGATGCGGGGCAGGAGCCCCGCGGTCCAAGACACAGTCCCAGCAGTTCATGCGCCTTCGTTTTCGTACATCTTTGTGCCTTTTGTGGCTATTCCATGAGTTTTGCAGGAGGCTCAGGTGTCACCGGCCGTGGCGAGGATTCAAGCTTTTCGATCAAGCCCTTGATTGATCGTGCCGCTGCCTGAGAAGAGCCGGCTCTTGAGGCGGTAGACATTCTCGACGACTTTGGCCTTGGCATAGTCCACCAGGTCCATCTGGAAGGGGTGACCGGCGACGGCCTTGGCATACTTGAAGAGGCGAAGACGCTTCATTTTCAGGTACATCTGGTGCAGATCCCGGCGGTCGACTGTCTCAGACACCAGGATCACCCTTTGCCAATCCAGTTCGAATGAAATATTGAGCAAATCCCAGTCCATGTCGTCGGAAACCAGGCCCCTGCTTTTTGCCTCATGCCAGACCGGGGTTCCGGGCATTGGCGTCAAGACGTAGATATTGACCAGAGACAGCGGCATTTTTTTGATGAAGTCGTAGGTCTCCTGCATCTGTTCGAGCGTTTCTTCACGCTCGCCGATGATGAACGAGCCGTGAGGGTGAATACCGTGGCGATGGAGGGTCTCGACCGCTTGGCTGTTGATCTCGACCTTGAAGGCCTTGCCCTTGAGCCGGGTCAAGACCTCCTGGTTTCCGCTCTCCAGGCCCATCGACACCGAGACGAAGTTCATCTCTTTGAGCATGCGGGCCATGTCGTCGGTGATCCGCGTCGCCGATGAGGCACAGGAAAAACGGAATCCCTGTTGGGGCAGGCCCTCGCTCATGACCAGTTCGTGCAGGGCCTCAAGGCGCTTGACGTTGGCGATGAAAAGATCGTCGTGAAAGGTGATGTAGCGGACGCCGTAGGTGTCCCGAAGGTGCTTGATCTCAGAGATCATCACCTCGGGCGAAAAGTAGCGAATGTTCGGCCAGAACCGGGTCGAGGCACAAAAGGAGCAGGTGTAGGGGCATCCCCTCGAGGTCAACATGTTGGAGTGCGGCCGGACTCTCATCATGTCCCGGTCGGGCATGGGCAGTTCGTCAAGGCTCCGGGTGCTCTTCCCGACGACCTCGCGATTTTGGGTCTGAACCCGTTCCCCCACCTCCCAATAAACGATTCCATCAACAGCGGCCAGGGCCGAGGAATGCAACGAACCGTGAGCCTTGAAGACCTGAACCAGTTCCAGCAGGGTGTACTCGCCCTCTCCTATGACACCGACATCCATCGACTGCGTCAGATTCTCGGGAATCTCCGTGATGTGGTAACCACCGACGATGACCGGGATGCCGGCTTCGGCAGCCTTCTGAGCATATTGTTTGGCCAGTTGGAAGTTCTGCGAAACCGAGGAGACACAAAAGAGGTGCGGCTTGAAGTCCTTGATTTGATCCTCGACGCCCCACTCGATCAACCGGACATCGACCTCGGATCCCATCTCCCGCCGCAGCATGGAGACCAGATACCCCAGGCCGAGGGCCGGATATCGATTCTGCGCCTCGACAAAGGGGTTGATCGCGTTGACCAGCAGGATGCGTGTGGGTTGCATGGGTTCCTTTCGCCTCAATCCGTTTCCTAGTCTAATACCGCCGGGGCTTCGGACTATTCCCTACGAATCTATGGAAGCTCCTCCCGAGCCCGAGCCCGTTCCCGTTATCGTTCCCGCTACGGTTTGTCCCTGCCCTTTCGATGCTGGACCAAAAAACACACACCGAGGGATTTCCGGGCCGAGCCGCCACCGATGATGCTGCGTGATTTGGGGTTGAACCCGAAGAAAGTCGCCAAGGGTAACGGTAACGGGCTCGGGCTCGGGCTCGGGCTCGGGGTAACGCAACGATACGTCGCCGCCCGCTCTCATACCCCACCCCGTCCCGTGCCCCACTTCAACAGACACGACAGAATCTGCCGTTCGGGCCTCAGTCCCAGGATCTTGATGGGCTTTTGGGCACTCAAGAGCTCGGCAGCGATGCCGGCGCAGGCCTCGGCGCCCTCCCACTGAGCGTTTCCCGCCGCAAGTTCCAGCGATGCCGCCGCCAGCAACTCGACACCCCCGTCCATGCCCCCGAAAAGGGTCGACAACCGAATGGCCGTCTGCACATCACCCTGCACGACCTGCTCAAGGCCGGCCACCCCCTTCTCGAACACATCAGTGACCTTTGGATCCCGGTCGACCCAGATCGCAACCTCCGGGGGCGTCGTGCCTTCACCGAGGATCCCACCGGAACCGACGATGCCAGGCATCATCATTCGAGCGCACCGGGACCGAATCGTCGGCAAGACCGCCTGGGGATTGGCACACAGCAGCAAGAATCGCACATGCGCCGGTGGTTCCTCCAGGACCTTGAGAAGGGCATTGGCCCCAGCAGCCTCCAACCTCCGGTCAACCCCGTCAAAGATCCACACACGGCTCTGGCCCTCAAAGGGCCGCCCGGGCGCCTGTTTGACAATCTCCCGAACGCGGTCGATCCTGATCAGGTCCTTACGGCCCTCACCCTGAGGCACGACGACATCAGGATGCAGGCCCTTTCGAATTCGGTCCGCGACCGGGGTCTGGGCAAAGGGTTGGGGTGCGGTGTCACTGATGAGCATGATGGCAATTTCCTGGGCTGCCAGTTCCCGTCCAAGGCCTTCAGGCCCCACCAGGAGCAGGGCGTGGGGAAAACGGTCATTCACCATCGCCAGAACAGCACGCTCCAGTACTCGATCAACATTTGCACCCAGGCGCTTCCGATCCACCTTTTCTTGAGGAAATAATGCGCTGTCGCCACTCATGATTGCCACGCCTCGACAATAGCAAGAACCCGGTCAAAGACTACATCCTCGGAGCCGGTAGCATCGATGACCCGGATCCGTTTCGGCACTGCCTCGGCAAGACGGAGGAAGGCCTGGCGAATCTCACGGTGGAAGGCCAGAGGCTCTTCATCGAGCCGGTTGGCCGATCCGTCCTGGGCGTTCCGTCCATGGGCCCGACCGAGGGCCTCGTCGGGGTCAAGATCGAAGACCAACGTCAGATCAGGTTCCAATCCGCCGGTCGCCATGATGTTGAGCTGCCTGACGACGGCCGCTCCCAGGCCCCTGACAAAACCCTGGTACACCGTTGAAGAATCGGCAAAACGATCGGCCAGGACGACGGCGCCCCGCTCGAGTGCCGGACAAATCAGGCCTTCGACATGATCGTGCCGCGCAGCCTCAAGAAGAAATAGCTCTGTCATCCCGTCGGGCTTGAGGGCAGGATCGAGCAGAATTTGGCGAACAGCCTCGGCGATCGGCGTCCCTCCGGGCTCACGCGTAACGACCACCTCCCGGCCCTGGTCCCGAAACTGCTGGGCCAGTTTTTTCATCTGGGTGCTTTTCCCCGTACCCTCACCACCCTCAAACGTGATCAATACACCATCTGACATGGGCCGAAGTATACCCGAGGCAAGGGACCACGGCAGCAACCGGCAACGCCAACGCCGACGTACAAAATCAAGGGCGCACAAAATGCCAAAACGGGCGTGCCGGGTGCGCCCTCTCTTCACCAAGCAGACCTCCCAACTGAGTCGCCGGTGCGAAGAAGGGCGACACCGGGCACCCGCGGCGGTGAGGTTGGCAATCGAGTCTCGGCCGACGCCGCAGGCCGCCGAGGTCGTTTCCCTCAAGGGCAATGCTCTCCCGATTTCGACTCTGGCGCCCTTGAGGGAAATGCACCGAGCGGGGGCGAGCGGCAGCCGTTGAACTCACGGTTATCTCAATGCGCCCACGAAGGCCGGGGATGGCAATCAGGTTCCGGGGCCGGGCCAGCGACAGTGGACAGCATCCGTGATCCGCGTCCGGAAACCGCGTCCGTGATCCGCGACGGCGACCGGGACCGCAAACCGGATCCGCGACCGCGCAGTCCCAACCCGGACAATCCGGATGGGACCTTGCTAGAATGATCGTCTGACCGCGGCAAAACGGTCATCTCCGCACCCGCGGAGAACTGAAAGGGGAAAACATGAGCAAGAGTGGACTGAAGAAGATCGGCGTCATCGGCATCGGGACCATGGGCAACGGCATCGCCCAGGTTGCCGCACAGAGCGGCTTTGAAGTTGTCATCACGGACATCAACGCTGAGGTGCTTGAGAAGGGCATGGGCAACATGAGCCGGTCTCTCGACCGACTGGTCAAGGCCTACGCCAAGAGTGAGGGCGCCAAGGGGATCACCGAGGAGGCCAAGAACGAAGCCCTGGGCCGTCTCTCAACCACCACCGAACTGGCCGACCTGGTTTCCTGCGACCTGATCATCGAGGCGGCGCCGGAGATCCCGGAACTCAAAGAGGGCATCAACCGTAACCTGGCAGAATTGGGCTACGACAAGGTTCTGGCGACCAACACTTCGGGCATCTCGGTCACCCGTCTGGCCGCCGCCTACGGCAAGCCGGAACTTTACATGGGCATGCACTTCATGAATCCGGTACCGATGCAAAAAGGCGTTGAGATCATCCGTGGGCTGGGCACCTCCCAGGAGACCTACGATTTGATCGTCAACCTCTGCCACGACCTGGGCAAGATCGAAATTCCGGCAGAAGACAAGGCGGGATTCGCTATCAATCGCATGTTCGTGCCCTTCGTCAACGAGGCGATCCGGGTGGTCGAAGAGGGCATCGCCGGCGTCGAAGATGCCGACAAGGTCACCCTGTGCCTGGGCCACAAGATGGGTCCCCTGATGACGGCAGACTTTGTCGGTCTTGACGTCATGGTCTTCATCTGCAACGTGCTGGAAGAAGAGTTCGGCTCGTTCTACAAGCCGACCTCCCTTCTCAAGCGTTTGGTTGAGTCCGGCCAACTGGGCGCCAAGTCCGGCCGCGGCTTCTACGTCTGGGAGGGCTTCAAGCCCGTTGGCATCAATCCCGACGTCGCACGCTATCGCATCGGCTGAACACCGATTCCAATCTCCATACCCAACCCGCGGTGCTCCAGCACCGCGGGTTTTTGCTTTCTGGAGCTACTCCTGGGTCAAGATCGTTCCTTTCTTCTTCGAAAAAATACGGCAACCACAGCTTCAACACCCCCAAAGAACTTACGGTCAAACTACCCAGTTCCTGCTCTGCGCCACTGCGTCTCTGCGTTACCTTCTTCATCAATAGCGACCCCTGTCAGGAGATTGTTGAGGCTGAGATTCCGCTTTGGTTGCGGCCGAGGGGCCAAGCTGGGTTTTTTTGTGCCTTTTGTGGCTATTTCATAAATTTTGCGAGCGGCCCCCAAATCTGAGCAATTCTCGTCGGGAGATGACTCCTGATATGCGACACTGCTCTCATGACCGAAACATCACGTAAGACGCTATACCTGATCGATGGGCCCAACATGGCCTTCAGGGCCTTTTTCGCCATTCGGGGCATGAGCAACTCCGAAGGCCTGCCGACCAATGCCCTCTACGGATTCGCCTCGATGCTGCTCAGCGTGATTCGGAATGAAAAACCCGATCATCTGGCTGTCGTCTGGGACCCCAAGGGCGGCTCGTTCCGCCGGCGGATCTTTCCCGACTACAAAGGAACCCGGCCGGACATGCCGGACTCCCTGGCCGAACAGATGCCCTTGTTCTCGACCCTGACCGAGGCCCTGGACATTCCGTTTCTCGAGGTCAAAGATTTCGAAGCCGACGATGTCATGGGTACTCTGGCCCGGCGCTGGGAGAGCGAGTTGGATGTTGTCCTTTTGACCTCGGACAAGGATCTGATGCAGCTGGTCTCGGACCACGTCACTTTGTTGGATACGATGAAGGATGTCAGGGTCTCCCTGCCCGAGGTCGTCGAGAAGTTCGGCTGCACGCCGGAGCAGGTTCCCGACGCTCTGGCAATTTGGGGAGACAGCTCCGACAACATCCCCGGCGTCAAGGGCATCGGCGAAAAAGGCGTCAAGAAGCTCTTCGAATACTTCAAGGGGCTCGACGACATCTACGAACGCATCGAGGAGGTCGAGCCCAAAGGCGTGCGTGCAAAACTGGAAGCCGACCGCGACAACGCCTATCTTTCAAAGGACCTGGCGACGATCAGGACCGACGTTCCGATCGAAACGACCCTCGAAGATCTCAAACTCTCTTGGCCGCCACCGGAAGACCCCGCCCGCGAACTCTTTCAGGAGTTGGAGTTCCGTTCGCTTTTGAAGGAATTCGGCGGAGCGATGCAGACCGTCGACCGTTCCGGCTACCGCCTCGTCACCGACGATGCCGCTCTGGCCGAGATGGCCGCAGAACTCTCAGGCGCGAAGAAATTTGCGCTGGACACCGAAACCACCGGTCTGGACACCATGCGCGACCGCCTGGTCGGCCTGTCCTTCTGCTGTGATCAGGAGAGGGCATGGTACGTGCCGGTCGGACACGACGGCTTTGCCGGCCTTGGTCAGATGGAGTGGGAAGGTGTTCGGCAGGTCCTGGCCCCCATCCTGGAAGATGCAAATATCGGCAAGACCGGCCAGAACCTCAAGTTCGACCTCAAAGTACTCAGCCGGCACGGCGTTGAACTCCAGGGTGTCGAGGGGGACACTCTTCTGGCCGACACCCTTCTGTCACCCGATCGGCGTTCCCACCGGTTGGACGAGTTGGCCCTGATCCACTTGGGCCACAAGATGATCCCTTTCTCCGAGATGGTCTCCAAGGACTCGACTTTTGCCTCGGTACCCCTGGAGGAAGCACGAGATTACGCCGCCGAGGACGCCCATGTCACCTGGCTTCTGGATGAGAAACTCAGCAAGCAGATCGTCACCGATGGCCTGTCGAAACTCTACGACGACGTCGAGGTCCCATTGATGTCCGTTCTGGCCCGCATGGAATTACGAGGCATCGCCGTCGACAAGGCTCAGCTGACGACCTTCTCCGCAGAACTGGCCAAAGGCATCGCCGAAGCCGAAAAACGCTGCCACCACTTCGCCGAAGGCCCGTTCAATATCGGCTCGGTCAAACAACTCCGGGAAATCCTGTTCGAGAGACTCGGACTTCCGGTCATCCGCAAGACCAAGACCGGACCTTCAACCAACGAAGCGGTCCTTAACGAGTTGGCGGCACAGCACCCCCTGCCCAAGGCAATATTGGAATACAGGTCCCTGCTCAAACTCAAGAACACCTATGCCGATCCGCTGCCGAAAATGATCCATCCGGAGACCGGCCGAATCCACACCACCTTCTCGCAAACAACCGCCGCCACCGGCCGATTGGCCTCGACCGACCCCAATTTGCAGAACATCCCGATCCGCACGCCCGAAGGCCGGCGAATCCGAGAGGCCTTCGTGGCGCCTGAAGGACGTGTCCTGCTCTCGGCCGATTACTCACAGGTGGAACTCCGTGTACTGGCCCATCTATGTGGAGGAAAGGGTGGCTTCGCAGAGGCCTTTGCTGCGGGGGAAGACGTGCACACACTAACTGCTGCAGGTCTTTTCGGTATCGAGCCTGCAGAGGTCTCGAGGCGGAAGAGATCAATCGCCAAAGCGGTCAATTTCGGAATTGTCTACGGCCAGAGCGCCTTCGGCCTCGCCCAGACGCAGGACCTCAGTAGAGGCGAGGCCCAGGACTACATCGACCGCTACAAGGAGCGCTTCCCCGAGATCGAGGTCTTCAGGCAGGAAACTCTTGAATTCGCACGGGAAAACGGCTACGTCGAGACCATCCTGGGCCGACGCCGTCCGGTCGATTTCGAGGGCGGGAACTTCGCCCAGCGCCGAGGTGCTGAGAGGATTGCCGTCAACACCCCCGTCCAGGGCTCGGCCGCCGATCTGATCAAGCTGGCAATGATCGCCGTCGATCGACGATTGCCCGAGGAATTCCCCGGGCAATACCTCCTGCTCCAGGTCCATGATGAACTCCTGCTCGAGGTCGACGAGGACCAGAAGGACGCCGTCACTGCCATGGTCCGCCACGAGATGGTCACCGCCCTCGAACTCAGTGTGCCGCTGGTCGTAGACGTCGGCAGCGGCAAGACGTGGAACGAGGCGCATTGAATCAATGCCCCACGACCCGTTCACAATTGGGCCTCATCGTCTGCCTGGACGTTGCCCCGTTCGCCATAATTGCCTTCGCCAAGCCTAGAATTCAGCCAAGGCCTTTTCTTGAGGACCTGGAAAGGCCCCATATTGTGGTACCATCAATAGGGGAAAGGAAAGATCATGCCACAGCAAAAAGTGACGCTGGATCCGGAAATTACGGCAGAGCTCGCCCGAGTTGTCGGCTCGCTCGGCTACCGAAGCAAGAGCGCATTCATCAGGG
>Ga0164318_10005373_pt1 | contig 12381 bp, 4 predicted proteins | sample GuaBasSedimGuay9_FD_113734 | JGI IMG/M metagenome (GOLD analysis project Ga0164318, IMG submission 113734) | Subseafloor sediment microbial communities from Guaymas Basin, Gulf of California, Mexico - Guay9, Core 4571-4, 0-3 cm | ecosystem: Environmental > Aquatic > Marine > Hydrothermal vents >... | reverse complement strand
GATGTATGTAAAGGCAAAGTTTTAATATACTTTCCTTGTGTTGGTGTAAATGAAAGAATTACATTTTGCAAGGTGTTATAAGAATAAACTAAACCTATTGTTTTTTCAAACATATCAATCGGATTAAGTTTATGATCGACTTTAAATGTTTCCGGTTTTACTTCTAAATCTTCAATTCTGTCTATCCCAAAAGTTCGGAATTCTCGTAGATTTCCTATTAAGCCTACAACATACCACCTATTTTGATATTCTTTTAATAAATACGGTTTTAGTGAATATTTCCGTGTTTTGTTAGTGTGAAAATTAAAATGATTAAAAGAAATTTTTCTGCTATCTTTTATCGCCTTTAATAATGGCTTTAGGTTTTCAATTCCTTTTAATCCGCCACCTGTGTCAAATGAAATATGTTTAAGAGCATCCTTGCTTTCTTTTAAGCTTTCTGTTAATAATTCAGCCGTGTTTACTATTTCTAAAAATCTAAAAAACGATTCAATATTTATGCTGTTCTCATAGTCGATAAAATATCCATTTTTATTTTTACTATATGTAATTTCAATACCAAATTCGAATCTTATTTGTTCAATATCCCTTTGTATTGTTCTATCTCCAATTTCAAAACCATGATCGAACAAATAATTTTTAATTTCCTGAAAAGAAGGAAATTGTCCTCTTCTTATTTTTTCAATTTCAAGAGTATATCTTCTTATAGTTCCGTGTTTAGACATAATTATCAATCTTTTTTGTGATTAGGCAAAACTGCACTCTTGCCAATTTTTGGTTAAGCATTGGCTCATGCTAATTGCAAATGCTTATCTTTTGAAAAAGCTACTCAAAATAATTCAATACATAAAAGTATAAATTATCACAGAAGGTTGAAAACAAAACTGCTGTTTTTATTTTTTTTGTGTTTGCCTGTGTATAGACAAAAAAACAAATCGCGATAAGTCGGGACAAGTCGTGCTATATGTACACAAACAATTAATTTTGATTTTTTTTATTATTTTTTTACTCTGCTTCGTCTTTCCTGTATTGGTGTCAACGGTTTAAATATCAGGCAATTTCAAAGCATGTCACTCTTCACAAACAAGCCGTTAACTAAATGCAATGCAACCTTAATATAGCACAATTTGCCAGATGACCTATGTTTTTTGTTACCACACATATTTTTCAATCCTCATTCAGAAATTAAATGCATTTCTATTTTTTTTGATAATTCAATAATTTCAGACGAAAGACTTTTTATAAATTCCGCTTTTCTTTCTTTTAACAATAATTTAGGAAACTGAGTATCGTTACCTAAATTAAAAAAATGACGATAAAAAAACCAGCCCTTTGATTCTCTAGGATATTCCTTTCTTATTTTCATTAAATCACTTTCATTTAATGAGGATTCTAATTGATGTCTAATTTCTGATTTTTTAGATGCTATCAATCCAATTATAGTCACGTTTTTCCAAAAATATGATTGACCTTGTATAGATATTGCAGAACTAGGCAACCAATTTTTATGAAATACTTTTATAGTACTCCATTTCTTTTTTATATCATCTCTTTTTACAATCCAATTAACCCCTAACCTATTTCTTAACGAATCTATTAATTCACTAAGAAAAATATCTACCTCATTAAATTTTGCTTTATCTATATTATTTTATTGTAGTCCCCCCTAATTTTAAAGTGACCCCTCGTAGATTTGGAAAATTTTCTGCATCTTTACTTTAACTTTTTTCTTGATAAAAAAGTTACAAAAAATCAAGACTGAAAATTAACCCGCTAATTCATGCAATTCACTTCGTTTTTTGCATGAAGCAGGTTAAAGCCATACACAGAGCAAAAAAATCAGAAACTTTAAACCCCTTGTTCAACTGTTTATCTGATAATAGAAGCATTAGAAAAAGCAAAAAATGTAAAATAAAATAAGTCTTATTCTTATTTTACAATTCTCAGTTTAGCAAATTTAAGCAACAATTGCTTTTGTCCTGATGTTTGAAAAAAGACCATTGCTTTAATGTTTGGGAATTCACCTTCGAGACTTACTACTTTACCAATACCGAAACGTTGATGTTCGACACTCATTCCCATCTGAATTTTTTTGGGGTCATCAGCAACAAAATTGGCATCAGGAGTTATCTTAACTTTAGCTTCATTCAATTTTGTAAATTTCTTACTTGGATGTACGCTTACTGTTGCGGGCTTTGCTTTTGTTTTGCTAGAATTATTTCTATAATTATATTTAGGTTTATATTTAAGTTTAAAATCATTAAAATCATCATCGTCTTGTTCAACATCAGGCTCTTCCTCAGGTAATTCCAAATATTTTATATCTATATCATTTATAAAACGACTTGGCCTGCAATCAGACAACACGCCCCATTTATAACGATTGAGAGCATACGAAATCTGAACTTGTTTTTCGGCACGTGTAATTGCCACGTAGAACAATCTCCTCTCCTCTTCTAATTCTTGTCTTGTAGAAGTTGACATATGCGAAGGGAAAAGTTCTTCCTCAACACCGACTATATACACATATTTAAACTCCAATCCTTTTGCAGAATGAATTGTCATTAATGTAACTTTATTCAAATCTTCTTCCTTCTCATTATCAACATTTGTGAGTAATGAAACGTTTTGCAGATATTGATCGAGAGTTACCAGCTTATCTTTATTCTCGTCGCTCTCTTCAAAATCTTTAACAGCATTTAAAAGCTCCTGAATATTTTCTTGTTTAACAATGTTCTCAGCTGATTTTTCAGCATTCAGGTCGTTTATTATTCCCGATGTTTTAGCTATTGAATATGCAAAATCGTAAGCTGATGTTTCTGCTACTTTTTCAGAATTTTCTTTAATATAGTTAACAAAATTATTTATTTTAACCAATGTCCCCTGATTAACACCCAAACTGTATTTTTCAGTATTAGTTGCAATATCCCAAAAATTTACATTATTATTATCAGCCGACAGAGCTATTTTAGCTAGAGTGGTTTTCCCAATTCCACGTGCAGGGTAATTAATTATTCGCTTAAACGACTCATTATCGTTATGATTAACAATAAGTCTGAAATATGCTATCAAATCTTTTATTTCCTTACGTTGATAAAAAGATAAGCCTCCGTAAATTTTATAAGGGATATCGAATTTGCGAAACGATTCTTCAAAAACCCTCGACTGAGCATTTGTCCTGTATAAAATTGCAAAATCCTTATAGTCAATTTGCTTTCCTAATTTTGTATTAATTATCGAACTGGCCACTTCAAAACCTTCTTCTTTATCGGTAAGAGCTCTTACTACTTTTATTTTTTCGCCTTGCTCCTTTTCGCTGAAAACAACTTTTTCAATCTGGTCTTTATTCTTTTTTATCAGACTGTTTGCAGCATTTACAATAATTTGCGAAGAGCGGTAATTCTGCTCCAGCTTAAAAAGTTTATAATCAGGATAATCGTTTCTAAAATTTAGTATATTCTCAATTTTGGCACCTCTAAAAGAGTAAATACTTTGAGCATCGTCACCAACAACACATATATTATTATGCTTTTCTGCTAATTTTTTAACAATAAGATATTGCGAAAAATTTGTATCCTGATACTCATCAACTAAAATATATGAAAACTTTTTTTGGTATTTATTTAGCACATCCGGAAAATTGCGAAACAAAATATTTGTGTTTAACAACAAATCATCGAAATCCATTGCATCTGCTCTTTTGCATTTGCTAGAATAAATTTCGTAGATGCGGGCTATCTCCGGTTTTTTGCTACTCCTGTCGCGCTCAATTATTTGCGCATTACTTTTATACGCCTCAGCAGTAATTAAATTATTTTTTGCCGACGATATTCTGTTTAAAACAACATTAAGCTGATACTCTTTTTCGTCAAGATGTAAATCTTTAATTATTGATTTAATCAGACCTTTTGTATCGGCAGTATCATAAATCGTATAATTTGATGTAAATCCCAGCTTCTCAGCTTCGAAGCGTAAAATTTTTGAAAACAATGAGTGAAAAGTTCCCATCCATAAATTTTTAGCTACATCAATACCAACCAACGAGACAATACGTTCTTTCATTTCTTTTGCAGCCTTGTTGGTAAAAGTTAAAGCTAAAATTGAATTTGAATAAACACCTAATGTCAATAAATGAGCTATTCTATAAGTCAATACTCTTGTTTTTCCTGATCCTGCTCCCGCAATAACTAACTCCGGGCCTTTAACATTGGTTACTGCATCGCGCTGCACAGTGTTTAATTCTTCTAAATAGCTATTATTCACAATACTAATTATTTTAACATTAAAACTTCAAAATTAACTATTATGAAAAAAAATATAGTAGAATAATCTATATTTTTTTTCATAATTTGATTTAATTGTTTCTTACTCATATTCATCTATTTAACAAAAATCTAAAAGCAATTTGTTTATTATAAAAAGTAATTTAGCTAAATATTGTTTTTTTAATTTGATGTTTTGTTTATTTTCGCTTCAAAAAAAATAACCACTATTAAATATTCAAAATATTATATGTTGTGTTTTGAAATAATTTAACACACAAATCGTTATAGATAGGTAAAAACAGTTTCATTAATGAGAATATCAAAAATTATATTACTATTTATATTAGTTCAATTAATAACAATTAATTTAACAAAAGCACAAATTACATCACCAAAAGCTGATTACAGCGACACAACAAAATACATAAATGTTGATTCATTGGGTATTGACAGCATTTTCGTTTTTTATTCTCCAAAAGGAAATGGTTGGCCTGTAAGTGGTTCGTTAACAGCAAAACTTGACACAATAAAAGGATTAAATTACACATGGAAAAAATTCAATTCAACTACATATAAATTCGATATTGATATTAAAACGGAACTTGGAGTTGATTCCTCTATTGTTGACGATCTTGAAAGTGGAGGCTACCGTGTTCAAATTACAAACGGAACAACTATTGATACAAGTTTTGTTGCCTGGTTATATATTAATCACTTAAAAGTAAAAATTGAATATCTCTCAACTTGCGATAATCTGGAACTTTCCGGTATTAGCGGAGGTTTTCCTTTTTCATATTACGACTTGCTCGACAGCACAAAAATCACTATAAAAAATGGTTTAAAAGTTGAATGGACTTCTGACCCTGAGATGGAATTTGACACAAATTTAGATCATGTTTACACAACTCCTTCATATGAAAACGAACAATTTTTTGTTACTGTTTCTGACAGTTTTAATTGTGTAAAAAAAGACAGCACTTACATTCTTGCAATTGCTGTCAAACCTGATTTTAAAGTATTACCCGACTCAACCGGTGAAGCTCCTTACAATGTTCAATTTGAGAACAATTCATTAAACGCAGAAAAATATCATTGGGTTTTCTTTAACGATGAGTATAATATTAGAGACGAAAACGATAGTCTTATTGATGTTTCTGATTTTGAGATACCTGTTGATTCAATTCTGTATGAGCGACCTGGGGCGTATGATGTAAAACTTGTTGTTGAAGGTCCTGCTTATTACGAACAAAGTATAGAAAAACGATGTATCGACAGCTTAACAAAAGAAAAATATATTAATGTTGACACTTCTTATATTGGCGAACTGCCAAATGTTTTTACTCCAAATGGCGATAACATAAACGATTATTTTAAAATAAAAGCCGACGAAATTGTGTCAATCAAAACTTTCGATATGGTTATTATTAGTCGTTGGGGAAGAAAAGTCTATCAATACAAATACAACTATAAAGACTGCTATAACAAAAGCGATTATAATAAATGGGAAGGCTGGAACGGTAAAATTAACGGTGATGGTGGAGAAGCCTCTCCCGGCTTATACTTTTATATAATAAATGCCAGAGGCTGGAACGATAAGAATTTTACAAAAAAAGGGCAGTTGTATTTATTTAGAGAAAAAAAATAATAATACTTCATAGCTTTTAATATCTGAACTTATTATTTAATTTTGCACAACTAAGGAGAGATGCCGGAGTGGTCGAACGGGACGGTTCGGAAAACCGTTGTTCTGAGTAGATTGGGACCGGGGGTTCGAATCCCTCTCTCTCCGCACTAAGATTTTATCTGCCTATCCTATTTTTATTTTCTAATTGAATCGATTCAATAATTACCAAGAAAAGCCGTATAGAAAAAATCCTATTGATTATATTTCATCTAAAAAATAAAAATAAAAAAAATTAGTGTCGCTTTTAATTTTTAATATAAAAGCTATTATTTACTTTTGCACGCAATTGGAGAGATGCCGGAGTGGTCGAACGGGGCGGTCCCGAAAACCGTTGAGGGTCACACCTCCGAGGGTTCGAATCCCTCTCTCTCCGCATAAAATAATCACTTCTTAAATATCAAATTTGCATAAGCTGGGACTACTATTTTATTATCAATAATTTCCACACCCCCTTTTGTTGAGAATACAAGCTTATTATATTTTGATGCTAATTCTGACAAATAAATAATTTGTTCTTTTTTCGACAAGTTACATATAACTAATAAAGATTCGTTTTCAAACTCACGATAAAAAGAAATCACATTAATGTTTTTCAAATCGGTTGATTTGATATCGCCCAAAGTCAAAGCTTTAGATTTTTTTCGAAAACCAATAAGCTTTTTGTAATGATTAAAAATTGAATTACTGTCATTCAATTGTGCAGATACTGGAACTATTGTTCTTGAAGTTGAATACAGAGCTTCTTCCCAATAGGTCTGTCCTTTTTCTTTATTGTCATAATCCCAAATCATTGGTTCTCTGATAAGTTCATCAGGTTTTTTACCTCTCATACCTATTTCTTCTCCATAATAAATAAAAGGAGAACCAGGTAAAGTCAACAACAACGAAGCAGCAACTTTTGCTTTGTCAATATTGTTCTGTAATTCACTCATTACTCTATCTTGATCGTGATTAGTTAAAAAAATGGCATCAATAAAATCCGGCTCGTAACTTTTATATAAACTTCTAATTTTTATCACTTTCTCTATCAGCCCGTTATCAACCTGCTTGTTTGCTGCATTAATAATAGCATAACTCAAATCAAAATTAAAGCCGGCATTAATTCCTTTGGTAAGAAATGGTGCCACAACAGTATCTTCTCCCCAAATTTCTCCAACCATAAAAAAATTCGTTTTCACATTGTCCATTTCTCTTCTGAATTGCTGCCACCATCTGTAATTTTTTTTTATCTCCTCTTCAGGATAAAAGAAACGAACAGCATCTAAACGGAAACCATCAATATTAATATCTTTAAGCCAGAACTTCCCAATGTTAATTATTTCTTTTCTAAGCTCTTCATTGTCGTAATTCAAATCAGGCATACCATGCCAAAAAAAACCATAGTATTTTTCGTCTCTTATTTCATTTCCTAATGAATCTTTCAAAAAATGCCAGTGATATGGTTCTTTGCTAAAAATTGCCTTGTCGGTACTCCAAACATAATAATCGTGATATTTATTACCTTTCCCTTTCGATGCCTCAACAAACCATGGATGATTTGACGATGTATGATTCACAACCAAATCAATAATGATTTTTATATCTCGTTTATGTGCTTCTTTAACTAAAGTTTTAAAATCATTAATTGTTCCATAATCAGGATGAATATTACAATAATCAGTAATATCGTATTTATGATAAGAAGGGGAAGGGTTTATAGGCATTAACCAAATTGCCTGAATTCCCAAATTGCTTAAATAATCAAGTTTTTTAACAACACCTTTAATATCTCCTATTCCATCATTATTTGTGTCGTAAAATGATTGCACAAAAATTTCATAAAAAACACAATTAGGATAAAAAATTCCTTTTATTAAAGAATTTGTGTCTTGCTTTTTAATTATTTCATTGTTTTGACTGTAGATATTTAAAAATAAAATTGTCAAAAAAATTAAAAAAAATATTTTTTTTTGCATGGTACAAAAAAATTATAAATTAATTATCAAAAATAAAAAATAAATCTATAAGAACTAAATACTCGAACAAATAATAAAATTCTCAACAAATATCTTTATAAAAACCTATGTTAGAATACTCCAATTTCCTTAGCTAATAGTTTATTATTTATTTAAAAATTTGCGAAAGAAAAAATTTTTTATTTATTTTATGTCTGTTTATCCTTATTTTTTTTTACAAAAATACACATTAAACATATCAAATAAATAATAATTTTCAGAGGGTTAATAATTACATTTTTTCACCCTATAAATATTTATCTTAAATAAACAATAAACAAATCTTAAACTATTACCACATGAAAAAACAACTACTATTAACACTTTTTTTGAGTATTGCAATGTTTTTGTCAATACAAACTAAAGCACAAAATGCCAAATGGACATGGATGGTCTACTTGTATGAAGACGGAACAGGACTTGACGGTGCGGACGATTTTAACGAATTAGAGGCAAACGGGTCAACCGATGATGTGAATTATTTGATTCTTTACGATTCTAACGATGATTCTAAAGACGGAGTTTATTTAGTTGAAAAAGATGCAAGCGGATATAATAGCACTATCATTTCAAGCATTGTATACACAGGATTTGGTACAGACCCTGACATGAACGATTGGACAACCTTAAAAGATTTTATGCTTTGGGTAGAAGACAATTATCCTGCCGATCATTACGGACTTAACGTTTGGGATCATGGTTCAGGTATTTTCAAAAACGAAACAAATCCAAGTATTAGCAAGGGATGTATAGGTGACATGAAACTTTGGGAGATAGACAAAGCTCTCGCTGCTTTTAAAACAGCTGCCGGTCAAAAACTCGATATTGTAGGTTTTGATGTTTGCCTACTTGGTCAAATCGAAACTGCTTACCAAATAAAAGATTATACAAATTATGTTATTGCTTCAGAAAAAACAGAGCCCGGCGATGGTTGGGATTATGTAGCAGGTTTCTCAGGATTAAACGCAGACCCAACAATTTCTGCTGCTACTTTAGCTACTAATATTGTTGATGCTTATGTTGATTTTTACACTTCTGATATCACTCAGGCTGCGTCTGATATTTCTTCTCTTGAAACTAATTTGATTCCTGCTCTGAACACTTTTTCTACAGAGTTAATTAATGCATTAGATGAGCATGCTGATGCAATTTCTCAAGCAATTAATAGTGCGTGGGTTTCTGAATACAATAAAGAGCACCACGACCTTGGTCATTTTGCTCAATTAATTCATGATGATGCCACTCTTCCTTCAAGCTTAATAACTGCTGCAAACAATTTACTAACTGCATATAATACAACAATTATTGCAGAAGGACAAAAAAGCCACCCTAATGCAACAGGCTTTAAAATATGGATGCCACTTGACTATTCTACTAATGCAGAACACACAAAATATTCAGACACCACAAACTATTTAACATTTAGCAAAACTAATTGGGATGAATTTCTTACAGCTCTCGAAAACGCATCATTTTACTGTCCGTCAAATGGAAATATGTCTTATGGAACAAGCACAACTCTTGTTAATTTCAATACTATAAATAACGCTACCGGCAAAACTGACGGTTACAACGATTACACAGCACAATCTACCGATGTTAATATTGGACAAGCTTACGATTTAACTGTTAATGTTAATACTGATGGAGACTATACTTTAGCTACAAAAGTTTGGATAGACTGGAATCAAGACAAAGACTTTAGTGATGCTGGAGAAGAGTATGATTTAGGTACAGCTACCAATGTTGCTGATGGGGCAACATCAAACTCTCCGTTATCAATAACTGTACCCGATGCTCCCGAAGGAAGCACAAGAATGAGAGTATCAACAAAATACAGTTCTGCTGCAACAGCCTGTCAAACAGATTTTGATGGTGAAGTAGAAGATTACACTATTAATATCTCATCAGGAACTTCTCCATATATTAGTATTTCTCCAAGCTCATTAGATTTCGGTTCTGTTTTAGTTGATTTCTCTTCAGAAAAAAGCTATACTGTTTCAGGTTCTAATTTGACAGATGATATAGTTATTACAGCACCTACAAACTTTGAAATATCAACTACAAGTGGCTCTAATTATAGCAACTCAATAACTCTAACTCAAACAGATGGTAGTGTTGCAGACACAACTATATATGTAAAATTTACACCTACTGCTACAGAATCATATTCTGCAAACATTACTCATGTTAGTTCTGGTGCTACAACAAAAAATCTTGCTGTTTCAGGAACAGGATCAGATGAAACTGTTTTACCTCCAAGAAATTTAACAGCTACCGAAAATTCAGGAAATGTTGATTTGGCATGGAATGCTCCTTTCGACGAAGGTTTTGAAGGTTCTTGGCCTCCTGCAGGTTGGTCAGTTAAAAAAAATACAGCATCTGATGGTGGGTTAAACGGCAATAATCTTCGAGACGCAATCGAAACTGACACAACATGGGGGGCAATTGATGAAGGCTCTTTTGGTGATTCAAATCCGGAGTATATACATTCAGGAGTTTATTCTGCGGGACTTGGGTATAATGCACCTGATTTTAACTGGTTAATTACTCCAACAATAACTGTTCAATCAAACGAATATTTAAAATTTTGGCTTTGGTACAAAAGTTATAACAATGGTAACGACACTGTATGGGTTACAAAATTTAATGTTTTAATTAATGATGCCGGCTCATGGACAAACCTTTTACAATATGGTGACGGCACACCAAACAATGAATACGAATCTCAAATCAGTATTGATTTAAGCTCTTATGAAGGTCACGATGTTCAATTTGCTTTTGTTTTTGAATACAATAATGGTTTCCAACTAATGATTGATGATGTAACAATTGAGAAAGGCTCAAAAATTGCAAAATCAAACACAGTCAACCATTCTACATCTTTAAAAAGATATGCACAAATAATAAACAAAGTTGATAAGAATACAAAATCTACAAATATAGTTTCAGGATATAAAGTATACAAAGATGAAGCTTTAATTAACACAATTACAAGCACATCACAAAAAACTTATACTGACGAAAACGTATGTGGAGAACATAATTATCATGTAACAGCAGTTTACAGTTCTCCAACCGGAGAATCTGACTCTTCAAACATTGCTAATATTTTTGTTGGATGTGGAATTATAACAACTTCTCTTTCTGATTTGCCTGACTTTGGCGATGTAATAACAGAAACAACATCTTCTGAAAAATCATATACTGTTGAAGGTACTGAATTAGTTGATGATATATTAATTACTGCACCTGATGGTTTTGAAATTTCAGAGACCAGCGGTTCTGGTTTTAGTAGTTCAATTACTTTGGCTCAAACAGCAGGTAGTGTTGCAAACACAACTATCTATGTAAGATTTGTACCAACTGAAGTAAAAGCTTATTCAGGAATTATTACTCACACCGGTGACGGTTCAATTCAAACAGATGTTACTGTTACAGGAAATAGTGTTAATCCTCCAGAGATAACAAGTTCACTTAATAATATTAATTTTGGTGATGTTGTATCTGGCTCAACATCAGTAGAACAAACTTATACTGTTGAAGGAAATTATTTAAATGAAGACATTGTATTAAATGCTCCTGCAAACTTTGAAATTTCAGAAACCAGCGGTTCTGGTTTTGGTAGCTCAATAACACTAACTCAAACCGACGGCAGTGTTGAAACTACAACTATTTATGTGAGATTTTTACCTGATGCTGTTCAGGCTTTCTCAGGAGATATTACTCACACAACAGCAGATGCAACTCAAGTTGATGTTGCTTTATCCGGTAATGGTGTTGCTCCGGGAACTCCTATTATCACAGCCACAAAAACAAGTTTAGATTTTGGAGTTCAATATATTGAAACTACTTCATCAGAACAAACTTATAATATAAAAGGTTCTGATTTAAGCGAAGATATTGTATTAACAGCTCCTACAGGTTTTGAAATATCAGAAACCAGCGGTTCCGGTTTTGGTAGTTCAGTTACACTAACTCAAACAGCAGGTAGTGTTGAAAATACTACTATCTATGTGCGATTTGTTCCTACTGAAGTTAAAGAATATTCAGGAAATATTACTCACATTAGTTCCGGTGCAACTCAAGTTGATATTGCTCTTACCGGTAATAGCATTAATCCTCCTGAAATAAACGCTTCTCTTACAAGTTTAGATTTTGGAGATGTAATTACAGAGACAACTTCCGGTGAAAAAATTTATACCGTTGAGGGAACTTATTTAACAGAAGATATTTCAATTACTGCTCCTGCAGGTTTTGAAATCTCTACAACAAGTGGAACTGATTTTGGCAATTCACTTACTCTAACACAAACAGACGGTAGCGTTGCAAGTACAACTATCTATGTTAGATTTGTTCCTACTGAAGTTAAAGAATATTCAGGAAATATTACTCACACTAGTGAAAATGCTCCTCAAGTTGATATAGCACTTACCGT
>Ga0164318_10005372_pt1 | contig 12382 bp, 11 predicted proteins | sample GuaBasSedimGuay9_FD_113734 | JGI IMG/M metagenome (GOLD analysis project Ga0164318, IMG submission 113734) | Subseafloor sediment microbial communities from Guaymas Basin, Gulf of California, Mexico - Guay9, Core 4571-4, 0-3 cm | ecosystem: Environmental > Aquatic > Marine > Hydrothermal vents... | reverse complement strand
CGGGTTTGTCCTGAATCTCATAAGTGAATCTTGCGCCGAACTCTTTTCCGGAGCCAAGAAGTTTAAGAAAATTACCTGCGCTTTCCGGAGCTACAATAATGAGGATTTCTTTAATACCAGCATCAAGTAAAGTTTGCAACGGATAATAAATCATCGGTTTGTCGTAAACCGGCAAGAGTTGTTTGCTGGTAATTTTTGTTAATGGGTGCAATCTTGTACCGGCGCCGCCGGCGAGGATAATTCCTTTCATATTATTATTTAATAATTTAATGATTGATATGATTCAAAACTATTCAATTGTTACAATAATCACGCAAAATGTCTTTTGATATAATTGCATGCGTCTTCAAGTGAAGGCAAAATTTTTGTGCAGTATTTTACCATCCAGGGACTGCATTCTTTAAATTCAAAAGGAGAAAAAGCAACAATAAATTTGCCGAGATTGTGTGACGCGTGAAAAATTTCCATTGCTGTTCCGATGCTTGCTTTATTATAATTCACAAGGATGAAATCAGCGTCCTCAACATCCTGCAAATCAAATCTGACAATTTCGTTTGCACTGTCAACTTCTCTGTCTTTAAAATTCCTGCGCATCGGGTCAAGAAGAAAAAATTTTTCGCCAAGAAGACGTTTGGCTTCTTCTCGCCATTGTCTGGCTTCCCCTTCATGTTCATCCATAATTGGACCGCTTAAATAGATAATTTTCATAATTTATTCTTTGTTATTATTATGGACCTATTAGACCTATTGGGCTTTTTATCTAACGGTAAAAGACTTGCGAAAAATTCGAAATCTAAAATCATAAGTCTAAAATTCACTTATTCCCATTCAATCGTGCTCGGCGGTTTTGAAGACACATCATAAACCACACGGTTTACGCCTTTAACTTCATTAATAATTCGAGTTGAAGTGACTGAAAGCAATTTATGCGGAAGCTCGGTCCAATCAGCTGTCATTCCGTCAACCGAATCAACAGCTCTCAGCGCGACAACATTTTCATAAGTTCTTTCGTCGCCCATAACGCCGACCGTTTGAATTGGCAGAAGCACGGCAAATGCCTGCCAAGTTTTTTTATACCAACCTGATTTATGAAGTTCGCTAATAAAAATCGCGTCCGCTTCTCTTAAAACATCAAGTCTTTCTTTTGTAATTGAACCGAGAACACGCACAGCGAGTCCAGGTCCCGGAAAAGGATGTCTGTTAACCATAACATCCGGCAGTCCGAGTTCTCTGCCGACTGCACGCACTTCATCTTTAAATAATTCTCTTAAAGGTTCAATAAGTTTAAAATTAAGATTTTCGGGCAATCCGCCAACATTATGATGAGATTTAATTACCGCCGATGGCCCGCCAAAAGCGGATTTACTTTCGATGACATCAGGGTACAAAGTACCTTGAGCAAGGAAATCGACTTTACCGATATTCTTAGTTTCACGTTCGAAAGATTTAATGAACTCACCGCCGATAATTTTTCTTTTTTTCTCCGGGTCAATCACATTTTTAAGTTTTCTAAGATAGACTTTTGAATCATAAGCAACCTGAAGTTTAATATGGTAATTATTCGTAAATGTGTCAATAACTTCCTGCACTTCATTTTTTCTTAGCAATCCATTGTCAACAAATATGCAGGTAAGCTGATCCCCTATCGCTTTTTGCAGTAACAGGGCAACAACAGAAGAATCCACACCGCCTGAGAGACCACAAATAATATTTTTCTTTCCAACGGTTTTGCGGATTTCCATAATTTGTTGTCGAACGAACGATTTCATTGTCCAATCGCCTTTACAATCACATATTTTCTTAACAAAATTATTGAGGAGAAGTTTGCCTTTTTCGGTATGCTTCACTTCGGGATGAAATTGGACGCCGAATAATTTGTTTTTTTCATCTGCCACAACCGCGAATTTTGTATTTCCTGATGACGCGCATTCCACAAAACCATCAGGAATATCAGTTACTTTATCCCCATGGCTCATCCACGCCACTGATTTTTGCGGTAAGCGGCACATCAGATTATTTCTTCGGATTACGTTAATGAATGCGCGACCATATTCTCTTTTTTGCGATGCTTTTACTTTACCGCCAAGCGTACTGCACATCAGTTGCATACCATAACAGATACCGAGGACAGGGATTCCGAGTTTAAAGATATCAGGATCTATTTTCGGCGCATTTTCCGCGTAAACACTTGCAGGCCCACCTGAAAGAATAATTCCTTTCGGTTTCTTTTTTTTGACTTCACTTGCTGAAATATCCGGTGACTCAATTGTACAGTAAACATTCATCTCGCGAACACGCCGCGCGATAAGTTGATTGTATTGCGACCCGTAATCAAGAATTATAATATGTTCATTCATAAACAATAAAATTAAACTTTTTTACATAAAAAAATATTCTTAGTTATTATATCAAAAGGTCTTTATATAAACAATAACATATTTCGATTAAACTTAACATTTATAAAAAACTTAAAATCAGAGTTTAATTCAATCCTTGTTTGATTTACGTGGTTTGATCTTCCTGAATAACGTGTTAACAATATTATGGTGCACGTCAGCTTTTGCTCTATTACCCGTCTGACGATAAATAAGCGACAACCAGCGATGTGCTCTAATCAAACCCGGTTTCATTGAAACAGCAATTTCAAAAGCTTGAATTGCCTGTTCTGTTTTCCCCAGTCTAATTAAAGCGACACCAAGATGAAAATGCGCAAGGGGCTGCTGATGGATAATTCCTACAGATCGCAAAGCGGCTTCAGCGGCTTCTGAAAATCTTTTTTGGCGTAGACAAACAACCGCGATTCCATGATAGGCGCTGCTGCTGTCAGGATCAATTTCAAGCGCGCGCAGGAAGGCGCGTTCAGCGTCATCCCAGCGTTTCATTCTCAAGTATAGCCTTCCGATCTGTTGGTGAAGTGATGGTAGTCTGGGCTCAGCTTTTTCAGCATTTAACAAAAGGACAAGCGCTTCTTCATTTTGCTTTTCAGCCATAAGAAGCGAACCCCGCAAAAGGTCAAGTTGTGCTTTACTTACAAAGTCTCTTCTTTCTCTCATTTTCTCTTCTTTTTCGAGCCTTATTTTTCTTTCTTCTTTAGTTTCTTTTTTGCCGACTTCTTTATTTTTTTTCAGTTCTTCGGCCGTTTCCCTCGCTTTCTCCTGCTCATTTTTTATTACATTTTCAATAATTTCTCTGCACTCTTTTAGTTTTCCGACTCTCTGATAACATTTGGCAAGATGAAATGCAAATCTGCGCTGGTTTGGAAGCTCCTTATGAAGTTTTTTAAGAATAGTTAATGCTTTATCACTCCGACCGGCATCAAGATACACGCGAGCCAAATTATATTGAGCTTCGCGAACGGTTCTTTCCACATTCTTCGCGTTATTTTCGTCAGGGGGTTCAATGTATCCCAACGCAATCATCTGTTCCATAACAGCTTGTTCGGCAAAAGGGTCTTCCTGAACTTCGTTTGGAAGCATGCCGTCATTTCCTTCAACATTCTCCCAGCTGTCAATCATTTCAGGGTATATTTTGTCTTCAAAGCATTGAGCAAGAACATGACCGTCAACATCTTTTCCAATCGGCAGACCGAAAAGAGTAAGTATTGTGGGGGCTATATCTAACAAAGTCGCTCCATAAATCCGCTCATCTTTTTTTACACCGGCACCGTTCATAACAAAAATCCCAAGCGGGCGATGCTGAACAGCCGGACCGGCAGGCTCGTTTGGTATTTCTTTAGGCCTAAGATGGTCTGAATGAAATCCATGGTCGGAAATGAGTATTATAGTCGTGTCATCACCGGCAAGTGTAATTAATCTTCCGAGCATCATATCGTGAAAGCGGTAACCGCTTTCAACTACATTTTTATACATTTCGAACAAATCTTTATTTATATTCACCATTTTTGGTGGATAATAATTCATAAAGCCGTGGCAAAAATGGTCGATTGCGTCATAATAAACCGCCATAAAATCCCAGGGCTCATTTTCCATTATCCAAGTCGATGCCGCATGAACTGAAGAGCATTCGGCAATAATTTTTCCCAAAGATGCAAGCCGTTTGTCTTTATCCTGGTCAATTTTTGCCGCATCAGGCACAAACGGCAAAATATGAGCTTCTGTTAATTCGCCGGGATGAACACGTAATTCCGCAAGTGTTTTTTCAAGCCGCTCAGGATAAATCGTTCCGGGGGCCATTGGCCATGGCTTTCCAAATTTTGTGTGAGCATGATGGTAAAAGTTAGATACGCAAACTCCGTTTATCGGTTCGGCAGGATGTGACGGCCACCAACCGACAACATTTGTTTTAAAATTTTTCTGTGATAAGATGTTCCAAATGGCTTTAACTTTTCTTGATTTTGAAGATACGGGGCGGATACCGCTTTTTTTCCCTTTCGGGTTCGGCTCCGTGAAACCTAAAATCCCGTGTTTGTAGGCACGCATTCCTGTCGCGATAGATGTCCACAACATTGGCGAAAGTGGTGGATTAAGCGTTGCCAGATTACCCATAACGCCGCCATTGACAAGAAATTCAAGCGCCGGCATTTTTCCCGCGTCAAGAAGGGGGTTAATAATTTTCCAATCGGCTGCATCCCAACCAATCAGGAGGACTTTTTTTGATATTTTTTTTGACATGTTGATATAAAAAAAGCACACGAGCTCCTGTAGTTAAAGAATACTGTGCTCTATGTTTTTATATAATCTCTTACTCTCAACATTTTAACCACGTTTCCGGTGTAGCGCCATCAGTACTTAAAACGACAAAAAACGCTGACTTGAATCAGCATTTTTTGTCGCTTGTAAATGAGCAAATTATCGGCTTATCTATTTATTAAATTTCGCCAATTCTTCGAACGAATCCGCTTTTAATGCCGCGCCGCCAATGAGTCCGCCGTCAATGTCTTTCTGGGCAAGAAGTTCCTTAACATTTCCCGGTTTCATACTTCCGCCATATTGAATTACAACCGCTTCCGCTGTTTCCTCATTCCAAAGTTCAGCAATACGGTTTCTAATAAAAGCGTGAACTTCCTGCGCTTGTTCCGGTGTAGCTGTTTTCCCTGTACCGATAGCCCAAACGGGTTCATAAGCGACGATAACATTTTTCATCTCATCGGCTGAAACACCTGCTAGACCGTTTGTAAGATGGTCATCAACTACTTTTTCTGTATTGCCCGCTTCTCTATCTTCGAGCATTTCGCCTACACAAACGATTGGTTTAAGGCCTAAAGCGAGAGCTTTTTTAACTTTTTTATTTACCGTTTCATTTGTTTCGCCAAAATATTGTCTGCGTTCGCTATGACCGATAATTACATATTCAGCACCCGCTTCGAGAAGCATTTCGCCACTCACTTCCGCGGTATAAGCGCCTGAAGTTTCCCAGAACATATTTTGGGCACCAACGTGAATATTAGAATTTCCAAGCGCGTCTGCGACAGATTTTATGCAAAGAAATGTTGGACAAACAATAATAGTAACATCATCAACATTCGTTAAGCGCGACTTCAAGTCATTAACTAAATCGAGAGCTTCTGAGATAGTTTTATTCATTTTCCAATTTCCTGCTATGACAGGTATTCTCATAATGCTCTCCTATTCAGATTTAGTTTTAGGCAATCCGAAAACGGACTGACCATCTTTATATTTTTCATCTTTTTTCAACGCGTCGATACGTTCAAAACGTTTTAAGACATTGCGTTGTTTTTTTATGCCTATTTTTCCGAAACTTGGATGACGTGACATTTTAATTCTCCTTTGTTATATATTATTTGTTTTTTGGAATTTCATTTTTTGTGAAAAATGAAATTAGCATTTATTTGTTGTTTGTTCTAAGCATAATCACAATTGCTAAGATCAGCAAATTAAATTTGCTCATCAAAGTAAATTTTCCGGACAGCTTAATGTTCGCTTAATTCCTGTCCCACTTGAATTTTTCTTACAACGCCGTTTTCGAAGTAAACTCTGTCTTCAGTCCCATCTTTTTCGTGGTCATAAAACCACATTTCCGCTTTTTTCGATTGAAAAGACTGAGATTTTTTTATAGCAGAAGGTTTCCCCCACTTTGCTTTAACTTCGGATGACGTCATACCTTCTTTCAAACCTTTATTTATTTCTACCGCTTTGAAGTCCGCGAGTTCCTCTTCAGTGTACCATTTCCCTTTGTATTCTATTTTTCCGGCTGCTTTCATCGCGCGGCTATATTTAATTTCAGCGATTTTGTTTGTGGGCATCCATTTGTCTTCAAAAAATTTCATGCCTTTGTCGCGCATTTCCAGTTCTTCTTTTTTTTCCGGGAGCACCCATTTAATTTTGCCGTTTTTTTCATATTTTACGAGTCCGAGTTTTTTCTTTTTATTCTCAAACGCTTTAATTTTCTCAGCGCGAAGCACTTCGTACATCGACGGATTATACTGTTTAATCGTTTTAATTTTAAGAACGGTCCACGGGTATGTAAGTTTCCCTAATGAAGTTTTAATTGTAATTGTTTTTTCGTTTATATCAGTTATTTTACCGTAGTACTTTTTGCCGTTCTTAAGATAAATAGCGTCTGTAGCGTACACAATTGATGTAAATGCGAGAAGCGCTATTAATATAAAAATAAATTTTTTCATAACTGCACCTTTGGTTATTTATTAAGTCCGTCAAGTTTTTTATCAATAAATCTGCCGTTTTTTTGTATTAATTTACCGTCAAAATAAAGTTCACCGTCTTTCCGCAAGTCTTTTATCATGTCCCAATGCAGGGCTGATTTATTTTTCCCGCCGCAATCGTCAAAACTTTTACCTACGGCGAGGTGTATTGAGCCACCTATTTTTTCATCGAACAGAATATTTTTAATGAAATTTTGAATTCCGTAATTTGTTCCTATACCCAGTTCGCCAAGAAATCTAGCTCCTTTATCTGTATTGAGCATTTTCTTCAAAAACTGTTCATTTTTATCTGCATTACATTTGACGACTTTTCCTTTAGAAAATTCAAGCCGAATTCCTGATATCTCCCGCCCGTAAGCTACAACCGGATATGTATAACAAATATATCCGGTCGCGCTGTCTTCCACCGGAGAAGTAAATGCTTCACCGCTCGGCATATTTCTATGTCCATCGCTATTCACACCTTTTCTGCCTGATATATTCAAAGAAATATCTGTGTCAGGAGAAAGTATTCTTACTTTTTTCGTTTTGGTAAGCCGGTCAGCAAGTTTCTGCTGATTTTTGCTCAGTTTTTTCCATGCGGCAACAGAATCTTTTTTATCGAGGAACATTGCTTTGCCAACAAATTCTTCAAAATCCGCCACCGACATCTGTGCATCCTGAGCATGCGCTGCAGTAGGGAAAAGAGTAATCACCCAATTATTTTTTTTAAGAATAATATCTGAAAGCGGTTTTGAAGTTTTCATCGCCAAAACCTGTTTGGCCGGATCAACCGCGCTAAGTTCGCGGGTATTATTTTGTCCGCCGATACTAATTATTCCGTCAATTTTTTTTGCTTCATACAAGTCTATCGGGGACAGAGTTGACAGCTGTTCTTTTTTAGCATTTTTAAAGAATATTTCGCTCATACCGGGCAATTGAGTGTTAACACGCGGAAACGCGCCGACGCGAAGAAGCTCTTCATACACTTTGGCGATAAGTTCTGCAGCGACAACGGGACCGCGCACTTTTATAACGCTTCCGTTTTCAACTTTAAGTGAGTAATTCACCAAGAGTTTTGCCCAATTTTCAATCCAGTCAGTTTTCATAAGTATTATTTTTACATTTCTATCAAGTTACAGATTATACCAAAAGAGTATTTCATTGTCAAAAGGATACCGGATTGCTTTTTAATAAAAAATATGATATAATTATAATTAGTAAAAAATATGATATAATTATGATTCGTTAAGACTGTGTAATTTAATTTTTACGAAGGGGGCTGATAAATTCAAAAAAAACTTCACATTATTACTGTTATATTATTTAATTTAATGATAAGGAGGACATCATGAAAAAAATCACTTTATTATCAGCAATGTTAATTCCACTGTTGGCAATTCAATTCTCTTTTGCCGCGCCGTCATTAACAATAATTAAACCACCCGTAACTCCGAATCCAAGTTATACAGGTCCGGGTTCGCCTCCAATGCCTCCGCCCGGAGACCCGCACGCGATTTACGGTCAATGGTTTGTTGACAAGTTGAGCGGAACAATATACACCAACCGCACGCATGAGTTTTACGATAATGTAGATCCTGGTTGGGGTGGTGGTTATGCAAGTTGTGGTGCAATAAACGGTTTTGTAATCTCAGTTAGCTGGGGAGGTCCCGGAACCCCAATAACCGCGTTTGATATTATGGCAACCATAACCAATGATATCCCGGCAAATTCACCATGGATGGCAGGTAGCAATAGTCACAATGAAAACCGTGCGTTCAACAGTTTAGAGGATCAGAAATTTGAAGGGTCGTTACTTGATGTAAAACTCACGGCAGAATTCGCCGTTGATGCAGCTTTATCTTATTTTCCTCCGAATTGGATACCTCCATATGTCAACCCGTATTCCGTTAATATTGAAGCTATAAATCATGATGAATTAGCTTGGTACTGCTGGACAGATGATCCTGAATCACCGGATCCTACCAATCCCGGCAACTTTTTTGTACCGACATGGGATCTCGGAAACATTCCGCAAGGCGGCTTTGCCAGTGTACTTATGCAATTTCAAATTCCGCCCGGACTGCTGCCAAGCGATCCTCGTTATGATGTTATCACCAATTCTTTAATGACAGAAGCCGACATTCTTCTAAATCGTACGACTTCTCTAAAGATTAGCGAATGGGTGGAAGGAATATATACTGATACCGGGATTCCGTATCCTGATCATCCTGAAGGTGGAAGTGATGTATCCGTTTTCCATAGTATTCCCGAGCCGGGAATATTTATAGGAATATGGATAGGAATTTTAGGGTTATACAGTAAATTTGAGAAATAAATCTACAGTGAATTATTGATTGTAAGAAAAGCGGAAGGAAGAAATAAAATTAATTCCTTATGGCTGCACTAAGTTATGTGTGACTGAATTTCCAAATGTTTACTCTGATGTTTCCCCGTCCGGCAAACAAAAAACTCCGAATTCTGATTACCGCGCAAAAATTGCTTCAACTTCTTTTAATAATTGTCCCGGGGACGCGTTATTCCAGGGTTGCGCTTCAACCAATGCCGGAAAATCAAACTCGTATTTTGCTATCTCTTTTGCTAAAACAGTCCAGTTGATAGTTCCATAAGGCGGTTGCAGGTGAATATCTCTTACACCATCGTTATCGTGAAAATGGAAAGCTATGATTTTGTCGCGCATATTTTCAAACGCTGTCAAAACATTTTCTTTTCCGATATTCGCGTGACCTGTGTCAAGACACACGCCGAAAAATGGTGAATCAAATTCGTTTACTATTCCCATAACAGTAGATGATAAATCGCCAACATGTCCGGGAGGCATATTTTCAAGCGCCAGCTTTACTCCGCTTTTTTCCGCAATCGATAATAATGTTTCGATGCTTAAGCGTAATTTATCAAGTCGCGATTCCTCATCATTATTCTGAACACTTCCCGGATGAATTACCACGCATTTAATTTTTGCGATCGCCACGCGATTGATGAATTCTTTAAAAACAGCAATGGTTTTAGTTCTTTTTTCAGTGTTAATTTGTGACAGATCCATTTCTCCTGTGAACGGAGCGTGAATAGAATAGAATTGAATTCCCGCCATAGAAAAATTTTTTACGATTGCTTTTATCTCTGTTTCGCTATGACCGAGCATGAATTCCGGACCTGTTTCAATTGCTTTAACCCCCTGGCTTTTTAAAAAGTCTATTGATTCGCTTGAAGGATTTATTATCCATTGTGAGTATGCAAAGTTCATGGCAATAGTTATTGGTTATTGGTTATTGGTTATTCGTTATTCGTTAATCGGTGTTCGTTAGCAGGTCTAAAGTTTAAGGTTTAAGGGGGAAGAAATTTATTCATAATTCCCTCTTTTTAAAGGGTTAGGGGGATTTTCTTTCAACTTCGCGTAAGCGCCCCGCGATGATCCCGCGCATGCTGGGATGCTGGGGTTATTTCATTGATTGGATTTACTTAATAATTGAGCATTTCTGCTTTAAAAGTGCGCCTGTGGCGTATTGATTATTGATTATTGTTCATCCTTTTACCGCGCCTGAAGTCAATCCGCTTACGAATTCTTTTTGTAACATAAAGAATAAAATCACAACGGGGATAATTGAAATAAGAGTTCCTGCCATCATCATTCCATATTCATTAACATAAACACCTTTCATCTGCACAAGAGCAACTGTAAGCGGGAATCTCTGCTCATTATGCAAAATGATTTGCGGCCAGATAAAACTATTCCAACTTCCCATATAAGAAATCAAACAGAATGCTCCAATCATCGGGCGCGAAAGCGGAAGAATAATTTCCCAAAAAATCCTGAATTCACTGCATCCGTCAATTCGAGCGACCTGCATAAGTTCATCAGGAATTTGTGTAATACTTTGTCTAAAAAGAAAAATCCCGAACACGCTTACAGATCCGGGAACTATTATTCCGAGGTATGTGTCTGTCAAACCCAGTTTTGATATCATTTCAAAAAGCGGAGCGAGTAAAACCTGTCCGGGAATCATCATTGTTGTAAGCATAACGATCATAATTATCGTCTGCCCTTTAAATTTATATTTTGCGAGCGCGAATCCCCCAAGAGCAGAAAAAAATAATTGAACCATTGTTGTCGCCGAAGCGAGAAAAAAACTGTTAATTAAATAGCGATAAAACGGCGGATGAAGCCGCAATAATTTTCTGAAATTAACAAATGAAGCGTTAGGCGACCAAAAAGCCACACTGAAAATATCCTTATCCTTAAACGCCGCGCAAAACAGCCAAAACAGCGGCACAAGCATCATTATTGCAAACACAGCGATAACAATCATCACAAAAATTCTCGGGATTGTAAGTCTTGTTTCTCTATTCATTTCTTACTCCTCCCAAGCCAAAGTTGAAATAAACTTACCGACATAATAATCACGACAAGCACCCAGCCGATTGCCGACGCGTAACCGAGGTTCCCGGTTTCAAAACCTGTTTGATAAAGATACATCACAATCGTGAGTCCCGCCTGATTGGGTCCCGGTCCTCCGAGCAGAACATACGGTAATTCAAAAAGCTGCAATGAGCCAATGGTGCTCATAATCACTACGAACACCGCAACAGGCTTAATCCCCGGCAAAGTAACATGAAGAAATTTCTGAAAAGAATTTGCTCCGTCGATCTCAGCGGCCTCGTAAAGTCCTTTGTCAACACTTTGTAACGCGGCAATAAAATAGATCATATTAAAACCTGTAAAAAGCCACAAAGTAATTAATACCAAAGTAGGCATTACCATACTTGCCTCCCCTAACCATTTTAAATCAAGTCCATATCCTGTAATGAAATGAAGCGCGCGATTTACGAGACCGAATCTTGGAACAAGCAGAACACTGAACAACACAGCGACAAAAACTGTTCCGCAAAGGTAAGGCGCGAAGAAAGAGAATCTGAAGATATTTTTCCCTTTCAGCCATTTTTTATTAACAAGAATTGCTAAGCCCAAGCTGCACGGAAGTTGTAGAAAAACGGAAAACGCGGCAAAAACAAAAGTGTTTCTTACCGCCGTCCAAAAATTCTTATCTTTGAACAGAAAAATAAAATTATCCAAACCAATCCAGACTATCGATTTCGGTCCGTTTGTGCATGTAAACGACATATAAATACTTTTTGCGAGAGGGTAAGCCATAAAAGTACAGAAAACAAGGATAAAAGGCAGGAGAAAAATATATGGTGTATATTTTTCCTGCAAATTCCAGATCCTATTTTTAAAATTTTTTGTCATACTCAGAGGAAATTGATCCCGATAAATCATTTTGTTATAAATCATCCTGCTATTGATATGGATTTCTTGTCATTTGCAAGCGAACATCATCCGCTTTTTTCTTAAGAATTTTTTTTATAAAATCATCAAACCCTATTTCACCGTTTTTTTTGTAATAATCAACACAAGCAATAAGAACTTCGCCCATTTTACTCCGGGCGAAACTTCTATACGGATTTGAATGTACCGGAGGAACTTCATTGGCAAGCGAGGTATAGAGTGTTCCTATCGGCTGATTAGACCAGAATGGTCTTTTCTCAGCAAATTCCGGCCGATCCCAGCTATCGCGAATTGGCGGAATAATATTCAGGTCATGAAATCTTTTCCCAAGGTCTTTTTTACTGAAATAAAGTTGAACAGCAAATCTCCATGCAAGCTCTTTATTCTTACACTTTTTTGTGATACCGAGCATTGTACCCCCAGAAACACTGGTCTTCCTGCCGCCGGGTTTCCAT
>Ga0164318_10005371_pt1 | contig 12382 bp, 9 predicted proteins | sample GuaBasSedimGuay9_FD_113734 | JGI IMG/M metagenome (GOLD analysis project Ga0164318, IMG submission 113734) | Subseafloor sediment microbial communities from Guaymas Basin, Gulf of California, Mexico - Guay9, Core 4571-4, 0-3 cm | ecosystem: Environmental > Aquatic > Marine > Hydrothermal vents >... | reverse complement strand
TAGAATATCCTCAGCTCTTTCATTATCAACTCCTAACACTGCTACACCTTCGGAAGCAAGATGAAGTGGATCTATTCCTAACATATTTGTATAGGCAGAAACTATTTTTCGAATAGGAATCTTTTCTTCACAAATCAATATAGTAGTATTACTGTCCTTAGCCCAATCATTAAGAGTCATTGCTAGTCCTCCTCTCGTTGGATCTCTAGCTGCATGGATATAGTGTGAAAATTTTTGGAAGATAGGAAGCATTAAGTTGGTTAGTGGCTTTACATCACTTTTAAGTTTATTATCAATATCAATTTCGTTTTGTAAAGCTAGTATCACGGTGCCATGATCTCCTATGTAATCTGTTACAATAATTTTATCCCCTGGTTTAAGTTCTCTATCAATAATTATTTTGTCAGCAATTCCTATAGCTGTTGTCACAAGAATTACTCCATCAAAATTATCGTTTGGAAGAACCTTAAAATCACCATTTATCAATGGTATGTTTTCTCTCTCTAAAATGTTTATAAAGGAATCAATTATTATTTCAAGTTTCTTTATTGGAAATCCTTCACTTACAATGATGTTATCCAGCATTGCTATAGGTTTAGCTCCCATCATTAAAATATCATTTATTGATCCACAAGCAGCTAATGATCCTATGTTGCCTCCTGGAAAAAATAATGGTTTTACGGTATACGAGTCTGTTGAAACTATAAAATATTTTCCATCAGGCAAAAGTATAGCTGCACCATCGTCTAGAATATCTAAACCGTACCCTTTTTCCGTTCGCTTTAGCCTATATGGTATTTTTCTAAAGATTAGTCTTTCAAGTATTTCACTAGTTTCTAATCCACCAGCTCCATGAGCCAATGTTATTTTCTTTTCCATAATAATCAACTATTTTTCAAATATACTATTCATCTTTTTACGGATTTCTTTTTCAGCTTCATCTCGTGTTAAACCTATCTCAGTAGCACTCTCAATATACAATTCTATAAGCGAATCTACTAACTTTTTCGCCTCTTCCTCTTTTATTTTTTCAATTATTATTCCTGCATGAACCATAACATAGTCTCCCGGTTTGACATCAAGTGTGCTTATAACCTCTTGATGAATACCTCCAATGTCTACTATCGCATTTAGACCCTTAATTTTTACTACTTTGCCAGGTATAGCCCAACACATATTACTCTCCAATGAGATTTTTTCTAAGTCTTAAACTTCCGAATTTAGCCCATATAGAGCATGCTCCTTCAATTGAGACCATGCACGGCCCATATGGGCGTTCGGGTTTACATGTTTTCATAAATAATGGACATTCAACAGGCTTAATTATACCTAATGTTACTTCACCACATCTGCAGCCTGGTGGTAGATCTTTTCCTGAATTTTTATTATTTAGTAGGTGAAATACATTTTTACCATCAAATTGTCTATACTCATCATTAAATTCTAAACCACTTTCAGGTATAATACCTATACCTCTCCATACTGAGTTTTCTCTGTGAAAAACTTTATACATGGTTTTTAAAGCACGTGTATTTCCCTCCCATTCTACAACTCTGGTATACTCATTTATAGCTCTATACTCCTCGTTTTTTATCATTTTTAATATTTTTGCAATTGAATACAATACATCTAAAGGCTCAAAACCAGATACAACAGATGGGATTTTATATTCTCTAGAGATATCATCCCATGGTTTTAGCCCAATTATCGCTGAGACATGTCCCGGAGCTATTATCCCCTGAATAGGATGCAAACCCCTTGAAACAGCTATATCTATAGCAAACCTAGCTGCCGGCGGTGTCAAACGTATAGCACTATAAAAATATAGATTTTTAGGAACGAGATTATTTATAAAAGATAAAGAATAACCAGGAATTGTTGTTTCAAAACCTATACCGATAAAAACAGAATCTTTTCCATATTTCTTAGCATCTTTTACAGCTTCTAAAAAGCTATAAACCACTTTAACATTTCCTCCATTACTCTTTGCTTCCTCTAATGTTCTATTCTTAGATTTCAGGTTTGTAACTGGAAGCTTATAAGCATCTCCAAAGGTATATACTCTTACACCTTCTATAGCTAAGTTTACTGCATCTTCAATAACAAATGACGGTGTTATACATACAGGACAACCAGGACCGGCAACTAGTTCTATTTTATCTGGCATTAAACTTCTTAGTCCATAGTGTACAGTTGTCCATTCATGTGTTCCGCAAAAATTCATTATTTTAATTTTTTCAAAGTTAGAAAGGTTTAAAGAATATTTGTGTATAAGCTTAACTAGACTTACAGCCATTGTCTTGTTGTTTTTTAGAAAATCTACAAATGATTCCATCTTTATTTTGCTCCGTTTCCACATTTCAGTCAAGATATCAACTACCTTATTAATAAAATATATTTACAACTTATTAAACATCGTTTTTAATATATGTTTTATCAATTTTTTTGTCTAGTTTAAATATAAAACACTTTCATTTTTTACAAAGGTAATGTTACATAATATATTATGTAAAAAAATATAATTACTACAATACATAAATATAAATTTTTCCCATAAAATTATTATTTAGAAAAAGCCTTAAAAATATAATAAATTAGAAAAGATTTATATTTAAAACTAAATATTTTTTACCTTATGCAGCAGAGTAGGTTAATACAATTTGTAGCAATTTTTATAGCTGGTCTTCTTGTAGGTGCTGGATTAATATATGCTTTATTAGGGTTTGGAGGTGTGTCTACGGCAGGTAAAGGAAGTAGAAATTTACCTGAAGAAATAAAGATAGGTGTACTTATAGATTTGTCCGGACCCCTAGCTTCTACAGGTAAAAGAATTCAATATGCTTTAAAACTGGCTGAAGAAGATATAAATGACTATGCTAAGGAATTAGGTCTACAAGTAAAGTTTACTTTTTTAATCGAGGATACTCAAATTAATCCTGAAAGAGCCTTAAGTAGACTTCAATCGCTAGCGGCACAAGGTGTAAAGGTTGTAATAGGTCCTTTGGCAAGTTCAGAAGTAAAACAAGTAAAAAGTTTTGCAGATTCAAATAAGATAATTATAGTCAGTCCTTCATCAACCGCTCCTTCTTTAGCTGTTCCAAACGATTATGTTTTTAGGTTTGTTCCAACGGATATATTCCAAGGAAAAGCATTAGCGAAGGTAATTTTATCTTCTGGATATAAGAAAGTCTCTGTCATATATAGAAAGGATACGTGGGGAGAAGGATTACTTAATGCATTTAAGAAGTCTTTTGAGGAACTCGGTGGACAAGTAGTTGGTATTGTAGGATATGATCCCAATGCTAAAGACTTATCGGCAGAGGTTCTCAGATTAGCTGACTATGTAAAAAATAGTGGTTCTCGGACAGCAGTATTATTGATTTCTTTTGATGATGATGGCGTAATGGTGTTAAATTCTGCTAAAAATGATGAAACACTAAGCAACTGTGAATGGTTTGGAACTGATGGAACAGCATTCATGGATAAAATAGCATCTCAAGTAGGTGAAGCAGTAGCCCAAATGGGTGGTTTAAAATCAACACTATTTGCACCTATGCAAAGTGCTAAATGGAAAGAATTCAAAGAAAGATTTTCTGCAAAGTTTGGAATGAGTCCCGAGGCATATTCATTAAACTCATATGATGTTGCATGGGTAATTGCATTAGCTATAATTGAAGTAGGTCAATATGACGGAGAAAAGATAGCAAAGATACTCCCTAAGGTTGCGAGTAACTATTTTGGTGTTACTGGTTGGACCAAACTTGATGAAAATGGAGATAGAGCGGGCGGAGATTACGGTATAGCTGCTATACAAATTGTTGACAATAAACCCACATGGGTAAATGTTGGAGTATATTCATTCACAAGTGATTCAGTAACATGGTTTAAAGGATAAAATTTTTATTTATTTTTTGGATATTAATAAGATTAATAAATTACTCAAATTAAATATTAATGATAATAATAGGGGGGAGATAATGAATGAGAACATATTAAGAACCTTTAAAGTCACTAAAAGATTTGGTGGTATAATAGCTTTACAAGATGTAAGCATAAATGTTCCAAAAGAATCTATAGTTATGTTAATTGGACCCAATGGTAGCGGTAAAACAACGTTAATAAATGTTATTAGTGGTCAATATAAGCCTGATAGTGGAAAAATTTATGTCTATGACAAAGATATAACTGGTCTCTCCCCCCATAAGATATATAAGATAGGTATATCACGCACTTTTCAAATACCTCTACCGTTTCGAAAACTTACGGTATTAGAAAATCTATTAGTAGTGGCACGAAATGTTGAAGGAGAAAAGATTACTTCTTCATTATTTAAGAGAAAAAAATGGATCAAAGATGAAGAAGAACTTGCCGAGAAGGCCATGGAAATATTAGAGATAATTAATCTTGATCATTTATGGGACAATGAAGCTGGAAATCTAAGTGGAGGACAGATGAAGTTATTAGAAATAGGACGTGCACTAATGAGTGATCCGGAAATTATTTTGATGGATGAACCGGTTGCTGGAGTAAATCCTAAATTAGCAAATGAAATAATGGAACATGTATTAGCTTTGCGCGATGAATATTCTATATCTTTTCTTATAGTTGAACATCGTTTGGATATTGTTTTAAAATATGTAGATATTGTTTATGCGATGCATAATGGTCGTGTAATAGCTGTAGATTCTCCAGATAAAATAATTTCTCATCCTGCTGTGGCAGCCGCTTATTTAGGGGGTTAGGTGAAGGAATCTGATGTATTTATTAGAAGCAAAAAATATATCAGCTGGATATGGCAAGCTACAAATCTTATTTAATATAGACTTTTTTGTTAATGATAAGGAATTAGTTGTTATTATCGGACCTAATGGATCTGGTAAAAGTACATTTCTAAAGACATTGTTTGGTTTAACTAAGATTTACAGTGGTAATATAATTTTTAGAGGAATAAATATAACACGTTTGAAGCCTTATGAAAGAGCAAGAATTGGACTTGCATATTTGCCTCAAACTAATAATTCTTTTGAAAATTTAACAGTTAAGGAAAATTTACTAATGTCAATGTATGGTATCTCTGAGGATATAGCTGAAAAAAGATTAGAAGAAATATTGCTTTTTCTTCCTAAGATTAAGGATTTTATGAATAGGAAGGTAAAAACTTTAAGTGGTGGTGAAAGACAAATGGTGGCTATGGCTATGGCCCTAATACGACAACCTAATCTTATAATGTTGGATGAACCGACAGCTGCCTTAGCTCCTAAGTTAGCATTAGAGTTTTTGAATAAGATAGTTGAGCTTAAAGAATTATATGGTATGAGTGTTGTTCTTGTAGAACAGAATGCGAAGAAAGCTTTAGAAATAGGTGATAGAGCCTATGTATTCGTTGCAGGCAAATCTATTTTTTCGGGGAAAACAGAGGAGTTATTGAGAGATAAACATCTAATGCAAACATATTTAGGTTTATCTTAAGGTGGTATAATGTTTGAAGTGTTTGTTGATGCTTTGGCATATAGTGATGTTTTAATTTTGTTATCTATTGGTATTACTCTTACCTACATGACTATAAAAGTCCCAAATTTTACTCATGGTGACTATGCTTCATTAGGAGCTTATATAGCATTTACCATAAATCTTTTCTATGGGATTCATCCTTTTTTATCCATACCGATAGTTTTTATTTTGGCTGGGCTATTATCATTTATATTTTATTTATTCATTTTCAGACCTCTAAGTGAAAGAGGAGCTAATTTAGTTACACTAATGGTTACATCAATAGCATTAGAGTTGATCTTAAGAAGTCTCATAAATATATATGCTGATATAATGTCTCTAAAAACTAAAATACCTATCTTTAGAGGATTCATATTCCAAGATTATTTAATAAATACTGGGATTTTTCTTTTACCTTTTTCAACAATTGTAGCAACAGTAACTGCAGTCTTAATTGTCTCACTGTTATATCTTTTCTTGAATAAGACAAAATTTGGTATAGCCATGAGAGCATCGATTGAAAATCCTGATTTAGCTAAAGTACTTGGAGTAAATGTTGATTTAGTATATTCTATATCATGGTTTATAGCTGGAGGCTTAGCAGGTATTGTAGGAGTTTTTATTCCATATAGAATTACAGCTAATCCACAGGTGGGCTGGGATTTACTACTAAGAGGTTTTGCAGCTTCTGTTCTTGGTGGATTATCAAGCATATATGGTGCAATTATAGGAGGTGCAGTAATAGGTTTTGCTGAAATCGTAGGCATTTATCTTCTATCTCAACCTCCGATAAATCTACCTATAGCGTATAGACCATCAATACCTTATTTGACGCTTATAATAACCCTATTAATTATACCTAAGGGAATTACAGGTATAGATTTTTCAAAAATTAAAAGGAAGATAGTAGGTGGAAGGAATGGAAATAATTAGATTTGTTATCGATTTTCTATCATTCTATACAATTTATTTAATGCTTTCTATTAGTTTAAATCTAGAATATGGTTATGCAGGTATTTCAAACTTCGGAAAAGTTCTATTTTTTGCTGGCGGTGCTTTTACAGTTGGTTCTATGGCGACTAGACTTACCATATTATTGTTTCAGGGTCGGTGGATTGATATTGAGGAGTATATAAATACTGATGTAATTTGGGGAACAAAGGTTTCATTATTTTTTGCTCAGCATCCTCTGTATGGGATCTTTATATTTCTATTTCTCCTGGTATTAGCAATGTCAATTTCTGCTTTGCTTGGCTATATCGCCTCTTACCCAGCTATAAGATTAAGAGAAGATTATCTTGGTATGACACTGGTTGTGTCAGGTGAATTATTAAGGAATATTGCGAAAAATTATCAACCTTTAGTATGTGGTACTTTCGGAGTTTATGTACCTAACCCCTTTTCATGGGCTACAGGTATATTTAGAGATTTATTAATTCTTTTTATTCTTCTAATTTTTTCAAGTGGAATATGGTTAATAATGGAATATCTCTTAAATTCACCCTTTGGAAGATTATTAAAGGCAATGAGAGATAATGAAAAGGTAGTTGAATCTTATGGAAGAGATATCGTAAAGCTTAGAATAAAAACTTTAATGTTAGGTTCAGCTATAGCTGGTCTAGCCGGAGGTTTATATGCTTTTTATACTGGGTCTGTTAATCCTGACGATTTTACCGCTACTAAAACATTCCTAGTTTGGGTTATTGTTATAATAGGTGGAGCAGGTAATAATTTGGGTGCTGCTGTCGGAGCTTTATTTTATGTTTTTATTGATAGATTAATAGCCTATTATAAGCATTGGATTTATTTACCTTTTGATATAAATTATATGAGCTACATAATTTTGAGCATTATATTAATTTTAGTCATATTTTATTCACCTCAAGGATTATTTCCAGAGAAACCAGCTAGAACACCCGTTATTGAAAAGCTTAGGCGAGGAAAACAGATAAAAAGTATAAAAATGCAGGAACAAGAGTAAAAAACTAAAATTTCTAGTTTCAAACGAATGTTTTAAAAATGTAACACATTTTTATCGTTATATAAAATTATGTGTATGGAATTTTGCTTTAAGCCGATATATTTTTAATAATTACAATATTAAAGAGATAGATTTTTACGTTCTCTAGCAATTAATAATAAGAATGTCATGGTGTATAGAAACATTTCGATATATTTAATAATACTAATATTAATTAATGCATTTATTACCATAGACATTGTATGTGAACCTAGCTTTAGATATAAGCTTGTATATTCGTTCTACACCGAAAAAACTATAATGAAATCTATTCAATACGGATCTATAACTATATTTCTTTATTCCTTAAACGGTGCAATGGATAATAGCTATATTGTTGCTGCATTTAACTCCTCTAAACAGATATGGGATATAGAAACTGTTTCTAGAGGACAGAGATCTAAACCATATATTAGTGACATAGAAATTGTTGATAAATATTTACTGATGGTGATATCAAATAATTCGATCTCTATCATTGACATAAATAATGGAACTGTAATAAAAAACGTGAAGATACCTATATCGACCCTTAAAGGTCAGATATTGTTTATAGATTATGCAAAGAATGAAAGAAAGGTGCTTATTGGTTTCAGAAAGGGTGCAACAATTTTAGATCTTAAGAATTTTAATATATTATGGAATTTCTATAGGATTAATACATCATCTAAAACTATTAACACTCTTGTTACGGGAGGATTTTTTAATGGTTCCAAAAAAGTATTTATCCTAGGTATAGAAACTTTTTGTCACATTTGTCTTACAAGAGAGGAAAAACATCTCCACATATTTGATTTAAATAACTCTAAATTTAAAATTGACCTGAAACTTACCTATATAAAACATGTATATCCATTAAACTTTACATATTTTGCATTTATTTCATCAAAAGGAGTATCTATTGCTAAAATAGTTAATCAGAGTAGTATAGAGACGGTTTCTGAGAAGAATATTGACATGAATGGTTTGATGGGCATATTTTTTATTCCTGAAGAAAATTATTATATTCTTATAAAAAAAGATAAAAGTTCAAATATAATGTTGCAGAAAATTGTTATTCCGCAACTAAAAATAGAAGAGTATTCTTTAGGAATAAATGCTACTGGAATTATAAACAAATATGATTACGGTATAGCGAATTCAACAATAATATACTTGTTTATTGAGAAAAAATATGAGACATCTGAGGTTGTTTTCTTTGATGTTTATAGGAATAAACTTTTCTATAAAATATATGTGAAGGACATTAAAGGCATTCGGGTTACTGATGATTTGGATACTATTCTAATATATGATAGAAATAATGCATATCTTTACAAGAAGGGCATCATTTCTGAAGATAAGTCCGTTAAATTAAGTATAATTGTTAAGGAAACCGATGAAAAGGTACAACTCTTCAATATTACGTTATCAAACGAAACATACATTTTTTCAAAAACATGTGTTAATCCATGTTCTATTACTTTAAGTAAAGGAGAATACAATATCACTCTCAGTGCTGATGGTTATAAGCCAAAATCTTTTAACATATCCGTAAATGCAAGTAAGACTATTGAGGTAGCACTTGAAAAGATTAAATATAAACTTAATATATATGTAATTGATACAAGGGGTGAGCCTCTAAACATAATGGTTTATATTTTTCATGATGATAAATTGATATTTCAAGGCATTGTAGAAGGATCTAAGACTTTTATTTTAGAACCTGGGTTATATCGCATAGAAGGGATATTGGGTAAACAGATTATTCATAAAGAAATATATTTGGCTAATTCATGCGATTTGACACTTATATTTAGACAATTTTTTAAGCTTAAAATAAATATTGTAAATTATATTCCTGGTAAAATCTATAGGCTTCTCATAGTGAATACAAGTAATGGACTTTTAATAGGAGAATATGATATAAAGAATAAAAGCATTGATATTCCTTTGCAACAAGGTGTTTATAAAATACAGTTAGAATCTAGTGGATTCAAACCATATATAGCACAGATAGAGATTACTAATTCTTCAAAAAAGATAGATGTTATCTTACAGAAGAGCGAATTCAATCCAAAATTACTAAGAATATACATCTTTGGAAGTCTCTCATGCCCTGCTTGTCGCGCGATGAAAGATATAATAATAGAAAAATATGGAGAAAAATTTCTTATTTTTAGAGATATATCAAATGAAACTTATTTGGAGACATATAGCAAGATATATGATTTACTTGAATTAGGCAATCATTATTATATTCCTTTGACATTATTTTTCTATAATAATACACCTTTATGTGCAATAGTTGGAGTAGTTTCGAACAATATTATTCAATATATGGTTTTGACAGCTTATGAAAACCATACATTTTTCTCAATTGATGAAAGAGGAGAATTGAGATCATTCTTTCTTAATAATAGTATACTTACACAAATAAAAGATCTTGTTATAATGAATCTTTCCCACGTTGAGAAAAAATACACATTAAATCAAGTTCTACCTATTGTTATAAGTATGGCTTTAGCCGATTCTGTCAATCCTTGTACCTTCAGCATTTTTACAGCACTTCTTCTAATGACGTTTTCTCTATCAAAAGAGAAGAAAAAGGTTTGGATAGCTGGCTTACCCTTCATTTTCTCTATATTTTTATCTTATATGCTTTTAGGACTAGGTCTAGTAAAAATATTCTCATATATACCTGGTATAAAATATGTAATAGTATTGTTAGGTTTATCATTTGGAATTTTTTCAATACTTAGTGGTTGGGGAGAAGAATTTAAATCACCTTTACCTAGAAAATTTAAAGAAATAACCGAGAATATAATAGAAGAGGCATCTAAAGCTATTAATCCTATAACTTCTGCGATAGCAGGATTCATAATAAGTTTTACACTTCTTCCATGTAGCAGCGGACCCTATCTAGTGGCAACTGCATCTTTGTCGAAACTTCATAACTATATGCTTTCTTTTCTGCTTTTAATGCTTTATAATTTCATTTTTATAATTCCCTTATTATTAATCATAGTATTTATAGTGTTTTTCTCTACAAAGCTAAGAGTTATAAAAATATGGAGAACTAAAAAACTAGGTATAATGGAAATAATTAGTGGAGTCTTACTTATACTAGTGTCGATTTACGCACTTTTAACTATATAAATTACCATCCGTATTTATTAGGTCCCCAGTCTTTCTCAACATATTCTTGTTTAGCAAGTATCATCTTATAAGGGGGTAAATCCTTGTAAAGTATTACACCAGGACCAACAATACTGTATGGTCCAACTCTAACTCCCGGCATAAGAATAGCGTTAACCCCAGTTCTACAATAATCTCCAATATATGCTACGCTTTCTCCAATAAACTTCTTACCTTTTACACTAATTACTTGTTTTTCACTATCAAAACGCCATGTACCAACTACAGTTGCTGCTCCAATATCTGTATTTTCTCCAATTACGCCTGCTACTTCAGAATAATGGATTATGTAAACTTTATCAAAGACCACTCCAAAAACCTCTGCTCCATGACCGATTTTAACATTGTTCCCGATGACTGCACGTGTATAGGAATAATTTTCTATAACTGTATCATCACCTATTATTCCTCCATCTACTATTGCTCCATTGTCTATTCTAGTATTTTTACCTAAGAACAAAGGCTTTGTTATGAGAACATTATCTCCAATATAGGAATTTTTTCCAACATATATAGGAGCCTTTATTCTTGCTTTTTCACTAACATATCCTCCTTCATCAATGATGATATTTTTTAAAGTGCTAGAAAGAAATTGATAATATTTTAAGTTAGCATAAATTATCTGCCATGGAAAATCTACGTCTTCATAATATCCCTTTATTTCAAAACCCTTAATTTTTTTCTTTTCATTAATCATATCGTTGATAGATTGATTAAGCTCACTTTCTAAGGGTGGCATTATTCCTATTGTAGAATCTTTCATTATACCTGGGTTTATTTTAACAAAGTTTAGTAGATCTTTCTTAAAAATATATATGCCAGCTACTCTTCCATCCGATCCGCCCCACCATTCAATTTTTTTAACTTTGTCTTCCTTTAAACTAAGGCCAAAACCATATTCTTCATTTTTAGGTTTAATGTAACCAACTACTCCATCAATAGTGTTGTTTTGAAAAAACTTTAACATTTCTTTAAAATTTGCTTTGTCTAAAATAATATCTCCGTAAACTAAAAGAATATTATCTTTTATATAGGGTTCGGCCGTTAGTAATGCATCCGCTGTACCACTTAGATATTTTTGTTCGACATATTTGATGTTTAAATTTAGATTCTCTTTTATTTTTTCGACATAGTTAATTATCTGTTTTCCAAGTTTTCCTACTACTATTATTATATCTCTTATCGATGTTTTACTTAATCCTTCTAAAATGTGATGTATAATTGGCTTGTTTCCTACAGGAATCATTGATTTAGGCCTAGTAATATTGAATGGTGCTATTTTTTCACCATTTCCAGCAGCTAAAATTATAGCTTGCAATTTATATCACCAACTATTTTATAACTAAATATTTCAAGCTATTTAGATTTTATTTAAAATTATAAGCCTGGTGGAAGTATTTGTATCATGCTACCAAGTATATCCATAATATTATAGAAGATAATGACTATTGCAAGCATTATTATGCTATGTATAAGGCCGCTAAATGTTTTACCTGTTTTTAATTTTCCAACGATTAAACCTCCAATTAAGGCTTCAAGAATAGAAGAATATAGTAGTATTGTTTTATAAGAAGAGACATCAAGTGAAAGAGAAGCGAATATGGCACCCTTCGCAGCCATATATCGTAATGGTATAAAAAACGCATATATGAGAATAAAAGAGATGAAAAGATAGATAAATATGGCTATGTAAAT
>Ga0164318_10005369_pt1 | contig 12384 bp, 9 predicted proteins | sample GuaBasSedimGuay9_FD_113734 | JGI IMG/M metagenome (GOLD analysis project Ga0164318, IMG submission 113734) | Subseafloor sediment microbial communities from Guaymas Basin, Gulf of California, Mexico - Guay9, Core 4571-4, 0-3 cm | ecosystem: Environmental > Aquatic > Marine > Hydrothermal vents >... | reverse complement strand
ATACCCCGACAGGTGTTAAAAATGTCCCTTAAACCCGACAGAACCGATTTTACAATCGAAGATTATTTTTATTGCTTTCCGATGCAGTATTGATGAAATTCCTTGGCATTGCCATAATGGCAATATTTTTACTACCTGCATTTGCATCTGCAGTTCCTGAAGGGGTGCTGCCGTCAAGCGATTATGTTCCCGCCGTTTCAGAAAATGCAGCCTCATATGGAAACGGATATAGATACAACATGAATGGCTTTATCTACGTTCACATAGAGGGAGATGCATATGAACGAGGCTACCAGCACGGCTATCTTCTCTATCCCGAAATCATGGACATGCTCTACAGATGGAGCAATGTAATACACAACTGCCCCATTGTGCTGAAATATGTACACCTGAACGAGTCATCACCCAGATATGAAAAAATATCGGGCATATGGTGGAATTACTGCAGGAACAAAGCAATGAATATTTTCTGGGATAAATACCCTGCAGAGTACAAATCGGAGATAAAGGGCATAGCAGACGCCGTGGCAGCCAGAGGCGGCGAAATGTTCGGGGAAAAGGTAACCTACGAAGACATACTCACCCTCAACGAGATGTACGAGCTTATGTCAATACTGGTAAATCCTGTAAAAAGCATACATCCGTTACGCACGCTTTTCTACGACCTGCTTGGTGCCGCTCCCGAACTTGAGAATAAAGAAAATGAGTTTATCTCCTCACTCGTTAGTTATCCTCCTGTACACCACTGCGATGGGTTTATCGCCACAGGAGATGCTACCACCAACGGTCAGGTTGTTGCCACAGATTCCGTGTGGTGCGGCGGATGGTGGTATACGTATTACATTGCCCAGAGATGGAATATCATCCTGGACATCGTCCCTGCACAGGGAAACAGGATAATAATAGGCACTTCTCCGGGATACATATGGAGCGACGAGGATTACTGGCAGAATGATAAAGGCATAATACTCATAGAAACGACATGCCCACAGGGATTGTGGAAGAAGAACGGCATGCCCCTTGCAATAAGGACAAGGATGGCTATGCAGTATGGAGAAAATATTGATGATGTTATAAGATACATGAGAACAGACAGCAACGGTGTTATGAATGCAGTATGGCTTATAGGGGATACGAAAAACGGGGAGATTGCACGTTTCGAACTCGGGTTGTATGAAAGTGCGGTGTGGAGGACAAAGAACGGCTTTTACTGGTCTGCGAACAACCCGATGGATCCATCTGTAAGGAAGGAGCAATTAAGATTTGAAAGCATGAAGGGCGCATTTTTTAGGGTATTGCACATGCTCTTCAACACTTCCGGTTATGAGTACTATACGCTGAAATACTTCCCATCTGACAGGGACATAAAATTTGAGGAATTCGGGAACGATAATTACGGGAAAATTGATGTAGAGGAGGTAAAAAAACTTATGTCAAATCCTCCGATAACTGATTTTTCGACGGATTGCAAGATTACAGACAGTTATCTGATATCCAAAAATGGGTTATGGACATTCTGGGGCAATCCTCATGGTGACATATGGAATACCTCATCACTCCAGCCGAATTTGAGAGGCGTTGTAGATGTCCCGCCTGCGGGATGGGCAAGAATTTACGGATTATCTTCCCAGCCTGAATTTTTTTATAGCCCGCAATCCTACGAAGGCGGGGAGGCGGCAATTGAATGGGACTACAGCACAGATGGAAACAATTTTGAGAGCGCATCCGGCGTGTCGGGCAATGAGGCAATTTATCTCTCAACAAACAGCGGGAAGATGTATGCATTCGATGACAGCGGTAACCTTATGTGGAATAAAATCCTGGGCGAAAGCGCAACTGCCCCTGCATACAGCAACGAACATATTTTTGTCGCAACAGATGGGGTGCTGTATTCCATAAATGCCAATGGGGATATAGAATGGAGTTTTGATGCCTGCGTTTCCTCCCGCCCTGCTGTTAACGGGGATACGGTCATTGTGGGCACAGAAGATGGGCTATACTGCATCTCTGCCGTCAACGGAAAAGAAATATGGCATTTCGAGACCAACACAACTGCCTATCCTTCAAATGTGATTAACAAAAAAGTTTATGCTGTTTCAGGGAATACTTGCTATGCCGTTGATGTCAGAAACGGGAAAAACATATGGACATTTGAAGCAGGCGGCGTCATGACCTCGCCCCCATATGCAGACGAAAATGGAGTCTATTTTGGAAGCTGGGATAATAACCTCTATGCACTTTCTCCAGATGATGGGGATTTAAAATGGAAATATGAGGTGGGCTGGGGAATAGATACCACGCCTGTTTCAGATAAAAATCTCGTGTTCTTTGGTTCAATGGACAACAATTTTTACGCTGTTGACAAAGAAAGCGGAAAACTCGAATGGGCATTCACATGCAGGGCTTCTGTCCGCTCTTCGCCCGAAATTTACGGGTACTACGTGTTCTTTGGTGCAGATGACGGTCATTTTTACGCACTCAACAAAACGAATGGGAGGTTGGTATGGAGTTTCTCACTTCCATACTCAACTGACGGCAGCGTCTACAATTATGTTACCACGCCGATAGAATCATCACCAGAGATATGCAATGGAAACGTCATCTTCGGTGCAGGAGGGCACATATATGCATTGGACACACAGACAAGAGAACTCCCCTCAGAGATAGCATATTCCCCCTCATCGAGGTCTGTTACCATGCTCGCATTCATGGTTGTTATGGCAATAGCAGCAGGCATAGCAGCATATGTATACTACAAAAAAGGTAAGAGAAAGTAAAAACGCAATGGGGGCGGGTAAAAAAATGACATTGTGGGCTTTAAAATCCTCTTTCTGTCCACCCTTCCCGCCCCCTCCTTCTCAACTTATTTTATTTTTTTCACTTGCTCTCTTCATCAAAATATCTATTTTTCACTTTTCTCCTCATGCCATATCCCTACGAAATGGCATTTCTGGCATTCATACACATGAACTTCCATTATCCATCTCGGCAATTTTATAAAAGGAATTGATGGCATGTCATCAGGCGATGATATCTCTTCCATTTCTCCTTTGCATACGGGGCACGATTTTTTTCCCATGTGTATAATTGAGGCATGTTACATAAACTTTTATTAACCCAAACCGAAAGGCATATAAACTGCTTTTCTTAATCAATTTCTTCCATTATCATGGTGAGGAAAATGAAAGAGGTTTATCCATTTGAGGAAGTAAAAAAAGAGATGAAGGATATTGTCGGGAATAAGGGTGCCCAGTTGGGGGAGATGAGCAGCATAGGCATTCCTGTACCCCCCGGTTTTGTAATCACAACGCGGTCATGTGTCAACTACCTGAAACGCAAAAAAATTCCAGATTCCCTTAAGAAAGAAATACTTTCTGCAATGAAAGAACTTGAGAAAAAAAATAAAAGAAAATTCGGAGGTTCTGAGAAACCTCTCCTTGTTTCTATTCGTTCAGGCGCCCCGGTATCAATGCCCGGCATGATGGATACGATTCTGAATCTCGGGCTGAATGACAAAACGGTAAAGGGGCTTGCCAGAGAAACGGGAAATGAATGGTTTGCATATGACACCTACCGCCGCTTCATTCAGATGTTTGGCAGCATTGTTCTTGGCATAGAAGAGAAGAATTTCGATAACATACTTGAAAAAGTAAAGAAAGAGGAAAAGGCAAAAACAGACCAGGAAATTTCAGTGGCGGGGCTGAAGAAAGTCGTGAAAGAATACAAAAAAATTGCTTCCATTCCGGAAGAGCCGGAAGAGCAACTTTTTATGGCAGTTGAGGCAGTATTCAAATCATGGAACAACAAAAGGGCGAGAAACTACAGGAAATACCAGGGGTTGCCAGACGATGTCGGCACTGCAGTCGTTGTCCAGACAATGGTATTCGGAAATCTCGATGATAAATCTGGCACAGGTGTTGCATTTACCCGCAATCCGGCAACAGGAAAGAAAGAGCTTTACGGGGAATTTCTCCTCAACGCCCAGGGAGAAGACATAGTTTCGGGAAAGAGGACGCCGCAGCCGGTCGCCGCCCTGAAAAAAGTGTTTCCAAAAATTTATGATGAACTGGCTAAAACTGCTGAGAAACTGGAGAAACATTACAGGAATATGCAGGACATGGAATTCACAATCCAGCATGGAAAACTTTACATCCTCCAAACAAGGACAGGGAAAAGAACAGCAACTGCAGCCATAAAAATAGCAGTCGACATGGTCGGGGAAAAGTTGATAACAAAGAAAGAAGCACTGATGCGTGTAACCCCCGATGATATAGAGAAGGCACTCCATCCCATAATCAATCCTGAAGAAAAATATGAGGTCATTGCAAAAGGACTTGATGCATCTCCAGGAGCGGCATCAGGCAAAATCGTGTTCGATCCGGAAAGGGCATCCGTGCTTGGGAGGAAGGGAGAGAAAGTTATACTTATCAGGGAGGAAACAACGCCGGACGACATACACGGCATAACCGCTTCCCAGGGAGTGCTTACAGCAAGAGGAGGTATCACCAGCCATGCTGCTGTTGTGGCACGTGGCCTCGGAAAACCATGCGTGAGCGGATGCGAAGGGCTTGTCATAGATGAAGAGAAAGGAGCTTGCAGGATAGGAAAATACACATTCAAGGAGGGGGACATGCTGACAATCGACGGCTCTTCCGGAGAGGTAATAAAAGGGGAGGTTTCTCTTGTTCCACCGAAATTTACGAAAGAGACGGACAAACTTCTTTCCTGGGCTGATGAGGTCAGAAAACTCGGGGTGAGAGCAAACACGGATACTGTCGAGGGAGCAAAACTTGCCAGGAAGGAGGGGGCGGAGGGCATAGGGTTATGCAGGACAGAAAGGATGTTCAACGCGCCTGACCGCCTTCCGATTGTGAGGGAAATGATACTTGCAGAAAACAAAAAGGAGAGGATGAAGGCACTTGAAAAACTTCTACCTCTGCAGAAAAACGATTTCAAGGAGATACTGCGCGCGATGCATCCCCTGCCCGTGACAATACGCCTGCTTGATATACCGCTCCATGAATTCCTTCCTTCAACAGAGGAGATTTCGAGGGAACTTTCCTACCTGAAGGAGTTTGATGCTGCTGTGAGTCTGCTCCAAGAAATACCCGGCATATCAAAGGTCCTTGACCCGAAACTCCATGTTTATCTGCCTTCAGTGGAGAAATTCATAGATGAATTAACAAATGAGAAATACCATGTGCTGAGCAAGAAATTGATAGAGGAGAAGACGGCGATGCTCAAAAAGGTGCGTTCCCTTGAAGAGGTAAATCCAATGCTCGGGCACAGGGGCGTCAGGTTGGGAATCACTTATCCCGAGATATATGATATGCAGATAAGGGCATTGTACGAGGCATCTGCTGAACTCATAAAAGAAGGACTGGAGGTTCATCCAGAACTGATGGTTCCACAGGTATGCACAGCCCAGGAACTCAAATGGGTATTCAAGAGAGTCAGGAAAATTTCACGTGAAGTGGAGAAAAATTACGGCATTAAAGTGCCTCTCAAATTCGGTACAATGATAGAAGTGGTGAGAGCATGCATGAGAGCTGGAAAACTATCGGAAATTGCAGAGTTCTTCAGTTTCGGAACAAATGACCTTTCCCAGGCAACTTTCAGTTTCAGCAGGGAAGATGCAGAAAAGAAATTCCTTCCCCTTTACACACAGAGGGGCATCCTTCAGGACAACCCGTTCTCCATAATAGACAGAAAAGGGGTCGGACGGCTGATGAGCATAGCGATAGAATGGGGAAGAAAAACAAGGCCTGATTTGAAGGTTGGAGTGTGTGGCGAACAGGGCGGCGAGCCGAATTCCATACACATATTTTACAACATAGGCGTGGATTACGTGAGTTGCTCGCCGTTCAGGGTGCCCGTGGCTCGGCTGGCAGCTGCGCAGGCAACCCTCGAAGGGAAAAAGGAAGTGATATGAACGTAGATAAGCGGAACTGAAAAGATGGACTGGCATCGCATCATTTCAACTTTGTTCCCGAGATGACAAAAGAGTGCTGTTTGAGTTTTATCCATCTGCCTTCCTCTACTCCGACAAGATTGCCGCATGTGCATCTGCGCTCTTTTCCTTCATGTATGCTGTAATCTTCAATAATCCTTTCTTTCCAGCAGTGCCACAGTTTCCCCCCGCCTATTTTAATATATCTGAATACTTTGGAGTTGCACTTTGCGCATTTTATGGTTATCATACATTCACCGCAATACTTTATCAGAGGGTTTTATTATCCCGTTTTCTGTTATTATGCCCGTGATATATTTTGCAGGCGTTACATCAAAGGCAGGATTTCTGACCTCGTCCGGCACATAATCAAAAATTTTTGTGACCTCCTCTGCATCCCTCTCCTCAATTTTTATTTTTCTGCCATCAGATATGCCTTCATCAAATGTACTGGCAGGCGCAGCCACATAGAAAGGTATGCCATTCTCTTTCGCAAGAACAGCCTTCTCATATGTCCCTATTTTATTTGCCACATCGTAATTTGATGCAATTCTGTCCGCACCTACAATAACCATATCAACCTCTCCCATGCTCATAAAATAGCCTGCCGCGTTATCTGCAATCAGGGCATGCTTTATCCCTTCCTGTTTCAACTCCCAGGAGGTAAGGAGACCCTGAAGACGGGGTCTTGTCTCGTCAACCCATACGAAAATATCCCTGTCCTTTGCCATTCTTATAGGAGCGAGAGCTGTCCCCCAGTCAACTGTGGCAAGGGCGCCGGCATTGCAGTGGGTCAATATCCTGCTTCCCTGCGCTATCAATTTTTCCCCCACCTCCCCAATTTTCCTGCACTTTTCTATTGTGCTATCAACATATGAATGGGCAGCCTCCAGACTCCCCTCATTTTCAAGCATGTAATCAATGGCATAAAACAGATCATGAGCAGTGGGGCGCGTTCTTCTCAGAATCCTGGCAGCTTTCTCTTTGTCGTCTGCGAGAACCATGCCATAGGCAGCAGCACATCCGATGGCAGGCGCCCCCCTCACAACCATCTTTTTTATTGCATAAGAAACCTCCTCAATACTTTCTGCATCAAAAATTTTTAACTGGAAGGGAAGTCTCCGCTGGTCTATGAGTTTAAGGCATCCGCATTCCTCATCCCACCATAAAGAGCGCATTTCTTCCCCTTCTACAAGCATTTTAATCCCTCCACTGCCTCATCCACACTCTTCCCCACAGAAATACGCCCATTACTTAATTCCGCGCATCTCTTTTCCTTCAGAAGTTTTAGGGCTTCCATTGCAACATCAAAATCTTTCATTGGGGTGCTATCTCTGAAGTCAGATACTATTGCATTTATATCATCTCTTCTGTAAATAAGCCAGTGAACCGCCGCCGAAGGAGAAGGTTCGTTCATGCCTATAACAAGTGCTATGTTCCTCACTGCATCATAATCAGCAATTTCCACAAAATCGCTTTCTGTAAGGGAGTCGGGAAAAGCATTTCTTGCAGTTATCACAATTCTGTTGCCGAATCTTATGCTTATTGCCACTTCCCCTTCCCCTGAAATTTTTTTTCCCGCAGATATCATATCTTCTATGAGGGGATTCTTTATTTTTTCCCTTCCAAGGAAAAATGTTTCGAAACTCATTTTATTGGTATCACACAGAGGAATATGAAGTCATCATCTCCAACATTTTTGAACTGGTGGATTTCATTTGGCGGAACAAAGGCAAAATAATCTTTCTTCAGGGGCATCTCGTTTCCATTTTCGTCAACAAGCACGCCTTCCCCATTCAACACAAAAACCTCATGCTCCCAGTCATGCTTGTGAAGGGGAGTATATCCTCCTCTGCCCACAACAAAACGCCTCATTGCAAAGTTAGGTGCTCCTGTCCTGTCATCTATAAGCCACTGTATCGTTACGTTTTTTGCTCCTTCCTCACCAACTTTGTCAGCCCTGACTTCCTTCTCGCTTTTTGCTATCATGAGAATGTAATGAAAAAAGAATTTAAAAAGACATTGTATCTCACCAGTCAGGACGGATTTTTTTCATGAAATCATCCAAATTTTCTTCCGTGATGTCCTTGCCAAACACTTCTTTTATTAATTTTGCAAAATTTTTGTCCTCGCTCAATTTTTTGATAACAGGATATGGCATCTCCTTCATTATCTTCTCTGCATATTCCCTATCCGCCGCCTCCCTGCCCTCCATCATCCTTTTAAATTTCCCGTAATCGGGGACCACATATATGCCGCTAGAGGGATGGCAAACAATGCCAATATCCCCCTCTTTTTCCCCCTCTATTTTTTTACCTCCTTCTCCGCCCTCCATCCATGATGTAAATTTATCGAGGGCGTTTTCTGCGCTATCAATGGAATCGAAAACAGGGTCATCTTTTCCGAAATATTCCAGAAATTTGCTGTAGACCTCTTTCTGCTTCTCTATGCTTTTCTCGATAAGTTTTTCAAACTCCTCTGCCATCTTAAGAAATTTTTCAGCATCTTCATCCGTGTACAAAGATATTGCTCCTCCAGTAAGGTATACATCTTCCCAGGGATATATCTCATCGCCTATGAAGTCTCCTTTTTTAAGATTTATTTCCCCGCATAGCAAGTATTCCTTCTTATTGAAAATGTCCTGGACAAGGAATCTGCTCTGTGGCAAAACCTCCTTCACCTCGAAGAATCCTTTTACCGGCGTCTGAAATTTTTTTATGTTTTCCGCCACCCAATCTGGCATGTCATATTCCTCCATAAAAAGTTCAGCAGGCGTTTTTCCTCTGCTCTCCAGTTCCCTTTCAAACGTGAAATAATTGAGAAAAACAATGAAGCGATTCTCGTCTTCTACAGAGTACCTATATTCCTTGAGGGCGGTTTTTATCTCATCATCAAAATTCAGGGCAAATTTCTGAACAATCCCCATAAGTTTCATTCCATCTTTTTCATTTTTTGTCAGAGCGTTAAGAGACTCCTCAACCTTCTTCTTTAATTCTGTACGAAGTTTTTCCACTTCTCCCTTTCTCTTCTCCCAGCAATCATGACACACAAAGTATGCCCCGATACGGTGGCTGGTTGTCGGCTTGCCGCATATTCTGCATATTCCCATTTTACACCCTTCTTATCCCGATGGTTATTTTCTCCCCATCTATGTTCCATTCCTTCACCGTGTCTCCAGATGCTTCACCGAACACAAGTTTTTCGGAGCGGGTCTCCCCTTTTATATATTCTTCCCAGCCTTTCACCCTGCCACTGTCTATGTCAACTGAGGATATTATTCTGTCCTCCATCTCAAGATTCATATCTTTTCTCATTTCCTGTATTCTCCTTATTATTTCTCTTGAAAATCCCTCTGCAATGAGTTCAGGTGTCTGCTCTGTGCACAGCACTATGTAATCGTCTCCTGTACTGCCTATGGCAAAGCCTTCCTTTTCTTTTTCCTCAACAACATAGTCGTTTTCTTCCAGCACATATTCCTTCCCATTCACAACTATTTTTTTGTTCTCAATCTCTTCAGGAGAAAGTTTTTCAATGGCTGATGCAACCTTCCCGGCGTTCTCCTTGAATCTGGGACCCAGTGAGGAGTAGTTCGGTTTGACTATTTTCTCCACAAAAGGAGATACACTGTCAGAAAATTCTACCTCCTTGACATTTATCTCATCCTTCAGCAATTCTGCAATATCAGATATGTCCTCTCCGGTAACAACAATAACTTTGGAGAGAGGATATCTGACCTTTATTCCCTTCTTGGCACGCAGGGCACGGGCAACCTCGGTTATATCCCTTACCTTCTCCATTTTTACTTCAAGTTCTTCGTTTATCATGCTTTCATCAGGAACAGGATAATCGCAAAGATGAACACTCTCTCCTTCTCCGAGGCTGAGGTAAATTTTTTCTGATATGAAAGGAACAAATGGGGCAAGCAATTTTGACAGCGTGGAAAGAACTTCGCGTATTGTTGAATAGCCTGAGAGTTTGTCAGGCGTTTCTTCTTCCAGCCAGAATCTCTTTCTGGAGTTTCTTATGTACCAGTTGCTTATGTCTCTCACAACGAATTCCTCTATCTCTCTTGCTGCTTTGTGTATCTCAAAATTTTCTATCTTCTCCACCACGCTTTTTATTACATTATTCATTTTTGAGAGTATCCACTTATCCAGCAAACTCCTCTCCTCAAATGGCACCTTCTTTGTATGGTAGTCAAAATTATCAAGATTTGAATATGTTGAATAGAAGGAATATGTATTCCACAATGTCAGCAAAAATTTGCCCAGTGCATCTTTGACAACCTGCTCATAAAATCGCTTTGGAGACCAGGGGGCGGAGGTGGACAGCAGATACCACCTCATGGCATCTGCGCCTTCCCTGTTGAATATCTCGCTGGGCTCGATATAATTTCTTGCTTTTTTGGACATTTTCAGCCCTTCTTTATCAAGTATGTGCCCCAGTGAAAGCACTTCTTTGTAAGGCGTATCGTTAAAATTGAGAGTCGAAACAGCAAGCAATGAGTAAAACCATCCTCTTGTCTGGTCTATTGCCTCACATATGAAATCTGCAGGGAAATTTTCTTTGAATTTGTCCTGGTTTTCAAACGGATAATGCCACTGTGCAAAAAATGCAGAGCCAGAGTCATACCATGCATCTATTACTTCCTCCTCTCTTTTCATCTTCCCGCCACATTTCGGGCATTTGACTTCCAGTTCGTCCACAAAAGGGCGGTGGAGGTCATATTCCTCAGGGAAATTTTCCGAAAGGCTTCTCAACTCATCAACACTTCCGACACATATCTCATTTCCACATTCCTTGCATTTCCATACTGGAAGAGGAGTGCCCCAGTATCTTTTCCTAGAAAGTGACCAGTCTCTCACATCTTTTATGAATTCGCCGAAACGACCATGTTTGAGATATTCCGGGTGCCACTTTATTTTTTCATTGTTTTCTACAAGTTGCTTCCTCAACTTTGACATCTTTATGAACCATGATTCTATTGCATAATACAGGAGGGGAGAATTGCAGCGCCAGCAGAACGGATACTGGTGTGTGTATTCCTGAACAGACATCAAAAGACCTCTGCTTTTCAGGTCTTCTATTATTTCCTTATCTGCGTCTTTTACGAACATACCTGCCCATTTATCTACTTCGGGAGGAAATGTTCCGTCCTTTCTTACAAGTTGGATAACGGGCAGGTCGTACTTCTGCCCTGCTTCATAGTCATCCTCTCCAAAGGCAGGTGCTATGTGGACTATTCCTGTTCCCTCGTCCATGGAAACAAAATCTGCACCAATCACATACCAGCATTCCTTTTCCGGTTTTGCATATGTGTAAAGGGGCTCATATTTCATACCTATGAGTTCCTCGCCTTTCCATCCATCAAGTATTTTGTATTCTTCATTTTTGAGTAAAGCATCTGCCCTTGTTTCAGACAGTATGAGTTTTTCCCCCATATATTCGATTTTAATGTACCACTCATCCGGATTCACAGCAAGTGCAGCATTTGATATGAGCGTCCATGGCGTCGTTGTCCAGGCAAGGAAGTACTCATCCTTATCTCTGACCTTGAATTTTACAAATATGGAAGGATCTGAAACTTCTTTATATCCCTGAGCCACTTCATGAGATGAGAGGGTGGTTCCGCATCTCGGGCAGTAAGGTGTGACTCTGTAGCCCCTTGCAAGCAGTCCGTTCTCCCACGCCTTCTTAAGCGACCACCATACAGATTCTATGTAATCGTTTTTGAGCGTTATGTAGGGATTGTCCATATCTATCCAGAAACCAACGCGTTTTGTCATTTCCTTCCATGCTTCCTCATATTTGAAAACACTTTTCTTGCATTCCTCATTGAACTTCTTTATCCCATATTCCTCTATTTCCTGCTTGTTTTTCAGTCCCAGGAGCTTCTCAACCTCTATTTCAACAGGCAAACCGTGGGTGTCCCATCCTGCCTTTCTCTCCACATAATAGCCATTCATTGTTTTATATCTCAGAATAACATCTTTGGCTGTTCTTGTGAGAACATGTCCTGGATGAGGCATGCCGTTGGCTGTAGGCGGACCCTCCAGGAATACGAATCTCCTGCCGTTCTTTCTCAATTCTAGTGATTTTTCAAATATTTTGTTTTCCTCCCAGAATCGGATTATCTCCTGTTCAATTTTTGGAGGGTCGTATTTCTCCTCTGCTTGCTGGTTGCTATCGCTCATTGGGGGTGATAAGGTGAAATAAGTTAAAATATTTTTGATAACAAAATCATGATATTACATACCTCGTTCACAAGTTTTAAATATGAAATATAAATAACAAATTAAAAGTCCAGAAATTTGGGAAAGAGTGAGGGAAAAATGAGGAGGAATAGGGGCAGAAGGGGTTGTTAAGCAGGAGTGTGGGATTTGAGGAGTTTGCAAAGAGAGTGGAAGAAATTTTGACATAGAATATCTAAAGTT
>Ga0164318_10005368_pt1 | contig 12387 bp, 28 predicted proteins | sample GuaBasSedimGuay9_FD_113734 | JGI IMG/M metagenome (GOLD analysis project Ga0164318, IMG submission 113734) | Subseafloor sediment microbial communities from Guaymas Basin, Gulf of California, Mexico - Guay9, Core 4571-4, 0-3 cm | ecosystem: Environmental > Aquatic > Marine > Hydrothermal vents... | reverse complement strand
TTCAAATTCAGTTCTACATACTATACATCTAATTGGTTTCATTACATTTCCTTATTGCTTTATATACATTATTAATATCAAAAGTCTCATGGTATGTTTGAACTACTGGATATACACCATCACAATTTTGAAATAGAATATCACCATTAGGAAATAAACCTAATCTAATAGGAACATTAAATCTTTGACATTTATAATTACATGTCCAATTTTTTTTAGATGCTCTACCCATAGGATGAATAATATCATCTCCTTTAAGTCTTATACCATCAGGACATCCTTTTTTCATTTCTTTTAAAACCATTTTATTTTGAAATATTTTATGATATGGTGTTCCACTAACAACTAAGTGACATGGGTTATCATCCATAAATTTTAAAAAATCTAAACAAGCTTGAGTATCAGTAGACCAGGAACCATTAGTAATCATAAATTTTGGAGTATTAACTGGAATTAGATCATAAAACTCTTTATATAAAGGTAAGTTTATTGATGGCTCTCCACCATATAAACCACATGAATTTATCATACCCCAATCAATTGATTTTAAAAAACTTCTAGTTGTGTTAATATCAAGTATTTCTGTTTTATCAGGTCCAGCATCATACATACAAAAAGGACATTCAATATCACATTCTAAACTAGGAATAAAACTAAAATCAATACTTATTTTATTATCATTATGAATATTATTTATCGCAACCATTAGGTAATTCTCCTATATGAACTACTATAATTGATTGACCTTTCGGTTGAGATATATACATTGATTTGTTAATTATGAAGTTAGGATCTGTTATTCTATCCCACTGTTTGATAGGTTTTAATTCTTCTGTTATAGGTAGGACTCTAAAACCTTGTTGTCTTATAACACGGTTAGACCCCCATTTGACTAGCTTTATTATGTTTGATATATACCATTCCTCTTGAAAAAAGTAATTCCTAAAACAACTAAATTTCGTGTTTTTTAATTTTTCAGTTAATTCTTTTTGTAACATATTTTTCACCTATTTGTTTTTAATGGTAGGCGACCTCAGATTCGAACTGAGAGGCTCATATGAGCTACGGGGCTTAAACCCGTTGTGTAGACCATTCCACCAGTCGCCCATTGACTTTCATTAACTATTGCATTGTTCCTTCATAACCATAATTTTTTAATTCATTTGGTCTATTTCTAAATTGTTCTTCTGTCATTTGAAATTGAATTATACTTATATCCACAGAATTATCTTCTGATAATTGCATTAATGATAATTCAATTTCATTTAATAATTGTTTTTTAGTAGTTACAGGTCCGTGCATTCCAGATGCGTGCCAATTTATCCTATAGTAGTTGTGATATCTTTCAGCCATGTAAGTTACCTTTTTTAAAAGTGGTGGAAGAGCAGGGAGTTGAACCCTGGTCCAAAGTGTATTCCAAATATACGTCTACGTTTATAGTCAACTTTTAAATACTTTAACCCCCACGTTCATCGCCGGAGTTGACTTAACAACAGGCGTTAAAGAATGAGTACGACGTCTATCATTTTCAAATTATAAAAGAGCGACCGGCTCATTACACCTTATTCTATAATTCTACATCTCTTAAGTCGACGCCCTATCTTAATCCAGAGATCAAAACTAAGTAGCACGGATTACGCTGCTATTGCTAGGTCGTAATCATCTGCGAAATTGTCTGCAGTTATATTTATATAATTAATTTTAACGTGTCTTAATTATTCACGAAACGCAATATAAACTTCCTACCTCTGTCGATACCTTTACTCTCCCATTGAATTTATTTTATAAACATATTCCAAATGAGTTTAGGCCATGTTACTATAAATGGAATTGAAGTTTTAGTAAAAACCCATTTTTCTCCACCTGCTGCTGAAAGACCCCATGCAAGTAAACATCCAATACCAAAATATGTTGTTGCTACACCTATTAACCAAAACATAATATTATCTCCTTTTTAAATGGAAGTGGGATGGGGATTCGAACCCCAAAGAGATGCTACTAACACCTCCTACTGCTTTTCAAGAGCAGCTCCTCAAACCAACCGGATTCCCACCATTTATTCTATAGTTTTTACAATTGGATAAAAATCAAGTACTACAAATAAATGAAACAGTTTAAGATCTTTAACAACCTTTTTTGTTTCAGTTATTAGTCCACAATCATCTTTTATATCAACTCTTGTTACTTCACCTATAGCATTAATAGTTAATTTTTTAGATACAATAGCATCTAACATATCTTGTTTTATTGGTCTAACAATAAACTCAACTTTATCTTTTGTAAATTCAGATAAGTTTGCAAAACCAATTACTTCTTTTAAATCAACTGCCATATTTTTACAAGGAAATGATGTTACTGGAATATCAGCTTTAGAAAACATTTCCTTTAAATCTTCAAACTCATAAATTCGACCATTCACTGTTGGTATATCTGGTAAAAAATTCAATTCAAATTTCATTTTTTAGATTCCTTTATCACTCATAATTAAGACTCCCATAATTCTTTTAATAGTTTATCAATTCCAAGAATTTTCATTTTAATATTAATAAACTCCATAATGGTTGGTTGAAAAGGTTTTCTTTTTAATACCATACCCACTTCTCTTGGAGTTTTACTACCTTTAAAATTATTACAAGGTTTACAAGAAGCTACACAATTTTCAAATGTAGACTTACCTCCTTTAGCTTTTGGAATAACATGATCAATTGTCATTTTTCTTTCTTTCTTACCACAGTATTGACAAATATATTTATCTCTATAAATAACATTCTTTTTACTATAAGGAACTCTTGTTTTATAAACTGATCGAACTAATTTAACAAGGCGTAAAACTTTTGGAATATATAATTTCCAAGTTCTATCAGCGCTTTGAATAATACTGTCTGTTGCTTTAAGAACTTCAACTTTTCCTTTAGCTAATAATCTCATAGCTTTTTTCCAGTTAATAGTATTAAGAAAGCTATAATCACTATTTAACAGTATTACCCTTTCCATTATAATTCCTTTCTATTTAAAACCCTATTTTTAATTTCTCAACCTTTTCTTTAGGTTGTACCATTATTTCATCAATCCATTGACTCTTTACGGAATCATCAATCCATTGACATTCATACGAAAGTGAATATTCTGGTCCTCTTATTGATATTGCAGTTACTATAGCATCAATATCTCCGCCTATTTTAACAGATGTGCCTGGTGGAAGAACCTCAATATTTTTCTTTTTCACGTTTATATTCCTTTAATTTTTGTGGCGGGGGATGAGAGATTTGAACTCCCGATGTCAGGATCAAAACCTGGTGTTTTACCGATTAAACTAATCCCCTATTCTGGTTGCCCATGGAAGTTTCGATCTTCCGTCGGTCGCTTATAAGGCAACTGCTCTCCCATTGAGCTAATGGGCAATGATTGGCAGGCGCGGCAGGATTCGAACCCGCGAATACTGGGTTGGAGCCAGCTGTTTTACCGTTAGACTACGCACCTACATATAAGATTTATAATATGTTCTATTTAGTTTAGTAATTAACTATAATAACTATTACCTGATAATTCTATCCAATCAATCCCATCAAAAATATAACTCTTCCCTACGACATTATTAAGATATGTATCACCTCTAACACAATGATTTTTATTAGGATGTTTATTAGCATTTCCCAAAATCATTCCTGGAGCTAAATTAATCATATCATTATCATTTTTACCTACTATATTCTCAACCCAGTCTAGTTTGCCTGATCCTTTACATTTTGGACAAGATATATAATATGAAGACCTCCAAGGTTTTTCTTTTAAATCTTTTTCTCTTTTGTCTCTAAGTTCTTGACATTCATCACATTCAACTTCACCTGGTTTTAATTTTACTTTATATTTATCCATCCATTCATTATATCCTCATTTTGTCTACTTCCATCCCAAATATAATTAGTTAAGTCATCAATATTATGATATACTTGAAAAAGAGATGGATTTTTTGGAGGATGTTTAGTATAAGTTATATTTTGATAACCTCGATTTCGTTTTTTTCCTACAATTAATTCTATCCAATCTAATTTACCAATACCATGACACTTTTTACATTGTGACCCTGAATGATAAAACTTAGTGGTGTATGTTGGATGATCATAAATCCAACCTCTACCATTACACACTGGACAGACTAATTCTCCTTCTTTTAAATTATTCATAATATAAAATTTCTTTGTTGTTATGTATTATTGATTGACATTTCTTTTTCATTGTAATAGCTTCTAACCAATCAAATTTTCCAGTGCCTTGACAAGTATCACACATAAAAACAACACCATAATCAGGAATTTTTTCAAATGTAGCTTGGTTTCCAGAACCATTACAATCTGGGCATATAACATCTCCTTGATTTGTTTCCATAATCATTTCTCTTTTTTAAAAATTGGTTGAACATTAAGAATATCTTTAGCAATTAATTTTGGATATTTCTTTCTTCTTTTAAAACCAGCTGCAGGAAACCAATACAGGCTCTCTTGTCTTTTACCAACTATATTTTCAATCCAATCCAATTTTCCAGATCCTTCACATTCTTCACAATATACCTGTGTAAAAAACTTTGATTTTTTATGTTTTTTAAATTGCATATATCCTTTACCATTACATTCCGTACAAACAACTTCGCTTTCTTTTATTTTTTTCATTTTACATCTTCCTAAAACGGCACGTCAAGATCATCATCATAACTAAAAAATGTAGTAGATTTTTTTATTCCGGTTATATTTTCTATCCAACCCAATTTTCCAGCTCCTTCACATTTATCGCATGTATAATCTAAATAATAAAAAGAACTATTATTAGAATTTTTTATTTGAAAATATGATGGTATTAAACCTTCTCCATTACAATCTGAGCATATAACATCCCCTAGTTTTAAGTCCACAATGACCCTCTAACTGAAACAAGCTTCTTCATCATTTTAGTATCTTCATCGAAATGATCTGCTTCTAACTTATTAATTTGTTTATATATTTCATCTCTTTTAGGATTTTTTTCACTTAACTTAAATAAACCTTCACCTTTAACAGGTAAGTCATCCATTAAATCATAAGGATCTATTCTAGCTGGTCTTATATCAACCCACCATAGATATAACTCTTTTATAATTTTAGCATTCTCACCTTGAATATTATCATGTTCATTTGTAATTAAAGTTATTTCCCAATCAAGATACTTAAGACCTTTTTCTCTATCTATTAGACGTTTATTTAATTTCCAAAAAGGTCTTTTATAATTTTCATTGCATATTACTTCCATCCAAGCTTTTTCAATTTCAACAAAATCAACTAACAAAGAAAACATCCCATGTAGGAGTCTTGTATCAGAATCATAATAATCTGGTTTAAGTTTAGTATCAATAAGATGTAATTTTTCAGAGAAACTAAATCTAATATAACTTATTATTGAATCATAAGTTCTACTTACCGGCCACCAAATATTAGGAATTAAAGTATTTTCAATCCAATAACGAATAGGATATTTATCTTTATGTTCTTTATCAATTTCATTCCACCCTTCAAGATCAGCGTATGGCGGAGGATACATATCAAACCAATCTTTAATTTTTTTAATTATATCTTTATCAGACATTTTTTCCTCCTGGTTTAAATTTACATTTTGGGTTAATACATTGTCGTTTCCATAATAACTTCATTGAACTACCACACTTTGGACATGTTCCACCAAAACAATCTTCATTAATAATTCTATTTGGTGGAGGGGTTGGTGGAGGTGGTTTAATAGGAAAACCAATTAAACAAGGAACAATACATTCTTGTCTGAACAAACCTTTTCTTGGTTTTTTATTACACACTCCAATAGAATCACAATATTTACATTCTCCGATTATTGATATTATTGGATCTTTTGTTAACATCTTAATTAAATTTAACTCCTAAAATTTTAAAGCAAGGCCATATTCTTTTTCGACCACCGCTACCATCCACTAAGGCTGATCTCCAACCGCTAACTTCAATAACTTTATTATAAGAATTATTATGTGGTTCAAATAACCATTTTTTATATATTTTACTAAACAACCAACATAATATTTTTTGTTTCATTTTAGCATTATTCCTATCTGGTTTGTTTATATTCTTCAATTTCTGCCTCTACATCACTTTCTGGAATTCCGCCTTCATTACATCTCTGTATAAAAGCTGCCCAATTCTCTTCAACAAATTCTATCATACGATCTTTTAACCAATCATTCATTTTAAATTTCCCTTTTTATGTTTTACCCAAATCTAAATTTGAGTCATCATCATCAAAGCTTGAGTATATTCAGATCTACATTGTGCATGGTTCATAAAATCTCCGCTTAGAGATTGAATATAAGCTTTATCAATATAAAGAGTAACTGCTATTCCTTCAACACAGTTCTCTTTTTTATTATTATAATATATAGATAAAGATTCAGAAACAATACCAGTAAGATTTCTCATATCTTGTAAATTATTACCTATTAATCCAGCTTTATCATAAGCTTTAATAGCTCCATTAACTACTTTATCAATATCACTTACATCTTCATCACAAATCATTGATACATATAATGGCCAGTTATGTAAAGCACTAGCATTGAATTTTCTGATAAACATAGGAGAGAAATCTTTTGATATCAAATTTGTATTACAAAGATCATCATTGATTCCCATTCTACCGCCTTCTAACTTTCTATCTTCGATCAATTCCATAGCAGTATTATAACATATAGCATTTACATCATCTTTCATATTCATTTGTCTTTCTACGTGATCTGTCATTTCTTTATTCCTTTATTTTAGTTTCTTTATCTATTTTTAATTTGTTCTTATTTTTATTAAAATTTTCTTTACTAATTATACCATTCTTTTAAAATAACATTCATACATTTATCAATATCATAAAAATATTCATCTATATGATAACCCAACCATACATCTCTTTCATATTTTGTTGATTGATTAGTTATTAAATATAATTTAATATTATTATCAAATGCTAACATACACTCCATAATAGTACCAAATGAAAGACGATTTATACATGCTACAACATAATCACTTTGAAATATTAAAGATTTATCTTTCTCTACTATTTCTTTTCTCTCAGGTCGTTTTAATATTACTTCAACTTCCGGATGTATTATTACTCCGTTTTCTTTTATGGGATCAAGAAAATCAATCCTTGTCCCATAAATATCATGACAATACTGTCTGTATTTAGTTTCAAAAACACTACCGGCTAAATATACTTTAGGTTTCATCTTTATTATTCTTCCTCTTTTATTACTTTAAAATTTATTTCAGTTACAACTTTATTGGTGAAAATCAAATCATGACTTGGACAGATTTTTGAATGAGTATCATAAAAATTCCAATAATCATTTTCTCCACCTGCATCAGAAAACCAAGCAACAAAATCTTCTCTTTGTTTATCATTTTCAAAATTCAATGTTAATTTGCTCATTTTATTTCTCCTGTTCTTTCTCGTTAAATTTAATCTCTTCAACTTTTTTACCATTAAATACTAAACTAGTTGAGAATATAGTTTCATCATCTGAAAACTCGCAAAAATTATAAAAATCATCTTCTCCATGTTGCATTAACCAATCTACAAACATTTCTTTGTGATTTTCATTGTCAAAATCTAATTTTAATATACTCATTATATATCCTTATCTTAGAGTTTTTCATAGACATGTTTTAAGACGTCTCCATTTCGTAATTTTACTGTTCCAATATATTCTCTACTAATACCCATATCCTCATAATGAGTCTCACCAGTATCAAATATTTCAAAAATTCTTTTTTCAGTTGGACATGATGGTGATGGGTCTAACTCTACCCATATACAAACATTTCCAAATTGTTCATCTGTACATAATATTTTTGAATCTCTTGGCATCTCTACTGTTATATTATCTTTATTTAAATTATATTTCCAAATAGTTTTCATTTTAATACCTTTTCTATTATTTTTTGTATATCTTTTAATCCTTGAAGATTTTTATCATGTTGTACTACTGCTGAATCAAGGTTGCCATAATGCATCTCAAGACATTCTATTAATAATTTTTTAATACCTTCTTCATCTGGACTATATCTTAATGTACTATTTAAATAAATCTTTTCTAATTCTAATTCTTTTTCCTCAAAATAAGTTTCTATTTGTTCTAATGTCCAATCACCACGTCTAATAGATTTTAATTGTTCTCTATTTATCTGTAAGTCGAGATCATGTTCAACTAAAATCTGCTCAACTTCATTTAAAAGACGAACAATATGGTATGCAAATTTAACATCATAACCATGTTTAGCAATAGTATCCATACGTTTAGTTGGTTTACCTGATTGATGTACTTTATCATACAAAGCAAAAAACTTTTTCCTCTCACCTTTTTCAAGAGAAAATTTACCTTCTTTAAAATCTTCTCGAGAAATATGCATATCAATATCATTCTTTTTACAAAATTCAACATAGTGGTGTACATTCTTATTTTTACATTTATTTAACTGTGAATAAGCATACCCTTTAAATGCATGCCAAGATTTCTTAGTTAAAAATAAATGTCTATTTTCTCTAACATGCTCACCAACTTGGGTTGAATGTAATATGCATCTTCTTGGTACAAATAATGAATCTATCATATTAGGATTATTATTCATAACCAACTGGAAATATTTAATGATATTATAAATACTAATATCATATTCTTTATCAAAAGTTTTATCTTTAATATGATGTTGTTGATATTGCTCGAATTTATTTGGTTGCCTTCCAAACCCAGTTATATAACCATTGAGATGTGGAAATATAATATCTTTTGGAGGAATACTAAAACCATATAAGTCAATATCAGATGCATCATTACTACATCCATAAGCAATAGATCCCATCATAACTTCAAAGTGTATATTTGTTTTTAGGTGTGAAGGTGGAGTTATTAATCCACGACTTGTTAATTTATCTACAGTACTCATTCGTTTTCTCCTCCATTAAAATTTTCATATTTTCTATGTGTTAATTCCCACATTGGTTGTGTAATTCCAGAAATTATATCAACTGGTATAATACCATCATCTACTAAATTATATATTTTTTTTCTTGCTTCCTCAATTTTATCTATATCATATTGGGGTACTATTTTTAAATCAAGCATATTATTCCTTTTCTATATATCCAATTAAATCAGAAACTCCAATTCCCTCTAAATAACAATTATGTGTACTTAATAATTTTGGAGGGTTTTCTGAACCATAACCTTCAGAGGATCCTGCTATAACATTTAATAAAATTAATGAAGCTATTTTTTCTGTACATTCCCCTTCATCATATATTTTACCACATTGCCTACATTTATATTGAAATATTGCTGTTCCCATTTTAACTCCTTTCGGAAAATACTCCGCAATATCTAACATATATTGCGGAGTATTTAATTTATTCTTTTTTTAAATAATCTTTAACTAAATAATTTAAACTAATTTTATCATTAATACTTTGTCCTCTAGATATAACTTCTTTAAGAAGCATATCTTGTATTTCTCCAATTTGAGGACCAGGTTTTAAATCAAAATGTTGAATGATTTCTCCACCTGTTAAAGCTAATTCATGTGTTGTAAATGGTATTTCTTCAACTGCATAAAAGTTTTTATACATTTTTACCCACTCCATTAGTTTAAAATTTTCTCTCGCAAGATTAGCTTTTCTATCAGCCATTCTTATTCTGAGAAAATCTTCAAATTTAACTTTATTATCAGACAATCTTTTCTTTAATTTTCTGATAGCTTTTGGAGACATCTTTAGAATTGAATTCATATGACAATTAATAAGTCCGCAAATTCTATCAATTTCACCTGTTGAAAAAGTTAAAGCTTTTAATTCTTCTCTAGTTATTATTTCACCATCAGTTTCATGACCAATAAATTTATTATCTTTAAAAGATATTGGTTTTCCCACATCATGTAAATATCCAGCTAATTTTAATATTGGATCTCTTGTCCATATATCATCACCTGCATACATACAATGATCAAAAACATCTTCTTTATGATGAGGTCCATGTTCATGTTTCCAACACTTATCAAGACTTGGAAATATAGAACCCAACATTCCAATTGATTTAAGAGCTCTAAAAAATAATGATGCTTTTTTAGTTTTCATTGCTTTTAAAATTTCTAATCTAATTCTTTCTGGAGCAACATAATATTTATTAGCATTTTTTTTCAATGCTTCAAAAGTATTATAATCAAATGTTCCATCAATCTTAGCTAAAAACCTACAAGCTCTAAGAATTCTGCAAGGATCCTCAGAAATTCGTTTATCAGCATCACCAACAAATTTAATAATTCTTCTATCAAGGTCTTCTTTCCCTCCATGATCATCAATTAATTCACCTGTTAATTCACAAAAAGCCATAGCATTAACTGTTAAATCTCTACGACTTAAATCGTCATGAATTGTATCTGCGAAGGAAACTATACATTTAGAACCTTTATATCTATCATGTCTAAAAGTAGCAACTTCATAACCTTCAACCAGAATAACTCCAAAACTCCTGCCGACTTGTTTTACTTTACAATCCTGGAACAACTCAATTACTTTTTCAGGAGTTGCTTCAGTTACTACATCATAGTCATCTGGATTATTACCTAATAGCATATCACGAATACCACCACCTACAATATAGGTATCACAATTATTATCACATAACCTTTTGACTATATCTAAATGATCCATAATTAAATCTCCTTATATCAATCAATAATCCTTGTGTTATATTATATTAATTAATATATATAGTAGAATCATTTTATACTAACTTCTTGAAATTACTTTTCCTTCTTCTTTCTCCTTCATTTTCTTTTCACATATTTTCCAAAACATATCAATTTGTCTCTGAATATCTTTTTTAGATTTAATCATTAACTCTGGATTATCAAATGTTATAACCCTATCGTCAGTTCCTTTTTCATACATTTGAAACCATAAAAGAGTTATAGCATTCCAGGCTATTTGACTAAGGTGTAAAGCTCCACTATCTTCATCAATATCTTCGCCAGTTGTAAAAGCTTTAGTATGACGTTTTAATGAACCTATACAACGTTTCCATGAAAATCCATCACGCCAATTTTCGTCATTATATTTAATTGCTCCGTGTGTATATATCTCTACAATTTTCTCAAGAGCATCATCTGGCATCAAATCCCAACGTAGTTTGCCATAATCATATCTTACAGCCTCACCAGTTTTTTGATTCTTTTCTAATTCTTCACCTATTTTTCTTTGCTTCATTTTATTTACCTTTCATATATGAATTAGGTATTTTAGGTAAAACTATTTGGTTCCATGAATATTTTGAATATGTAAATCCATCAACTCCGTCTATTTCCCATATTGTTCCATCATCACATAAAACTTTAGTTCTAAAATTTCTTTCAGATATTACTTGTATTATTTTTCTTTGTTTCATTTTCTTCTCTCATTTCTTTATTGGTTTCCATTACTTTCTTCAAAATCTTAGATTCAAAACCATTCTCTTTAGCAGAAGAATATATAGCTTCTATATCTTTAGGTAAACATTTTCCATCGTATCCTAATTTTCCATTAAAAATCGCAGTTGATCCTCTCTCACATCTTCCATCTAATAAAAATAATTCTCTTAATTCATTATAATCACAACCATATAGTTCTGCTAACCTTGCAAATTCATGACAGAAAACAACCTTGGTTGCCAAAAATGAGTTTTCCATATATTTAACAAGCTCAGCTGTTGTTGAGTTTGTTTGAATATATTTACAATAAGGTCCAATTATAGGAATAAAAAAATCCATAACTTGTTTTACATCTTCTTTATAACCACCAAATATTTGAAATTCATGTAATTTAGATTCAGTAGGATGAGGAATACCATTCCAAAAAGGAACTGGATATGACCCTTCTCCTATATATTCTGGTGAGAATACAATACTTTTATTATAAAGTTTTGAAATTAATTCAGTGGTTCCTGGTGGTATTGTTGATTTTATTAAATAAAGTGGAGCATTAGAATGTTTAATAACTTCTTCAACTATTGATGTGTTACAAGAACCATCTTCTCTCATTGATGTAGGAACACAAACCACAGCTAAATCACATTCATTTACAAATCTATAATCATCATTTATTTCTTTGACATGAACAATATATCTTTCTTCAAATAATTTAACCATAGATTTTCCAACATACCCATTTCCAATTATACATATTCTTTTTTTCATATATTAAATTCCCTTATCTTTATATCAGTATAATCTATACACCATCTTAGCGATGGATCATATATTTTATTTTTAATCAATACAATTTCTTTTATACCAGCATTAACACAAGCTGAGTAAC
>Ga0164318_10005367_pt1 | contig 12387 bp, 10 predicted proteins | sample GuaBasSedimGuay9_FD_113734 | JGI IMG/M metagenome (GOLD analysis project Ga0164318, IMG submission 113734) | Subseafloor sediment microbial communities from Guaymas Basin, Gulf of California, Mexico - Guay9, Core 4571-4, 0-3 cm | ecosystem: Environmental > Aquatic > Marine > Hydrothermal vents... | reverse complement strand
TGGGCTGGGCGGCGCCCTCCCACCTGCTCGACACCGATTTCACCCTCGAGAAGGTGCTTCACGGCGACTGGCTCTTCCTCGTGATGCGCACGGACCGGAGGACGGTTCCGGAGTCGCTGGTGAACGCCTACCTGCAGATAGAGCTGGACGCCGCGGCGCACGCCGGAAAGCCCCTTTCGAGGGGGGCGCGGGCGGACCTGAAGGACGCCATACGCGCGGATTTGCTGAAGAAGACGCTTCCCAGGGTGAACGGCGTGGACTTCGCCTGGAACCTCAAGAAGGGGACGGCGCTCTTCGCCTCCCGCTCCAATTCCGCCACGGACGCCATGCTCGCGCTCTTCACGGAGACGTTCGGCTTCTCTCTGTCGAGGGCGGACGTGCGGGAGACGGTGGCGCGAAGGGGAGACGAGGAGAAGCTCTACCTCTTTTCGGATCTGCTTCCCGCCGCCTTCCACTCGCGCGACGCCAAGGCCCCCGAGCCGGGCGCTCCGCTGCCGCTCGCGGACGAGTTCGTGGGCCGCGAGTTCCTCACCTGGCTCTGGTTCGCGGCGGAGGAGGGCGGGGGCGAGTTCGTGCTTCCCGACGGGACGGCGGTGGGGCTCGCGGTGGAGGACTACCTGGTCTTCTCCAGCGGCTCGGAGGGTCAGAGGAGCATACTGAGGAACGGCACGCCCACGCTGTCGGCGGAGGCGGCCACGGCGCTGGCGTCCGGGCGTATGCTGGAGAAGGTTCGCCTCACGCTCTCGGACGGCGAGGAGGAGTGGGCGTTCGTGCTGGACGCGGACGGCCTGGGCGTCTCGTCGGCGAAGCTCCCGCGGGGGGAGGAAAGGCGTCCCGCGGGACGGATGAGGGAGCGCGCGGACTCGCTCTTGAGGCTGTCTTCCTACGTGGACGGGCTGTTCTGGAACTTTCTGGACGTTCGGTTGTCCGAGGAAGAATGGGAGGGCGAAAGGGTGCGGGTCTGCGAGTGGGTGGAGAGGAAGAACGAGCGGGCGCGCTAAAAAATGCTTGACTGGAGTCAAGAGGCGTCTAAAATACCGCATCGCGTTTCGCGCCACCTTAGCTCAATCGGCAGAGCGGCGGTTTTGTAAACCGCAGGTTTTCGGTTCGAGTCCGAAAGGTGGCTCCAAAAAGTAGACAGCACTGCCAGGGTGGAGATGTACCCAAGTGGTCAAAGGGGGCAGACTGTAAATCTGCTGCGGTATCGCTTCGCAGGTTCGAATCCTGCCATCTCCACCACCTTTTTGTTGCGGGCGTAGCTCAATGGTAGAGCTCCAGCCTTCCAAGCTGGCTACGTGGGTTCGATTCCCATCGCCCGCTCCAGTTTTTTCGCTGGTGTAGCTCAGTAGGTAGAGCACATCCTTGGTAAGGATGAGGTCACGGGTTCAATTCCCGTCACCAGCTCCACGACAAGAGCCTTTCGAGAGAAAGATAAGAAGGAGAAGCCCATGGCAAAGGACGTATTCAAGCGGGACAAGCCGCACGTGAACGTCGGCACGATCGGTCACATCGACCACGGCAAGACGACGCTGACCGCGGCGATCACCAAGGTTCTCGCCCTAGCGGGCAAGGCGAGGTTCAGGTCGTTCGACACCATCGACAACGCTCCCGAGGAGCGTGAGCGCGGCATCACCATCAACGTCTCGCACGTGGAGTACGAGACCGAGAACAGGCACTACGCTCACGTCGATTGTCCCGGCCACGCCGACTACATCAAGAACATGATCACCGGCGCCGCCCAGATGGACGGAGCGATCCTCGTCGTCTCCGCGCCCGACGGCCCCCAGATGCAGACGCGCGAGCACATCCTGCTCGCCCGCCAGGTGAACGTGCCTGCGATCGTCGTGTTCATCAACAAGGTGGACATGATGGACGACGAGGAGCTGCTGGAGCTCGTGGAAATGGAGGTCCGGGAGCTTCTGGACAAGTACGACTTCCCCGGCGACGAAGTGCCGGTCATCCGCGGCTCGGCGCTGAAGGCCCTCGAGTCCGACAGCCAGGACATCGAGGCGCCCGAGTACCAGCCCATCCGCGAGCTGATGAAGGCGGTGGACGAGTACATCCCCACCCCCGAGCGCGACCGCGACAAGCCGTTCCTCATGCCCATCGAGGACATCTTCTCCATCAAGGGGCGCGGCACGGTGGTCACCGGCCGTGTGGAACGCGGCGTCATCAAGGTCGGCGAGCCCGTCGAGATCGTGGGCCTGTCGAAGGAGCCGCGCCAGACGGTGTGCATCGGCGTGGAGATGTTCAACAAGACGCTCGACGAGGGCATCGCGGGCGACAACGTGGGCATTCTTCTCCGCGGCGTGGACAAGCGGGAGGTGAAGCGCGGCCAGGTGGTGGCGAAGCCCGGCAGCATCACTCCGCACACGAAGTTCGAGGCGCAGATCTACGTCCTCAAGAAGGAGGAAGGCGGCCGCCACACCCCGTTCTTCAGCGGATACAGGCCGCAGTTCTACTTCCGGACGACGGACGTCACCGGCAAGATCATGCTTCCGGAAGGCGTGCAGATGGTCATGCCCGGCGACCACATCACCATGACCGTCGAGCTCATCGCCCCCATCGCGATGGAGGAGCAGCTCCGTTTCGCGGTGCGCGAGGGCGGCAGGACCGTCGGCTCCGGCGTCGTGACCAAGATCCTCGAGTAACAGCCAGCGACAGGCGGCGCGGGGCGGCCCCGGCCGTCCCGCGCCCATACCTCCGGAGGACGACATGCGCGAGTGGTTCTGGCTCGAGTGCACCAAGTGCAAGAGCCGCAATTACAGGACTTCCCGTGAGATGAAGCGGGGAAGCAAACTTTCCCTGAAGAAGTACTGCAAGTTCGACCGTGAACACACCGTTCACGTGGAAAAGAAGAAGTAGAGTCCCGCTTCCACAGGCCTGTAGCTCAATCGGCAGAGCACCGGTTTCCAAAACCGGCGGTTGGGGGTTCGACTCCCTCCAGGCCTGCCAGTTTTTTTGACCGCGGAGAGGTCGGAAATGGAAATATACAAGAAGGGCCAGGCGAAGAACTATCGCGTGATCTTCACCGCGATCATCTCCGCCTTCGCCATTTACGCCGCCTGGAGCTGGTACCGGCTCATGGAGGGCAAGGTATGGGCGGGCGTGCCCGTGGACTGGGCGGGCGCCGCCGTCATCCTCGCCGCCGGCCTGTTCGCAGGCTTCTATCTCTCCTACGTCCACCCCAAGGTGGTGGATTACCTCATCGCCACCGAGGAGGAGATGCGGAAGGTCACCTGGCCGTCCAAGGACGAGCTCATCTCCTCGAGCATAGTGGTGGTGGTGGTGATGGTCGTGCTGGGCGTGGTGACCGTGATATTCGATTTCGCCTTCGTGCACATATTGAACTTCCTGGCGAAGTTCAGCGGTGGTGGCTAACATGGCGCACGAATGGTACGCGGTCCGCGTCCGGGTAGGGCAGGAGGACCAGATCAAGGCGAGCATCGAGAGCCGTTTCCGCTCCGCGGGCCGGGAGGACAAGCTGGAGAGGATATTCATCCCCTCCGAGAAGGTCTCCGACGTTCGAGACGGAAAAACCCGCATCGTCCGCAGGAAGGTCTTCCCCGGCTACATCTACATCAAGGTCGAGATGAGCGAGGAGATAAGGCTGCTCATCGTCGAGACGCCCGGGGTGAGCGGCTTCGTGAGCACGCAGCCCTACAAGCCCGAGCCCATTCCCGAGGAGGAGATGCGCAAGCTCCTCGACGCCTACGATCGGACGGACGACTCCGTGAAGCCGCGGATCGAGTTCGAGATAGGCGAGGTGGTGAAGATAAAGGAAGGCCCGTTCGAGAACTACGAGGCGGTGGTGGACGAGGTTTATCCGGCCCGCGGCGTGGTTCGGGTCAGCGTGAACATATTCGGTCGCAAGGCTCCGCTGGAGCTGGAAGTCTGGCAGATCGAGAAGGTATAGGAACCGGAAGTCGCTCGCACCAGGTTCGCCTGGGAGACGGAGGTCATCTGCAATGGCAAAGAAGAGAGTAGTAGCCGAGCTGAAGATGCAGGTCGTCGGCGGACAGGCCACGCCTGCGCCCCCCATCGGCCCCACCCTTTCGCCCCACGGCGTCAACATCATGCAGTTCGTCCAGCAGTTCAACGAGCGGACGAAGGACATGAAGGGCATCCGCGTGCCCGTCGTGATCACCATCTATCACGACAAGAGCTTCTCCTTCGTGGTGAAGACGCCGCCCGCGTCCATCCTCATCAAGATGGCGCTCGGTCTCGAGAAGGGCTCCTCCGTGCCCAATCGGGAGAAGGTGGGAAAACTCACGCGCGCCCAGTTGAGGGAGATAGCCGAGAAGAAGATGGTGGACCTCAACGCGCACGACATAGAGGCCGCGATGAGGATCATCGAGGGTACCGCGCGCAGCATGGGCGTGGATATCGAGGACTGAAAGGGGGCCCGCCATGTCGAAGCGCAGCAAGAGGTACCGTAATCTCCTCAAGCAGATAAACACCGACCGCGAGTATCCGCTCGAGGAGGCGGTGAAGATACTCAAGCAGATAGCGAACGCGAAGTTTCCCGAGACGGTCGAGTTCGTCATGCACCTGAACATAGACCCGAAGCAGGCCACGCAGCAGGTGCGCGGCTCCTTCTCGCTCCCGCACGGCGTGGGCAAGACGAAGCGCGTCATCGCCTTCTGCCCGCCCGACAAGGTGCAGGAGGCGCTGGACGCCGGCGCGGTGAAGGCCGGCCTCGAGGACCTGGTGAAGGAGATCGAGAAGGGCTGGATGGACTTCGACGTCGCGGTGGCGACGCCCGAGTCGCGCAAGGTGATAGGCCGCCTGGGCCGCCTGCTCGGCGCCCGCGGGCTCATGCCCAACCCCAAGAGCGGCACGGTCGGCCCCGACGTGGCCCAGCTCGTCAAGGACTTCGCCGCGGGCAAGATAGAGTACCGCAACGACAACACGGGCAACATCCACGCGCCCGTCGGGCGGGTGGACTTCCCGCCCGAGAACCTGGCGGAGAACATACGCGCCTTCTACAACCACATCGTGGAGAAGCGGCCTTCCGCGGTGAAGGGGACCTTCGTGAAGTCCGCACACGTGTGCACCACGATGAGCCCCGCGCTGAAGGTGAAGCCGTAGCGGGGCGCGCGCGAACGTGAAGCTATTACGCACTATGGTGGCGTTGTCTCAATACAATCAGCCGAAAGGACAGACCGATGCCGAGTGAGCTGAAGACCTTGATGGTCGCGGAGATCGAGAAGCGCATCGGCTCCTCCGAGGCTCTGGTGCTCGTCGGAATGACGGGCCTGAAGGGAGTGGAGACGGCGGCGATCCGCAGGAAGGTGAAGGAAAGCGGGGCGCGCCTGTTCCACCTCAAGAACACTCTCGCGCGGATCGTCTTCGAGAGGAAGGGCCTCGCCGGGCTCGAGGATTACCTCGTCGGCCCGACGGCGGTGCTCTACGGCGACGATCCCGTGGCGGTGGCGAAACTGGCGAAGGAGTTTGCGAAGGAGTACCCGGAGAAGTTCGAGATGCACGGCGGCTACCTGGTCGGCCGCATCTGCGCTCCGGAAGAGGTGAAGGCGATGGCCGACATGCCTCCCTACGAGGAAATGGTCGCGACGATGCTCGCCACCCTGGCCTCGCCCGTCACCAACCTCCTCGCCGCGGTGTCGTCGCCCGTCAGCAACCTGCTCAACGTCCTCGAGCAGGTACGGGAGTCGAAGGAGGAGTCCAAGGCTTCGTAGTCGAGTTGGAATCGAGAAAGGATGGAAGAGATGTCCGATAAAGTCCAGCAGGTTTTCGACCAGTTGAAGGAGTTCACCGTTCTCGAGATAGCCGAGCTGCTCGAGAAGTTCAAGGAGATCGGGTTCGAGCCCGTGGCCGCCGCCGCCGCGGTGGCCGCCCCCGCCGCAGCCGCAGCCGCCGCGCCCGAGGAAGAGGAGAAGACCGAGTTCGACGTCGTCCTCACCAGCTTCGGGTCCGAGAAGATCAAGGTCATCAAGGTGGTGCGCGAGATAACCGGCCTGGGCCTCAAGGAAGCCAAGCAGCTCGTGGAAAGCGCTCCCAAGCCCGTCAAGGAAGCCGTCCCGAAGGAAGAGGCCGAGGAGCTGAAGAAGAAGCTCGAGGAAGTGGGAGCTTCCGTCGAGATCAAGTGAGCAGTATTGGAACCGGCGGCCGGAGCGGCGGGCCGAGCGCCCGCCGCTCCTTCCCTGTTCTGGTCAGCACCCGACCTGCACCTGATGCCCCCGCGCGCGCGGGTTCCCTCCAAAAGGAACGCCCCCTCGCTTTTACGGTCGCTTTGCTGCCAGTAACTCTATCTCCCGTTTGAGTCCATCTTTCCGCAAGGAGTCGTCATGGAGGTCAGACGTTACGGCAAAGCCCGTGAATTCGTGCCCATACCCCCGCTCACGAGAACCCAGAAAGAAGCATACGAAAAGTTCCTCCAGGCCGAGGTCATGCCTCACAAGCGCGAGCCCGTCGGCCTCGAGGGACTGTTCCGCTCCACCTTCCCCATAAAGTCCCTCGACGAGAAGCACTCCGTCGAGTACATATCCTACACCCTCCGCGAGCCCCGGTACACGCCCGACGAATGCCGCACGCTCGGCATAACCTACGGGATGCCCCTCTAGGTGCGCCTCCGGCTGAACCGCGGCGGCGGGAGCGAAGAGGAGATGGTGGAGGAGAGCGTCTATCTCGGCGAGATACCCAAGATGATAGGCGGCGGAGAGTTCATCATCAACGGGGCCGAGAGGATAATCGTAACCCAGCTCCAGCGCTCCCCCGGCGTGGACTTCTCCTCCACCGAGCACTCCAGCGGCAAGAAGCTCTTCGTCTGCCGCGTCATACCCGAGTACGGAAGCTGGCTCCAGATAGAGACTTCCTCCAAGGACGAGCTCAACCTCCGCATAGACAGCTCCAACAAGCTGCCGTTCACGCTCTTCCTGCGCTGCTTCGACCCCGACCGCTCCACCAACACCGACATCATCAAGCGCTTCTACGAGACGAAGCGCGTGAAACTGGGCTCGCCGAGGGAGATAAAGTTCGCCGAGAAGAAGGTGGCGGCGGAGGACGTCGTCAACACCGAGACGGGCGAGGTCATCGTCGCGGCGGGCAAGGCGCTCGAGGGCAAGATGGACGCGCTGCTCGAAGCGGGCGTGCGCGAGGTCGAGGTCATCAAGAAGATAGACGACAACCTCATACTGCGGACGCTCGACAGCGACGACTCCCGCAACTACGAGGACGCCGTCAAGCGCCTGTACTACCGCCTGCGAATGACCATGCCGCCGAGCCTCGAAAAGGCGGAGGAGCTCTTCCGCGACCGCTTCCGCAACATTGAGCGCTTCTCGTTCGGCAAGATAGGCCGTTTCAGGATAAACCGCGAGTTCCGCCACGGCGTGCCCGACGACCAGTACCTGCTCACCTACGAGGACCTCGTCAACATAGCGCAGCGGATACTCGACCTGAGGCGCAGCGCCGCGGAGATAGACGACATAGACCACCTGGGCCACCGCCGCACCCGCACCATCAACGAGCTGCTCTCCGCCGAGCTGCGCGAGGCGATGCTCCGCATGAAGCGCGCCACCCGCGAGCGCATGGCCCAGAAGGAGATAGAGAGCGCCAAACCCAGCACGCTGGTGAACCGGGCGATATTCGAGTCCGCCGTCAACCACTTCTTCGAGCGGGGCGAGCTGTCCCAGATAGTGGACCAGACCAACCCGCTCTCCCAGCTCACGCACGAACGCAGGCTCTCCGCGCTCGGCCCGGGCGGCCTGCACCGCAAGCGCGCGGGCTACGAGGTGCGCGACGTCCACCACTCGCACTACGGGCGCATCTGCCCCATCGAGACGCCCGAAGGCGCGAACATCGGCCTCATCGTCTCGCTGTCCATCTACGCCATGATAAACGAGCTCGGCTTCATCGTCACTCCCTACGTGAAGGTGAAGCGGGGCAGGGTGACCGGCGAGGTGGTGTACCTGCGGGCCGACGAGGAGGAGACCCACTGCATCGGCCCCGCCAACCTGCCGGTGGACGAGAGCGGCAAGATAACCGCTTCCGCCGTCATCGCGCGAAAGGGCGGCGACTTCGTTCAGGTGAAGCCCACCGAGCTCGACTACATCGAGGTCTCCACCCGCCAGATGGTGGGCGTCTCCGCGAGCCTCATACCCTTCCTCGAACACGACGACACCGCCCGCGCCCTGATGGGCTCGAACATGCAGAGGCAGGCGGTCCCGCTGCTCCGCACCGAGCTTCCCCTCGTCGAGACGGGCATGGAGCGCTACGTCGCCCTCAACAGCAGCATGGTGGTGAAGGCCAAGAGCGCCGGCACCGTCACCTACGTGGACGCGAAGCGGATAGTGATGGACAACGGCGACGTGTACGAGCTCCGGAAGTTCCAGGGGCTGAACGAGCGCACCTGCCTGAACCAGAAGCCCATCGTCAGGGTGGGCGACAGGGTGGAGAAGGGCCAGATACTCTGCGACGGCACCGCCACCAAGGACGGCGAGCTGGCGCTGGGCAAGAACATACTCGTGGCCTTCCTGCCGTGGGAGGGATACAACTTCGAGGACGCCGTGCTCGTCTCCGAGGCCCTCTTGCAGCGCGACGTGTTCACCTCCATCCACATCGAGGAGTTCACCGTCGAGGTGCGCGAGACCAAGCTGGGCCGCGAGGAGATAACGCGCGACATCCCCGGCGCCCCCGAGGACCTGCACCGCACGCTGGACGACGACGGCATCATCCGGGTGGGCACCCGCGTGAAGACGGGCGACATCCTGGTGGGCAAGGTCACGCCGAAGTCCAAGAGCGAGCTGTCCAACGAGGAACGGCTGCTCAGGGCCATCTTCCAGCGATTCGGCGAGGACGTGAAGAACGACTCGCTCGTGGTGAAGCCCGGCGTCGAGGGCTGGGTGGTGGACGTGAAGCGCTTCTCGCGCCGCACGCCCTCCGAGGACGGCGGCGAGGAGCGCAAGAACCACCTCAAGCGCTACGAGGAGGAATACCACACCAAGGTCACGGCGCTCATAACGGCCATGTCCAGGGCGCTGTCCGAGCTGCTGGGAGACGGCTTCAAGAGCCGCAAGACCGGCCTGTCCATGGCGCTGCCCGAGAAGGCCGGTCCCGCCGAGGCCGTCCGCTGGCACAAGGACTTCCTCTTCGACGACATAGAGATAAAGGATCCCGAGCTGGAGGAGAGGGCCTGGGCGGTTTACCGCGATTTCGAGCGCAAGATCAACCGCGTCCAGCACGAGTTCGAGCAGAGGAAGATACACCTCCGCCAGGGCGACGAGCTCCCGAACAACGTGCTCGAGATGGTGAAGGTGTACGTGGCGGTGAAGCGCGTCCTGTCGGTGGGCGACAAGATAGCGGGCCGCCACGGCAACAAGGGCGTCATCTCGCAGATAAGGCCGGTGGAGGACATGCCCTTCCTGGAGGACGGCACGGTCGTGGAGATGGTGCTGAATCCCCTGGGCGTGCCCTCCCGAATGAACATCGGCCAGATACTCGAGACGCACCTCGGCTGGGCCGCCCACAAGCTGGGCTTCCGCGCGATAACGCCTTCCTTCAACGGCATCACCCCCGACGGCATAAGGGAATGCCTGCGCGAGGCGGGCCTGCCCGAGGAAGGAACCACCGTGCTGTACGACGGCAGGACCGGCGAGCCCTTCAAGCAGAAGGTAACGGTCGGCTACCTCTACATGCTGAAGCTGCACCACCTGGTGGCCGAGAAGATTCACGCCCGCTCCACCGGCCCGTACTCCCTCATCACCCAGCAGCCGCTGGGAGGCAAGGCGCGCTTCGGCGGCCAGAGGTTCGGCGAGATGGAGGTGTGGGCGCTGGAGGCCTACGGCGCGGCGCACACGCTGCAGGAGATGCTCACCGTCAAGTCCGACGACGTGCCGGGCAGGACCAGGGTTTACGAGTCCATCGTCAAGGGCGAGTTCCGCTACGAGCCCCACATTCCGGTTTCCTTCGAGGTGCTCTGCAACGAGATAAAGGGCCTCGGCCTGAACATAAGGCTCGAAAAAGAGCTCCCCGCCGAATCGGAAGCGAACGAATAGGCAAGGAGGTAGAAAATGGCCCAGGTCTTCGACAACATAAACGAATACAAGGGGATTTCTATCCGCCTTGCTTCTCCGAACGACATAAGGGACTGGTCCTACGGTGAGGTCAAGAGGGCGGAGACCATAAACTACCGCACCTACCGCGCCGAGAAGGACGGCCTCTTCTGCCAGAAGATATTCGGCCCCGAGAAGGACTACGAGTGCTACTGCGGCAAGTACAAGGGCATCCGCTACAAGAACATCATCTGCGACCGCTGCGGCGTCAAGGTGACGGACGCCTCCGTCCGCCGCCAGCGGATGGGCCACATCAACCTGGCCGAGCCCGTCGTGCACATCTGGTTCTTCCGCAACGTCCCCTCCCGGCTGGGCAACCTGCTCGCCATGACCTCGCGGGACCTCCACTCCGTCATCTACTACCAGCGCTACATCGTGACGGACCCCGGAGACACCCCCCTCAAGCACAAGCAGATACTCACCGAGGAGGAGTACCAGGACTACAACCGCAGGTTCAAGGGCGGCTTCGAGGCCAGGATGGGCGCGCGCGCGATACGCGACCTGCTCCGCCAGATAGACCTGGAGGCGCTCTCGTTCGAGCTGCGCGAACAGCTCCGCAACACCCGCTCCAAGACCACCCGCAACTCGCTGGTGAAGCGCATCCAGATAGTGGAGAGCCTGCTCCGCTCGCCCAACAAGCCCGAGTGGATGGTGCTGGACGTCATACCCGTCATCCCGCCCGACCTCAGGCCGCTCGTCCCGCTGGACTCCGGCACCTTCGCCACCTCCGACCTGAACGACCTCTACCGCCGCGTCATCAGCCGCAACAACCGCCTGAAGAAGCTCTTCGAGCTCAACGCGCCCAGCGTCATCGTGCGCAACGAGATGAGGATGCTCCAGCAGTCGGTGGACGCCCTGTTCGACAACGGCTCGCTCCGCAGACCGGTGCAGGGCTCGTCGGGAAGGCCGCTCAAGTCGCTGTCCGACATGATCTCCGGCAAGCAGGGCCGGTTCCGCGAGAACCTGCTCGGCAAGCGCGTGGACTACTCCGCCCGCTCGGTCATCGTGGTGGGACCGCACCTGAGTCTTCACCAGACCGGCCTCCCGAAGAAGATAGCGCTGGAGCTCTTCCAGCCGTTCATCATCAACAAGCTGCGCGAGCGCGGGCACGCCGACACCCTCAAGAACGCCAAGCGCATAATCGAGCGCCAGGAAGACGAGGTGTGGGACATCCTCGAGGAAGTCACCCGCGACCACCCCGTGCTTCTCAACCGCGCCCCCACGCTCCACAGGATGGGCATACAGGCGTTCATGCCGGTGCTCATCGAGGGCGAGGCCATACAGCTCCACCCGCTCGTCTGCCAGGGCTACAACGCCGACTTCGACGGCGACCAGATGGCGGTCCACCTGCCCCTGTCCTACGAGGCGCAGCTCGAGGCGGAGTTCATGATGCTCTCCACCGAGAACATCCTCTCGCCCGCCAACGGAAGCCCCATCATCACGGCCGACCAGGACATAGTGCTCGGCTGCTACTTCCTCACCTACATGGACGAGGAGAAGGCGGCGCAGGAGGAGCCCAAGCACCTGTTCGCCGGCCTCCACGAGGCCCTCTACGCCTACGAGTCCGGCAAGATAGGGCTGCACGAGCCCATCAGGGTGAAGTTCCCGCCGCGCGCCAGGGTGGTGGGCAAGGGCGGCAAGCGCCAGCGCGACCGCAAGGACATACACGTCACCACCGTGGGAAGGCTGCTGTTCAACGACATACTTCCCGAGGGCATGGTGTACTACAACATGACGCTGGACAAGAAGGCCCTCCGCACCGTGATCGACGACTGCTACCGCCGCAAGGGCCGCACCGACACGGTGAAGCTGCTCGACCGGGTGAAGGAGACGGGCTTCCACTACGCCACGCTGTCCGGCATGACCTTCGCGCTGTCCTTCCTCACCGTGCCCGAGGAGAAGGAAGAATACATAGCGGAGGCGGAAAAGAAGATAGCCCGCCTGAACAGCTCCTACCGCCGCGGCCTCATCACCGCGGGCGAGCGCTACAACCAGGTGATAGACATCTGGAACGAGACGGTGGACAAGGTCACCAAGGCGCTGGAGAACGTCCTGAAGCGCGTGAACTACGAGGACGGAAAGCCGGTGCTCAATCCCATCTACGTCATGGCCAACTCCGGCGCGCGCGGCTCCATGTCCCAGGTGAGGCAGCTCGCGGGCATGCGCGGCCTCATGGCCAAGCCGTCCGGCGAGATCATCGAGACGCCCATCAAGGCGAGCTTCACCGAGGGCCTCAGCGTCTTCGAGTACTTCTCCTCCACCCACGGCGCCCGAAAGGGCCGCGCCGACACCGCCCTCAAGACCGCCGACTCCGGCT
>Ga0164318_10005364_pt1 | contig 12394 bp, 7 predicted proteins | sample GuaBasSedimGuay9_FD_113734 | JGI IMG/M metagenome (GOLD analysis project Ga0164318, IMG submission 113734) | Subseafloor sediment microbial communities from Guaymas Basin, Gulf of California, Mexico - Guay9, Core 4571-4, 0-3 cm | ecosystem: Environmental > Aquatic > Marine > Hydrothermal vents >... | reverse complement strand
GGGGAGCGGCGGCCCCCCCGGGGATCCCGTATTACGCCACCCCCGGCGGAATGAGGCCGGCCGACCTGCCCAATCGGAGGGGGAATGTCCTGGGGGGGGGAAAGCATGCTATCGGAGGAACGGATATACAGGAATTCCTGACCGTGCCCCAGGGAGAAACCTTCATCGATTCGGTTTTCGCCGGCGCTGCCGTTCACAAGCATGTGGCCTCCATAATCGGAAAGAGATATCCCGATGTGGCCCTTGGAAAGGGAGACGAGGGGGCATGGGTGGCAAAGGTATCCAATGACGAGGCGATGGAGATAGTCACAACTGCGTGCAATGAGGTATCCGACGAGGTGGGCTTCCCCGTACAGGCAGCGATAGATGTGGCGGCATCGTCCTTCTTCAAGGACGGCAAGTATCACTATGCAGACAGGACCCTGGACAGGGAAGGCCAGGTTGCGTACATGGCCGAGCTTTACGACAAGTATGACCTGTTCTCGATCGAGGACCCCTTCGACGAGGAGGATTATCGGGGACTGGCGGACCTCACGGAACAGATCGGGGACGGCTGCCTCATAATCGGAGATGACATCTTCGTCACCAACGACGAGAGGCTGGAGAAGGGTATAGAGATGGGCTCCGCAAATGCGATCCTGATAAAGCCCAACCAGATAGGAACGCTGACAAGAACCATTGACACCGTCAGGCTCGCCCAGGAGGCGGGATACCAGAACGTGATATCCCACAGGTCGGGGGAGACCACGGATCCGGCCATAGCCCATCTGGGTATTGCATTCGGTTCGATCTGCATCAAGACGGGAGCCGTATCCGGCGAGAGGATAGCCAAGCTCAACGAGCTCATAAGGATAGAGGAAGAGCTCTGAGGAACCTCGGAAACGTTTTATTATCTGTAGGGTTTAGACCGAAGAAGGGTTCCTCCATGCGGGTTCTGAAAGGTTCCTCAAATCCAAGGCTTTCCGATTCCATCGCTTCCGAACTGGGAGCCGATACGGTTCTGGCCGACATACGCAGATTCCCGGACGGCGAGATCTATGCAAGGGTCCTCGAACCGCTCGACGGCGAGGATGTCGTGATAGTCCAGTCCACATATCCCGACCACAATGCCATGGAGATGTTCATACTCTCGCAGCTGGTGAGCGACCTCGGAGCGGGCTCCGTCTGGGGCGTTGTCCCGTACTTCGGTTATGCCAGACAGGACAGGGTGTTCAACGAGGGCGAGTCGTTCACGGCAAGGACCATGGCAAGACATCTGCAGATGTCCCTTGACCACGTCATATGCGTAAACCTTCACAAGGAGACGATCCTTGATCATTTCACGGACGTGAAGAGCAGGGTGAACCTGTCGGTCATGGGGGATATCGGGGCATTCCTGAAGGAGATGGGGGTGGATTTCGTCCTCTCCCCCGATGCGGGAGCCGTTGATTATGCCCGGGAAGCGGCATCGGAGGCGGGTGTGCCGTTCGACCATCTGGAGAAGAGGAGGCTGGACGGTGAGACCGTCAGCATGAAACCGAAGAACCTTGATGTGGACGGCAGGAACGTTGCCATCGTGGATGATATAATCGCCACGGGAGGAACGATACTAAGGGCCCAGGAAACCCTCAGGGAACAGGGAGCCCAAAAGGTATATGCCTGCTGCGCCCACGGCCTCTTCACCGGAGGCGGGATAGAGCGATTGACCCCCCATCTGGACGGTCTGTTCTCCTCGGACACGATAGAGAACCCCACGACAAGGATCTCCGCAGGGAGAGTGATAGCACGATATATCGAAGATACAGTCGGGTGATCCCGTGAACGACATGCCCGACGTCCAGGGTGAGGAGATGAGGTCATCGTTCATTCTGACCCGTGTGGGGATCGAGGGGGTGAAGCGTCCGGTCATCATCAGAAGACCGGGGAGGGAGGTCACACTGGTTCCCACGTTCGATATATCTGTGGACCTGCCCGCCGAACAGAAGGGCTCTCACATGTCCCGGCATGTCGAGGTGATCCACAGGGCGGTCGATCATGCTGTCCGCGACGAGAACGATTCCCTGGAGAAGCTTGTGGAGAGGGTGGCCCGGGACCTTCTCAGATCCCACGAATATGCCGCCTACGCCGACGTAAAGCTCTCCGCGGACTATTTCCTGCAGAAGGAATCCCCGGACGGCAGGAATGTTACGGAGAACTACAGGATATTCGCCAGGGCCAAGGTGAGGAAGGATGACGAGATCCCGTGGAGGGCCATCGGGGTTGAGGTATCGGGTATGAGCGCATGTCCATGCGCAATGGAGAACGTGAGGGTCCTGCTGAAGAGGGAGCTCAGGGAGAAGGACATCGACGAGGAGAGGCTCAAGATCCTCGATATGATCCCCGTTCCGACCCACAATCAGAAGAACAGGACGTTTCTTGAGATAGGCATGGCAGGTCCCATGGACATCGAGGCGGATGAATTGATATCCCTCATAGAGAGCAATCTCTCCTCTCCCACCTACGAGATACTGAAGCGGAAGGGAGAGGCCGAGCTGGTCCTCGAGGCCCACAGGAAACCCAAATTCGTGGAGGACGTGGTCAGGGACATCATAGACGGTTTCCTGGACAGGTACAGGAACCTTCCGGATGAAGCGGTCCTTCATGTGAAATCCGTCTCCGAGGAGTCCATTCACAAGCACGACGCCTTTGCGGAGAGGATATCCGACCTCGGGGAGCTCAGGGACAAGACGAGGTACATGAAGGTGTGAGCGGGGTAATGTTCATTATCGAGAAATGAGGTAGGGTTGATGATGAGTAAGACCAAGAAGAGGATCCTGGTCCCCACATCGGGATATCTCCCCGCCAAGGAGAGGGGGGACGCGATAATCGAGGTGGCGAAGAGGCTGGACGCGGAGATATATGTCGTTCATATAAGGGACCCCAAGTACCTGACGGCGACTTCGAAGGAGAGCGAGGGATGGGCTGCCCTGCGTCTTTTCGAGGAGAAGGGAAGGGAGCAGGGTGTGAAGGTAACTGCATTCTACACCAGCGGGGATCTGGTGGAGAGCCTGAAGCGGTTCGCCCAGGAACACGATGCGGACCTGATCCTTGTCGGGGCATCCGCCGGCAGATTGATAGCGGAATGGGTCACCTTCGAACTGCTCTGCGACTGCCGCACCCCCATCCTTGTGGTGCCTCAGGACCTTTCGGATCTCATATGAGAATTAGAAGATTTGCACATCCCTCTCCCCTCTGCATTATAATACCATCCGTTCATAAGGTGCTACGTTGGGGAGAATTGCATGGAACCGGTTGATATCGATATAGTTGACCAAAGTGACGGCGGTGCATCCATCGTCGAATACCTCTATTCCGGAGATATAAAGGAGCAGATGGGTACACTGCTCCTCATGCCCAGCGAGAGGGCCTGTCTTGGTGCAAAGATGCGGCTCCTAAAGATGGGCGGCGGGGTCTCGGGGAACATAATGACCCCCAGAAGGTTCGCCGAGAGGGCCTACGACATTCTGGCCATCCCCCTCCCGCTGATAGATCTGGTATCCAGGGAAACACTGGTCCATGAAATCATGGTGAGTTCGGATCTCCCGCATCTGAAGGGAGGATCGGACGTGAGAAGGGGGCTCTCACGACACATGGCAAGGGAGATAGGGGAGCTCATAACGGGTGGAGTTGACCCCCGGACCCTGATGGATGGTGACGGCAGGAGGGTCGATCTGGGCAGGGTATACGGGGCCTATCTTCAGCGGCTCGACGAGCTGGATGTCTGCGATCACGAGCAGGTCCCCTGGAAGGTTCTCGAGGCCCTTGAGAACGGAGGGAAGCTGCCCTTTTCCCGTATCGGAACGTACATGCTCGGACATGTTCCCAATTCGTTCCGCCGGCTCCTGGAGCGCGTGATGGAGGATGCAAGCGAGGTCGTTGTCCAGGAACATGCGGCAAGGATGGGAGCCGGCGGCGCCCGGCTCCGTTTCACCATACCCGAAAGGGGAGCGCAGGAAAGGCAGACCGTACATTCGGACGTGACGCTCCCACTCGTGAGGGGGATGACGAGATGGGACGAGATCGAGGCGGTTGCAAGGCTCCTCAAATCGAGACTTTCGGGGGGAGATCTCGACCCGTCGGAGGCAGCTCTCATACTTCCGTCCAGGAGAAGCTACGACCCCTTCGTCAAGATCCTGTTCAGGAGGTACGGTCTGCCGATCGATATGGGAAATGACATCTATGCGAACAGTGCCCCGGCGGTCAGGTGCGTGACGGACCTGCTCCGCCTACCCTTGGACGGGTTCGGAAGGGATGACGTTCTGAGGGTGCTGTCATCTCCCTTCCTGTCGACCTATCTCGAAGAGAGGGGAGCTCCCCCCGTCACGAGCCTGGAGAGGATAACAAGGGACAATTACATAATGGGCGGGGGCCGGGACCCCGTGTGTTCGTGGGTGGATGGTCTCCTTGCCGCGGGGGGTGATGGGGGTAAGAGCGATGCCGCTAGGTGGGCCGGCATTCTCCAGGAACTTTTCGGAAAGCTGAGATCGATCTCCGGGGGAAAGCGTGATGCGGGGGCTCGTTCCTCGGAGATCCTGTCCTTCATCGAATATCTGGGGTTGGAAGGAGGCGGGGCCATCGCACCGCCCGCGGACCCGGAGGATCCGGAACGGATAGATGTGAAGAGGTCCGTGGATGTGCTGATCGGGTCCCTTGCGAGAATAAGGAGAAGGGCATATCTCCTCGGTACGGGGAAGGTGGACCACGAGGCGATGATGGACATGCTGGACGTGGAGCTGAGAATGGTGAAGCTCTCGTCCGTCGGGGAGCGCGGCGGGATACGGGTCCTCGGTATCGAGGGCTCCCTCACGGAGAGCTCCCGGCTTGCAGTAATAGGCGGGCTCTCATCCTCGATGATACCCTCGCAGCCGGGTGGCTTCAGGATACTAAGTGAGAGGGAAAAGCTTGAACTGGGCATGGAGGAGGTCCCGTCGAGGAGAAGGCAGCTCGAGGACCTCTGCATCGCGATGAACGCGGCGGAGGAGGTGATCCTCTCCTATCATATGGAGGATGATCTCAGGCCCGTCCTGCCGTCCCCATTCATGGACGGTCTCTCGACGGAGAAGGCGGCAATGCCCGAGGCCCTTCTTTCCCGGACGGATGTACTGAAGAGGCTGGGTGAATTGAACGATCCCTCCCTGCATCTGTACGAGACGGACAGCAGGAGGAGCATAGATCTGCTCAACGATGCGGGTTCGCTCCTGGACCTTCTCGACCCGTATCTCTCCTCATCGGTGAGAAGGGGCATCGACGGGAGGCGGATGAGATGGCTGGAGGGGGAGAAAGGCGGTGGTTTCAGGCTGATGGATGAGGCGATGCGGGGATGGCTCTCGGCCAGGTTCGGGCGGGAACATGTATGGTCCGCATCGAGGCTGGAGAGATACAGGGAGTGCCCGTATTCCTTTTTCGCCAGGTACATTCTCGGACTCGAGGAAAGGGAGGATCTGAGGCCAGTCATCCCTCCTGACAGGAAGGGGTTGATATTCCATTCCATCGCGGAGCTGTTCTACACGAGGTGGAAGGAGAGGATGGGAGGAAGGATAGACCGTCTCAATCTGGCACGTGCGGTGGGATTGATGAGGGAGGCGGCCGAAGAGGTGCTGTCGGGTTATCCTTACGCGGGGCCGTTCTGGGATGCCCTCACGGACCTGCTCCTCGGGACGGACGGCGAGAAGGGACTTCTGGACGAGTTCGTGGAGCTGGAAGCGGAGTACGGAGGTGTGTTCGAGGTGGACGAATGCGAGGTGACGTTCGGCCCCCTTGCAGGGGGCCGTTCCGCCCCGGTAACCATCTCCCTTCCGGGAGGGACGGAGGAGGAGAGATTCCTTTTCCAGGGCAGGATAGACAGGATGGATCGCTTCGGGGCCCCGGGCGGTGACCTGCTGTTCATATGGGATTACAAGACCGGGAGCGGGAACCAGCCCAAGGAATCCCTCCAAGTGCCGCTGTACATCTCCGCACTGGGGAAGGTCTTCCCGGACGATATCGGGGCCGGGGGAGGTTACTATTACGTGCGGAACAAGGGGGGCCTGAAAAAAGATCCGGTAATTGGAGAGAGGATATGGAATATGGAGCGTCCCGACGAGGACGTGATCCGTTCCTCCTTGGTGGAGGTATCGAAGATGACATCCGAGGCGGTGAATACATCTCTCGAGATCATCGATTCGATAAGGGCCGGGGAGTTTCCTGTCAAGGAGAGGTGCAGTCCCAGATACTGTCCCTACAGCGATCTGTGCAGGATAGGTGATGCGGGATGACACTGACGAGCAGGCAGCTGGAATCCCTGGACACCGGGATGAATCTCTCCGTGACCGCCGGCGCGGGATCCGGAAAGACAAAGGTCCTCGTGGAGAGATATCTGTCCATACTTCGCGGGGAGGAGGATGTCCTGCCGTCCAACATCCTTGCCCTGACATTTACCGAGAAGGCGTCGCTGGAGATGAGGGAGCGTATAATGAGGGAGGTCCAGGCCCTCTCCGATGAGGAGGGGGGCAGGTGGATAAGGGTGAGGGAGGATCTGGAGGCAGCCGACATCGCCACCATTCATGGTTTCTGCACCGGTCTCATAAGGACCGAGGGCCTCTCGATGGGGATCGACCCGGACTTCGGTGTGCTGAACGAAACGGAGATAACGTCCATCCTCTCGGACATCATCAACGGAATGTTCACGACCCCCGGCCCGGAATCCCCGGCCCTTCGAAGGCTCATCGTTGACCTGGGGCAGTGGCGGGTCGTCAAGCTCCTCAAATCGCTCATAAGGGACCGGGCCAAACTCCCCCATGACATAGGTTCCTCCGGGCTGAAGGAGGCCTCCGTCCTGTTCCACAGAAAGGCAGCGGAGGAGATGATGTCTTCGGCCCTCGAGGGTCTGGATGGGATCATGCCCCATCTGGAGCGCCTGTCTGTCATGGGGCTTCCCCATGCCGAGAGTGATTCGGGAGTGAAGCTCCTGAGGGGCCTGTCCGGGGTCCTGTCCGCCGTCCGGGAAGGGAGAACCAGGCGGGAGATCCTGGAAGCCCTGCACGGTGCACGTTCGTTCCTGCTGACCAGGAGCGGCAGTCCCAGAAGCGTCAATTCCCTTGGGAACTCAAGGGTGTGGGGTGCGGACCACAGGGAGATGAAGGATTCGGTGAAGGCCGTCTCCATCTTCGTTTCCGAGCACGGTTCCATCCTCCCCTTCATCGGGAACCCTTCCCTGCTCGAGAGGGCCGAGCGGAGGCTGCTCGATGTGATCACCGTGCTCGAGGCCCTTCATTCCCGGTATGCCAGGGAGAAGAACAGGATCAATTCGATGGATTTCGACGACCAGATATCATTGGCGGTGCGTATGCTCGAGGAGGACGGCGGCATACTGCGGAAAATGAGAAGGCGGTACACCCACATCCTCCTCGACGAGTTCCAGGACACGGATCCCAGGCAGTGGCGCATAGCCGAGCTTCTGTGGAACGGGGGGGAATCCTGCAGGTTGTTCATGGTCGGTGACCCGAAACAGTCCATCTACGGTTTCAGGTCCGCGGACGTTCGCCTGTTCCTGGAGGCTTCCTCGATGCTCGAGGGTCATGAGGAGGGGAAGGTGGTGGTCCTTGACAGGAACTTCAGGTCCGCATTCGAGATAATGGAGTTCGTCAACGGGATATTCCCCGGGTTGATGGGAACCGACCGGAACCGTTGGTCGGTACCCTTCGATCCCCTGGATGCCCACAGGGGCCCGGGTGGATCGGTGACCGTCGTATCGGTCATAGGCAGCAGGAGGTCCGAGGAGAGGGAGGGACGAAAGGCTGCGGATCTCATAATGAGGGCCATGAGGGAATGGAAGGTGATGGATGAGGACGGTCCGAGGGATGCGAGGTTCTCCGACATCGCAATACTCGTTCCCACGAGGACCGGTTTCGACAGGTACGAGGACGCCCTGCGAAATGCGTCCATCCCCTACCGGGTCTACAACAGCGGAGGTTTCTTCAGGAGACAGGAGGTGAAGGATGTACTGGAGCTGCTGAATTTCCTCGTGGATCAAAACGACGACATCGCCCTGGCATCCGTGCTTAAGGGTCCGTTCTTCTCGCTGTCCGATGAGGACCTGATGTCCGTCTCGCTCTCGGACGGCTCCACCCTGTGGGAGAAGCTCGGCAGGAACGAAGCCTTTCGCGGCAGCCATGATCTGCTGGAAAGGTTCATCGACATGTCCTTCCGTAGCGAGCCCTGCATGGTGCTGGCGGAGATTTTCTCCGCCACCGGTGTGCATGCCACGGCAGGGGGCAGAAGACAGTACCGCAACCTGGACAGGATACTAGAATGGACCGCTGACCCGAGGAACGGGACGTCCGTGGCCGAGCTCCGTGATTCACTTGCACGTCTGGTGGAGGACCCGCCGAAGGAGGGAGAGCCCCAGTTCTTCGTGGAGGACGAGGTGGTCACCCTGCTGACGATACATGCGGCCAAGGGCCTGGAATGGCCCATCGTATTTATCCTGGGATTGGAACATGAAGGCAGGAAGAACGAGAGTCCCACATGTATTATCTCGCAGGATGATGGGATCGCCATGAAGGTTCTCGACACCGGATCGGGGGACTACCTGAGGACACCCGCATACGAAAAGGCTGCAAGGGATGCCGAATTGAAGGAGGCCGAGGAGAAGAAGAGGGTGTTCTATGTCGCCTGCACGAGGGCGAGGGATCATCTGGTTCTTTCCGGAGCCATCCCGGTGAGAAGGAACGGTATGGAGGGGGAGCCGAAGGGCATGATGAAGCTTCTCGTTGACGGAATGGATCTCTCCTTCCACGATATGGAGGAGGGGCAAAAGGAGATCGGACGCATGGTGGTGGACATCGTTCGCGTTTCCGGAGACAGCGTGGAGGAGCTCGTTGAGGAGGAGGAAGAGGAGGACCGTGAGCCCCTGTCAACGACTCCGGAACTTTCGATACAGACCGATTGCGGTGTCATACCTGCGAAGGGACGCGGGTTCCTCAGTCCCACGGGGGAGGAGGTCTCCGAAATACTGGGTGTGGCGATCGATGATGATAGGACCCGGACCCCGAGGGCAGCGGGGAATGACGGCCCCGCACCTTTCGAGCTGGGTGAAATGGTGCACAGGGTCCTCGAGGGGATCCCCGTCGAAAGGGTTGTCAGGGAGTATGGATATCCTGACCTTGCCGGGCCGATATCGATGATGTCATCGGATATGGCGGAACAGGTGAAGGCTCTCGGTCCCGGTGTCGGTTTCAGGGAGGTCGAGTTCGTGGGTTACCTCGAAAGCGGGGGGGAGAAACATCCGTTGAAGGGCAGGGTGGACCTTCTCGTAATTGACGATGAGGGCAACGCCCTGATCGTGGATTACAAGACAGGGAAGAGGAGAAAGGAGCATGAGGCACAGCTCGAAGCCTATGTGAGGATGATAGAACCGCTTGCAGGAGGGAGTGTCCGGAGCACTGTCGTCTCACCAGGGGACGATAATAATGTTCACGAATAATCGAAACCAGGGTTCGACAGCGAGTGGAATCGTGGAGCCAGAAGGTCCTTCTGTTTATCTAATTATCACATAATGGTGACAAAGGTTTTTATGATATGGCGATGTAGGCACCTCTCGCCCGGCGGCAGGTCTGCCGGACCCCAGGAAAGGCAGCCCCCCGGTGAAGGCGATGATGGTCGATGATGATGTTCTCAGCAGACTGTCGGATCTGAGGAACAGGTCCCCGGTATTCAAGGCAGCCTCATCGGACAGGATAGTTGTGGCATCGGACCTTCACATGGGAGACGGGAGCATGGCCGATGATTTCAGGGGAAACTCCGGTCTGTTCTCCGAGGTGATGTCCCGTTTCTACCTGGACAGGGGATTCAAGCTCGTTCTGAACGGCGACGTCGAGGAACTGCACAAATTCCGGCTGAAGAGGGTTCTTTCCAGGTGGAAGGATATCTACGGACTTTTCGATAGATTCCAGGACGGTCCGGGTCTTTTCAAGATATTCGGCAATCACGACCTGGATTTTCTCTTCGATGGGGCCCATGAATTCATCGACCGGCAGTTCGAGGCAGTAAGGATGCTCTACATGGACGCCGAACTCTTCTTCCTTCACGGTCATCAGGGTTCACATTTCCTTGAGAGGATGCACAGGTTCAACAGGATGATCACAAGGGGTTTCATCAAACCCCTGAAGTTGAAGAACTTCACCCTGGAACTGGAAGGAAAACCGGTGACCCGCAAGGAGAACAGATTATCGCTTTTCTCGGAAGAGAATGGCATACTTACCTTCATGGGACACACTCACCGCCCCCTTTTCGGGAGGGATAACGGGGCTCCTTCCCTTTTCAATTCCGGAGCGGTGATCGGAAAGCTGGGTATGACCACCCTGGAAATTGAGAGAGGCGTCATCTCACTCGTTCACTGGTGGGACCGGTCCCTGGTGAAGAGATACATAGTCAGGGACTGGTTCGAGCCCGTGAGACTGGCATCCACGGGGATATACAGAACGGTCCTGGACACCGCCAGCATAGGCTCGCTTCTCCATCCCTCTACATCTCCATCGTTCTGATGCGCTCATTTCCCGACGGATATGAGACATCTGCATCCTGAAAAACCCAGGAACCTCTCGAAAAGGTCGGTTGTGTATTCCTCTTCCCTGCCGGTCTCCGGGTTGTTGATCCTGACGGTGCCATCATCCATTCCTGTCACGACAACCCAGTGCGGGATGGGTTCCTCCTCCCCCATCATCTCCGTCGAAACAAGCACAACGGGGAATGTCCCCTTCGCAAGCGACTCCCTCAGATCCCCCATCTCCACGTACCTGCGGTCCCAGACGACACCCTCCTTCAGGGCCTGGTCCCTTGTATGTTCGAAGAGCATCTCCATGAATTCGACGTCGATACCGGGAAAATGCTCGACGAGCCTTGATGTAAAACCGATGTTCTCGGAGATCGTGCGGACGGTGACCCGGAAGTTTCTTCTCCTTGCGGCAAGTGCGAGACCGAATGAAGAGGTGCCCCTGGATTCCATCAATGCGGCCTCCCTCCATATATCCAGTTCAAGATACCGGTCAAGTTCGAGCTCCGGCTCCAGACCCTTCATTACCATCATCAGGGCTGCGGGGCCGCATGTGAATCCGAATGACTGCCGGTATAAGGGAAGCTGTCCCTGCACCATGGTCGATGAATCGTATCTTCATATATCATCATATGGTAAATTCAAAGCATCAAGTCCTTTGTCTCTTTGAATACTCCTCAATTCCTATTACCCATTATAACTCGGGGGGTGGGGGTTAAAGGTTCGGATACGAATGTATTATCATTCGTGTCCGATTTATTATAAAGACCCTTGAAAGTTCCGGATATCATCCCCGGGAAATCCCTCACGGTCGTATAATTACCAGTCCCATTTTTATATGAAAGCATGGATTGTCATTCGAAGAACGATCGGAGGACGGGACCTTGAACATCCAAAAATCGCTTTTTTTGATATTGATACTTCTTGCATCGTCACTTCCACTGCTCGGAGGCGAGGGGCAGCCTTCCCGGAGCATGCAGGGGATCACATACACATCCAGCGGACTTCTCCAGTCCGGCTCCTTCTCGACCGTGGAGGTCGCGGACCAGGATGGGGACGGAAAGTACGAGCTCTACCTGGGCGGGGCCGGGAGGAACAGTCCGAGGACCCCCGGTATAAAGGCCTACGAGTATGACCCATCCTCATCCTCATGGTCCGCTTTCGGCAGCGGTCTTCCCACGACGGGTTACTACGGCGGCCTGGGCCTTGGCGATGTCAACGGCGACGGCAATGTCGACATCGTGGCGCCGGTGCCCACCATGTGGTATGCAACGTCGACAAACAAGGTGGAGATATTCACATCCAACTCACAGTCCGCTTTTTCTCTCGCGCACACATTCAGCCCCGGGGAATCCACCAACGAGGCGGAGATCGCCGATATAGACGGCGATTCCTACAATGATATCGCTTTCACAACATACAGCAGGGTAAGGGTCTATTTCGGTTCCGGTTCGGCCACCTCGTGGACGGAGTCGTCCCCTCCTTCCGCCGGGAACGAGATGGACGGTATAGCACTGGGAGATCTGAACAACGATGATCTGCTGGATATAGTTTCGACCCCCTATTTCAATTCGAAAGTTGTGAGGATGTACATTCAGGAAACAGCGAGGAACTGGACGGAGATAACGTTCAAGAACACGGTCAACGAGGCTTTCGGTGTGAAGATCGCCGACATGAACGGTGACGGAAACAACGACGTCGTCTACGGGTCCAGGGGGGAAGGGATAAAGGTGTGGTGCGGCAACGGTGGAGGTTCAAGCGGAGGCACCTCCTTCTCGTGGACGGACAACTCCACCGGACTTCCGACGGGTGGCGGTTCATGGCAGCAGGTTGAGCTCGGCGACG
>Ga0164318_10005363_pt1 | contig 12396 bp, 11 predicted proteins | sample GuaBasSedimGuay9_FD_113734 | JGI IMG/M metagenome (GOLD analysis project Ga0164318, IMG submission 113734) | Subseafloor sediment microbial communities from Guaymas Basin, Gulf of California, Mexico - Guay9, Core 4571-4, 0-3 cm | ecosystem: Environmental > Aquatic > Marine > Hydrothermal vents... | reverse complement strand
TGTGATTTAATCATTTATATTCACTCTTGCTTGTATACTCCGATTTCATAGCATACTCTGATTTTGCCTTATAGCTGTCAAATTCTCCCATGGCTAAGCTTCTTGCGTATTTGTCTTCTTTGCCTTCTTCCATTTCTTCTTTATGTGTATCTGTTTTTACCTTTGTTTCCCACGCCTCATAAGCAGGTGGGAAGTATGATTGCTGCATGGTTGAGGTAGCAAAGCGCCATATCTCTTCTCTTGTTACCAAATCTATCGCATACACGTGACAATCAAATGACGCCACTAAAAGCATATTCTTGTAAACAACAGGTGGCACGCCAACTATGCCTTCAGTTTTGAATCGCCACATTTCATTTCCATTCAAATCTAGACAATAAAGATTACAATCATCTGACCCAAAATAAACCTTTTCGTTGAATATTAGTGGCTTTTGGCTTATAGGTTTTTTGCTTGCATAAAATCTCCAAACTTCCTTGCCACTATTTGCTTCTATAGCATAGAAAATTCCTTCTCTATCTCCATGATAAAGCACGCCTTTATATAGTGCAGGCACACCGCTGCTTCCATATTTACCCAGCTGGAACCGCCACACTTCCTTTCCATCTAGTGTAAGGGCATAAAGATAGTTATCGAAGGAGCAAAAATAAATCATACCGTTTGCTACAGGCAACTCAAATCTTTGTACAATCTCTCCACCTGTTTTAAATCGCCACTCCTCTCTTCCGCTGTATGCATCTATGCAATAAAGATACCCATCTAAAGAGCCTATAAGGAGCTTGCCATTATACAGGGTTGGAAATGACATGATTTCATCCATTGTTTTGAAGCGCCATATTTCCTTACCATCTCTTGCTGAAACGGCATAGATATAGCTATCCTTTGAGCCAAAATAAACAATGCCATTTTTCTCATCAATCGCCGGGCCAGAAAATATGAAATCGCCGGCCTTAAATCTCCATACAAGCTCTCTTGTTTCCATATCAATTGCATAAAGGAATGCATCATAACTTCCTATGTAAACATTACCATTATAAATAGCGGGCAATGAATTTCCTATCCTGTCACCTGTTCTAAACCTCCATAATTCTTGCCATTATCAGCATTAACGCAATAAAGATAGCTGTCAAGTGCTCCAAAGAGAAGCATATTTTTATGGATTACCATGGGAGATGCTATACTCCCACCATGGCCAATCTTCCATACCCTGTCAAACTTTCTGGTCTTTCTTATTTCCAGTTCGCCAAGCTCTGTTGCAAAATCATCAAAACCAAAAGAGATGTCCATGATTAAAAATTGTTTGAAAATAATAAATCCTTTAGCTGCTCACGCAAAAGCTCTTTACCTTTTCATAGATCTCTTTTGCACGCTTATTGCTTTCAAAATACCCTCTTATCGGATCAAGTATAACGTTAAGGTATCTTGCTACACCCATCTTTAGATCTAAAGGATGCAACTTACCACCTTCATAATCTTTCTCAAGTTCTTCATAGCTTGCATAGCTAACATTTCCCCCATATTTTGCGGGCCTTTCTATCTCCATCTCCTTAACCTTTCTAAAGATTATATACTTACATATCTCTAACACAGGGTTTTGCTCGACGATCTTTGCCGGGCAGTAAGCATTCATCACCTTTTGCTTAACCACCTCGGCGCTATCATGGATAAATATAGCATTGGTTGGCTTGGATTTGCTCATTTTTGCCTCAAATTCCTTTCCCATCCTTTCCGGATTTTGTAAACCTATTAATAGGTGGTGATGCACACATACAGGCTTTTTCCACCCTAACTTTTCTGCTACCTCCCTGCTCAATATGGTTGCATGCCTCTGATCCATTCCAAGTTGTAATATATCAACCCCTAAATGGAAAGGGTCTGCAGCCTGCATCGCGGGATAGAAAAGTTGAGCAGTATAAAGCATTTCTTTCTCACACCTTCCCATTATAGTACAGCATCTTAGTATGCGTTTTATTGTCGTTATCTTGGCTATGTTTATAACCTTCTTCCAATACTCCCTATCGCTTGCAAACTCAGATGCCCAGACAATTTCTATATGCGAGGTATCAATACCACAAGCCCGCCATGCCTCTATTAGATATTCTCCAGCAAGCTTTATTTTTTCTAAATCACCACCCATTTTATTGTTTATCCATGCAAACCAATCAGCAATGTATATCTTAAACCTTACCCCAGCCTTTAACATATCCTTAAGCTTTATTGCTCTTAACAAACCAGAGCCTAAATGAGCCAAGCCAGAGGGTTCAAAGCCATCGTATGCGTAAGGCTTACTATTTGTTTCTAAAAGCTCCTTCAGCTCGTTCTTAGTTATTACCTCCTCTGTTGGTGGTTTTAGTATATACTCTATCCTTTCCTCTATATCCATATTTAATATTCCTGCTTGTGAAAAATATAAATATGAGATTGGTTGTATTTGCTATATTATCAGCATATCTAATAATATCCGTACCATTTTTACATGCAAGTTCCATAAGCATGCACACCTATACCCCAGAATTGCATGTGCGTGAAATAGAGCCCATAGCCTTTAATTCCCATAAAAGGATCGCTACGGAAATTTATGTTAGTAATTTAATAACGGATTTTAGCATAGCAAGCTTAGAGGTGTTCCTAAAATCGCAAGGCGAGGAGTATGATATAAGTGATGCGATCCATTGCAGCCCTTTAAGAAATATAGCAAGTGAAGAGAAGATAAAGTGTATTATTGATACAGCTACTATGTTTTCATTGCTGCCAGAAGGGTTTAAAGATAAAAAGTGCAAAGTGGAATTTAAAGCGAACATTACCCATTTTGGGAGTTTAATCCTTACCAATAAAACAGAGATCATATTTTATGAGAAGGGCACGAGACCGAGAATAGAGATAAAAGAGGAGGGGCTTGATAAAACATTGAATTGCCTGACAGGTGATGAGAAGGTATTCCCAGTTACGGTGGAGCATGGGGAAATAGTGAAAGGTGAGTGGTTTTTTGGCATAGATTCGCGCAACATAACAAAGGAGGAGTTTATTGATTGTAAGCTTTACGTAAAGGGGGAATTTGATGAAAACGGGAGAAAGGATATATATGTGTGCAAGGTTATAATACCACCTGCATCACTTCCCTGCAAAGAAGGGGAAGGGGATGTTTTATTCAAGCTTTTTTTGAAGAGTGACGAGTATGTGGTATCAGATAATGTAACCTTTAGCTTAAAAGAAGAGGAGCTGAATCCAGAGTTAGCTATAGACTTTCCAGATGAGATTGAATGCCAGATTGTTAGCGATGAATATGAATGCTATCCTATTAATCCGTCAAGGAAGCTTACAGCGACCATACTGAACGCTCCTTCATCATTGAACATAGTTAGAGCATACTATAAATGGGATAACAGGGAGCTAACAAAGAGCGTGTGTAAGAGGGCTGGAGAAAATAAATATGAATGCAATGTGTTTGTACCAAGCTACAATGTTGGCAGAACGCTAAGAAAAGAAAGAAATATAAACCTAACAGTTGAGGTGCAATACCTGGCCTATCATGCAAAGCTTTCTGCTTCAAAGACGGTTACAATGGAAGGGAAGATAATTGATGATGCGATAGATACAAAAAAGGCTATAGAGAAGAGAGCAAGCTATTTAGGGTACATGAAAAGATTTGCTAGTTGGCTTTACAGGATTCATATGATACTCTCCTTCATAGGGCAGTGTTGCTTTGCATCAGGCTTCATAAATAAAATATACTCTAATAGCGAAGGGAAAATATTAGGCTTGGTAAAGGATTATATAAAAGATGAGTTTTGGGATAGTGAAGCAAGCACACTGCGAAATATTATAAATATAGCAAAGGACGGCGCACCCATAGCTCTTTATTGTGCAATTAAAACAGGAGAGCACATGCTTTTAGAGAGGCTAAATAAGCTTGATAGTTTTGAGGAAGGGGAGGAGGTAGAGATTGAAAGCATAGGCAATTTTTATTCATACTTTTTTGAAAGCGGGCAGTTTTATGAGTGCATGATGAAAAGGTATGCTATGGCAAAGGGAGCCGGTGCTATATGTGTGATAATAGGGATTGTGCTTATTGCGGCATTTCCTCACCTAGCAATAGCTGCTGATAAGGTATGTGATGTTGTGGATAAGGTTGAGAACGTGGTTGGGTTTGCTATAGCTTTGATATCACTCTATCTCTTATACGATTCCTTTAATAAGGTCAGGGACATGGTTTCCATCACAGATAGTATTGTAAAAACAAGGACCTCAAAGCTAAGAAGCGTTGAGGATTATGCAACTTCTTATAGCGAGGTATTAAAAAGTATGAACAGTGGCACAGCGCTCAGTAATACCTTAAATAGCAACCTCTCGTATGGTGATGTTGTGATCACCTTTTCCAGGGGTGATGAGCTGTTGGTATATAATGAAAGTGTATGCGCAGATGATGAAATAAGAATAAGCTATGATTTTGAGAAATTGGGCAAAGTGCCCGAATTGGATATATATAACACCGGAGGGTATGTTAATGGAATATCGCTTGATATTAAGGGCGAGTATGAAGGCGTGGTAAAGGATATTTTCCATATAAATGAACACAGCGATGCTGATACGTACTATTTTGTGATTAACACAGATCATGGAGTAATATCTTATCCTCTCTACTACAATGCGTGCTAATATGAAAAGGAAAGCTCAGCTGGAGTTTGTAGCAATTATCGTAGTGGCAATAATCATGGTTTTAGTAATATTTTTCATCTCCTTGCTTTCTCTTAGACCACAGAGCCAAGTATCTAGTATAGGAGAGGATGTAAAGATGATTAGAGAGGCTGTGAAAGGTGTGCTAAGAGAGAGTATAGATGATGCCCTGCTGGCGTTTTATTATACGGGTGGTTTTGAAGGCAGCCCGCTAGGGCATGTGAGGCATGGGGGCAGTAAGATAGCGATATGGAAAGATTGCGGCAATATATTTATACCAAATATTGAAAATAGCATAGTAAATTATTTGAAAATAGCAATAAGAGACAGGCTAAAGAATAGCGTGTTTTATGGAAAGAATATCACGTTTGACTTAGAAAGGTTGGAAATAGGTGTAAGATTGACAAGCAAAAAGATCGTATTTGAAATAACCCTGCCGTTTACATTTGAAGGAAAGCGCATAGAAAGACCTTACATAATAGAGAAAGGCAGTGATATTTACACCATAATAAAATTTTCCAAAGAATTTTTGAGCAAGCTAAACAACACGAACCTCTTTGAAATACTAACGCTATCTACTATGTTACAATCAAATCCAGATTCCAGCTATTGGGTTCCGGTTAGCGGTGTTGTTTATGGTTGTGGGAATTATATGCTAATAGAAAGGACAAAGGTTGCTGAAGGGATAAAGAAAATAGCAAACTATGTTGCCTCCCATATAGTATTTAATAAAAATACAAAAAAGTTAGCAAGCAACCCATTCTTCCCTATATCCCTAGCTAACTACGATTTAAAGATAAGGACATTCTATCCAGATGAATGGGACATCAGTAAGAATCTTAGAATTTATCCGCAACCATCGATAATAGTTGCGAAGCAGGAATTCCCATTAATCTCCTTTTGCTCGAAGAACTACCTAGTATTGTACACCTTTAAATACCCAATCATACTTACCATAAAGGATGAGATAATGAATCAGTGGCTAAGATTTGGTGTCATGGTTTCCATAGAGAACAATATGCCAGGAAAATGTAAAGGTTATGAGCATGGGGACTATGAAGAGCTTTGCGTAAAAAATGCCAAGTATGATGTAACGCTAAAAATAATTAATGAGAGCGGTAAACCAATAAAAGATGCTGTTGCATTTTTCCATACGTGCTTTGTAGGTAAGAGCGATGAAAATGGTATTATAAGGGCAAAGGTTCCAGCCGTTGTTGGGGAGCTAAAGGTATACAAGCATGGATATATAAGTTATGGCAACCTAACCACTTATCATGATTTAAAGGAAAAGACAATTAAGCTTGGTAAATTGAAGGGGGAGATAGAGGTTAGGTATTATGGAATTGAAATGAGAAGAAATGGAGGTGGTTATGAAATCACAGGAGGCAGGGAAAGGATTGATCAATTTTTGGAAGATGGGGAAAAGATTGCACACGTTACTGTTTATCTTGATCCAATAAACAGAAACATATTCACCAATGAGCCATATCCGCTAGTAATAACAAACTTTAACGAGAGCGGGGTATTCTTTGCAATGAAAGAGCGAGGCATATATCCTGCGAAATATCAAATACTCGGATGGGTTATAAATAGCAAAACAAATAATATTGTTGGTTATATAAACAAAACAGTAGAAATTAGCAAGGATGTAGAAAATATATGTATAACACTACCCTTTGTAACAAACCTAGACGGCAATGAGATACCGCTTGAGGATATAAAATCAATAGAAGAGGTTATTGAAAGCAGTGATGACTACAAAATTATTGATACTGAGAAGGGTTGCTAAGCTTTTAATGGTAAGCATGGCAAGAAGTAAATTTTATTATGGGGATGAGTATAATTTTTAATTAGGTTATTATGAGGATTATAATGTTTTCTGGTAAGATAATAGATGGGGATTTTGTAGGTGAATATGTCAAGGCTTTGCTGCACTCATTTTCAAAATCCCATTTGGTTAACCTTGTGTGCTATGATGACGTGGAAGAAAGGCTCAGCATTAATAAAAATCTAAATATCTTCAAAACCTCTTGTGTAATAAAGGGTAATAATTTGTTCAATTGGGCAATGATAATGAATACGGAGCTTGGAAGGGCAGGGAGGGAGGTTTATGAGTGCTATGGGTTCGATATCATACATGCAAACGATTGGCTAACAATACCTGTTGCCCTTTCTATGGCAAGGTTTGCAGAAAAGCCATTAATATTGAGTATGCATTCTACAGAAAAGGAAAGGGGATTTGGCATAGATTATTCTGGGCTTATTCACGAGATAGAAGGTATGGGTTTGCATAATGCTAGCCACATATTGGTTGATAATGAAGTTACGATGAGGCACGTAATAAATGATTTTAATATTGAAAGAGAAAAAATAACATTACTAACGCCCTTTAGAGATAAATGGGATGAAAGGATTTTGGAATTGTATAAAAAGCTGGCTAAAGTGGGGATATGAAGATATTGATGTTTACATGGGAGTTCCCACCTTACAAGGTGGGTGGCATAGCAAGTCATTGCTACGATCTCTCCAAAGCATTAGTTAGGATGGGTCATGATGTTCATATCCTTACATATGGTGATAAGGAGGAAGAGGATTATGATGCCGGTATAACAATACACAGGGTATCTTCCACGCAAAGTGCTCCTGATATAGTGGGCTGGTCCATGTATCTTAATCAGAGATTTGAGAAAAAGGCAATAGAGCTTAACAAAATAGAAAGGTTTGATGTTATACATATACATGATTGGATGGCAGTGCCAGCCGGGGCCGGGTTAAAAAAAATACTTAAAAAGCCACTTGTTTTTACCTTGCATTCTACGGAGCGAGGAAGGGCTGGTATAAATACCCCTGTATCAAAGATGATAAATGATCTTGAGTGGTATGGTACATATGAAGCTGACCAAATCATAACTGTTGGTAAGGATTTTTGTGAAGAAGTTAAAACCATCTTCTCTGTCCCAGAAGAGAAGATACATTATATACCGAACGGGGTCGATATAAAGAAGTTTGATAACGCTAAATACACTACAAGGAGGGAATGGTACGCTGGGGATTGGGAAAAAATGATACTTTTTGTAGGCAGACTAACTTATCAAAAGGGTGTTGATTATCTGCTTGATGCCATACCGAAGGTCTTAAATGAGTACAGGGATGCAAAGTTTGTTTTTGTTGGGGATGGCGGCGGCCTGGAACATTATAGAGGGAAGGCGTGGAGCCTTGGGCTAAAGGAAAAAACCTATTTTACGGGGTATGTACCAGATGATGTACTTATCTCTTTGTACAAAGTTGCAGATCTCACTATTGCACCCTCTATATATGAACCCTTCGGTATTGTTGCCTTAGAAGCTGCGGCAGCCAATAAAGCGACAGTCGGCTCATATACAGGCGGTCTCAAGGAGACGATAATAAATGAATACACCGGCCTGCACACAATCCCTGCAAATTCAAACTCGATAGCAGATCAATTGCTTCGTGTACTATGGGATGATAACTGGTGCAGGTGGATGGGAAGGAATGGTAGAAAGATGGTAGAAAAGAATTTTAAATGGGACAGAATAGCAAGATGGACAACTGGTGTTTATGGTAAGGCAATGGGCTTATGGGATTAAGATGCTTAGATGGTGATTTTTTGAATATGTTTGATTTCACTATGAGAGAAATAAAGGAGATAATGATATCTGTTATAGTATTATCCATAGTATTTTCGTACCCAGAAATATTGGCTGAGCCGTTATTTTTTCTTTACTCATTACTTACTGTAGGCATTGCATTCATAGGCCATGAACTTATGCATAGATTTGTAGCAAGGAAAAGGGGATTTTTCTCTGAATATAGAATGTGGCCTCAAGGATTGCTTTTTGCACTCTTGCTTGCATTCATTTCTAATGGATCGTTTATATTTGCAGCACCTGGTGCCGTGGTCTTTTCTGCTTATTGGGCATTCAGAAACCCAACACTGGAGGATATAGGAAAGATAGGTGTAGCGGGTGTTATTTTCAATATATCACTCCTCTACGCCTCCCTGATCCTATTTATATTTTCACATGCCGCTTTATTCCTTTTTATGGCAACAATAAACGCCTGGCTTGCAATCTTTAATTTAATCCCATTTGGTATGCTCGATGGTAGCAAGATATTTGCATGGAACAAAAAAGTATGGCTAGCAACGCTTATTTTAGCTTTATCAGGCTTTATAATAGCTTCTCTCGCTTAGTTCTTTTTTTGCTTTCTGCCTATGCTATCCATTACAATCTCTTTGAAATCAAAAAGCACATCTGCTATGGTGGCAAATCCTTGGTGTGGGTGATCAAAGTAGGAGAAGTATTGATGAACATCACCATCCCCCCACCACTTTGTGCATATATTATGCAAGTGATCAGAGGTCTGCAAAAGGCGCCATATCCTTAGCAATTCCTTATCTTTAGCTCTTTTTACCAACTCTCCAAGCCTTTTAAGTTCGTTGTGAAATGCTAGCTGAACATCATTGCCAAGCCATGCAGATACATCCATCTCCATATCCGCCCATGAAATAGTACTTAGTTCAAACACATCAAATACACCAACAGCATCATTTTTTTCAATAACTTCCCTAGGAAGCGAAAAGGTTAGATTTTCGTATTCATTTATTTTATACGGTAACGCTTTGAGAAACCAAAATATCCCGCTCCCCTCTTCGTGATGCTCGCCGAATGTCTCATAATCCATGAAAAGATTTATTACCTGTCCATCGCATGCTGAAAGCCATGCTGCATACTTCTCTGCGGTTAAAGGCCACTCACTCCACCAGCGCGAAGAAAATCTGTAACCTATATCATCTGTTAGCCTTCTATTCCTAAGTAGTATTTTGATATTTCCATTAGGTGGCCTGTACAGGTAGTTCGGGCTTCTCCATCCTAAAATTCTTTCAACACCTTCAGTAAATATACCCTTATACCCTAGTTTCTCTGCATGCCTAGCAATTACATTGTTGTAAATGAGCTCGGTATTTGTTATTGTTTTCGGTTTTTGATTAAACAAGGAGGTTATCAAAGCCCTGTGCTCTTTAACCTGATCCTCCCATTCTCCCATATCATCAAATAATGATGCAAGAGAATGATAATATGTTTCACTTATAAATTCAACGTGCTTCTTAGGAAACTGCTTAAACAGCTCTATTAGGTCTGGGTGCCACTTCATCGCCTGCTCTATCCATAAACCAGTTATAGAAAATGCTACCTTCAATGGCTTCCTTGTATTTTTTAAATCATTAACTATATCCAGTAGTGTGTTTGTTGCTGGGTAATAGCATTTATTTGCAACCCTATCAAACACCTCTTTATTGAAACTATCTGAAAAATACCTCTCAAACATGTTCTTGCTTTTTCTATCCACGCCATATTTCCTTAACCGTATTGGTTGATGTACTTCAAACACAAGATTTACGAGTGGCATATAAAATAAATTACTTCAATCTTTTTATAGGTAAAAAATGAAATTTTTAAACATGGAAAATGTTGCAGAGTCTATAGCGGGGCTGGATTTATCGACATTAAATCCTATTTCTATTGGAATAAATATATTAGTTTCAACAATAATAACAGGCATAGTGATTCTCATATTAGCTTATATCCTCACCAGAAGTAGTGGTGGTGAGATCAACCCTATAAATGTATTTATAATTGCACTCATAACAAGTATTATAAATGCAACGCCTGTACTATCTTTTTTTGCATCCCTCCTGCCGGCTGTACCATTTCTTCACTTGCTTTTGCCTCTGGTGCTATGGATACTATTGTTAAAATTATTTATTAGGGATATGGAGCTTGTGCATGTGCTTATTTTGGCATTGGTGTGCTATATATTTACATCATTTTTGTTGCCTCTAATAACCCCTATGCTTATGGGATTCATACCACTTGCACAAAGCTGATCTAATCAAATCCTCTTGCTCTCAGCAGTTTTGTTATATTTTTCTATTGATAACACCTTTATATCAAATAGCAGCGTTTTACCTGCAAACGGGTGGTTAAGGTCGAGGGCAATATGGGTTGAGTTTGCACTCTTTACTGTCATTATACCAAGGTATGTTTGAATCCTTGCACCAATCCTTGGTATTAATGTTACTATTATATTTTTGTCGGTCTTCCTTACAATCTCAACGCCATATGATTGGTTTATACTTATGTTATCTTCTGGCTCATGTGAAACTATAACCGTGTTATCGGTTACATTTAAAACCCTGATTGGCCAGGGCATACCACTAGCTTGGTATGTTTCCCCAACGATTGGGGTTGAATTAAAGAAATCCTCAAAATCCTGTAATGAAATGGGTAGCGTTCTATTTATTTTTCTCACTAATGGGTAATAGATAATCTTTTTCTCATCATATGTGCCATATCCCTCCTCTGGTGTAACCAGTATTCTCTTTTTCTCACCCTCTTTCATACCGATAACAGCATTATCGATGCCCTTTATGACATAACCACGGCCAGCAACAAATGTAAAGTTACCACTTTCAATAACAGTTTCATTTTCATACATTGTTTTGTATGCAACGGTTACGATATCACCAATCTCAATGGATTTTGCGGGCATGATAGGATTGTATGGGCTCGTAGCAGTCGGTTGCCTCACAACAAGCACTATGGCTATAGAGATAAGCAGTATTACAAGAATAAGCACATGCAGCTTGTATTTTTTAAGAAATAATAGCCATGCGCTCTTCTTTTCTTTCCTTTTAAACTTTCTCATCCTTGCCTTGGTTTTATTTTTCGTTATCTTCTCTTTCACAACATCACCAAATGATAGAATATTGTTTTTTTCATATATAAAAATATCTGGTTAAACATTTTTTATTCAAGCAATTCTTCCTTACTTGGCTAAGGAAGAGGCAAGCTTCTAAGCTACTCCTGCTTAAAGCCCTAATCCAAAGCACTTCCCTTGTTTTTATATCTATAGCAACCATCCCAACGCTTGCTTTCCATTAACCTTTGGCTTGAGGAAAGAACTAAATTATAGCAAGGTATGCAAGCTTTGCTCCGCAGAAAAATATTTAAGCAAGGCAAAGAGGTATAATTGGTGGAAAGCTTTTCCTTTCATATTGAGCTGTATAGCTTATAGCCTGTATGGCTCACCTTTCCACCATTCTTATCTTAACGGTCTCGTTTGGGAAACTTTCCACCCGCAGCCCTGAATTTTTGATTTAAAAATCTAATGGAAATAAATATTTATGCTGTTTTATGGGGTAAGATTGGAGAAAGCTAAAGAGTACCTTTGTTTAAACGGGAATAAGCTACTTCTCTATCACAGGGATGGCGATGGTGTAACCTCCGCATCTTTATTATTAAGATTCTTTTCTGGATTTGAAACAATACCGATGGAAGGCCCTGTAATAGATAAGAAAATGAAAAGATTCATACTGGAAAAGAGTCCATCTTTGCTTTGTTTTACTGACATACCTATAGACCAAGAGCATGAGAAGCTCAAAGCTATACTAAACGTTTTGCCTCTTACAAAGGTTCTAATCATAGACCACCATATCCCTGAGATGGATATGAATAGCAATAACGTTATTCATATTAATCCAAGATTAAAATTCAAAGATCTTTACATGCCTGCATCTTGCATAATTTACAAAATGTTGAAAAAAATGAATTTTGATGTGAAGATGTTGGTTTGGATTAGTGCAGCGGGTATAGTTAGTGATTATGGTATGAGAGATTGCATGGATATAATTGAAGAGTG
>Ga0164318_10005362_pt1 | contig 12396 bp, 22 predicted proteins | sample GuaBasSedimGuay9_FD_113734 | JGI IMG/M metagenome (GOLD analysis project Ga0164318, IMG submission 113734) | Subseafloor sediment microbial communities from Guaymas Basin, Gulf of California, Mexico - Guay9, Core 4571-4, 0-3 cm | ecosystem: Environmental > Aquatic > Marine > Hydrothermal vents... | reverse complement strand
TTTCCATCTTGTAAATAACTCTCTTTTACTAACTCTTTCAATCTGTCCCTTGTATTTCCCTTCTAAAACTCTAACCTCTATCTCTTCTCCAATAACATTAACCTCTACTTTCTTGCCTTCTTCAATTATATAGTAATAATCAGGAATCCATTTAAGGCTGTAAACAGAAAGATCAGCCGGAGCAATATCTGACATCTCTTTTAAAGAAGTAGATAACATCCACAAGAAGGGAATTGTCATAAAGAAGGCTACAACAGAAAGAGGAAGCCAAAAGAATAAAAAATCTCTCATCTTGCTCTTTCTCTTTATTGAAGGCAATTTCCTTAAGCTTTTTAATTCCTTATTATTCATTTTTTACTGAGTTCATCATTGATTTCATTATTGATAATGAACTAACCTACCTCCAAATCGCCAGTTGACCATAGTGGTAATGAATATAAGTAAGAACATAAACCAGGCAATACATGAAGCATATCCAAAATTATGCCAATTATAAAAGTGTTTGTATATATAATACATCAAGGTCGTGCTTGCTCTATGAGGCCCACCTTTAGCTAAAACATACGCCGCCATAAATCCTGTCTGAAATCCACCTATAATACTCATTATAGCAATAAAAAATGTCGTAGGTGATATCATTGGCCAAGTAACTGCCCAGAATTTCTGCCAGGCATTTGCGCCATCAATCTCTGCTACTTCATACAATTCTCTCGGAATTCCTTGTAAAGCAGCCAGATATAAAATCATATTATACCCACCCACAAAGGTCCAGAAGTTCATAATAATTATAGAAGGTTTTATCCACTTAGCTGAAATCCAACGAATTCCTTCTAAATTTAAATTAAAGAAATTACCAATATTGCGGATTACTGTATTTAGAAGACCATAATCATAATTATAAATCCACTTCCACAATAAAATAATAGCTACACCTTGACACATAGTAGGCAAAAAGAAGAGTGTCCTATAAAAAACAACTCCTTTCTTTTTTCTATTCAAAATAAGGGCAAGAATTAAAGAACCAGCCATACCCAGAGGAATACCACCCATTAAATAAATGGTATTCCATAAACATTTCCATAATAAAGGATCATTAGCCTTTAATATACCGGCCTCATGATGAAAACCCAATAATTTTATAAAATGTGCCAGCCCTACAAATTCTATATCTGGAGGCCAACTGAAAGATAAAGATTTATATTTTACAAAACTTAAGATAAGAGAAGATATAACTGGGAGGAAAGTAAAAATCAGAAAACCTATAAGATTAGGTAATAAAAAAAGATAAGCATACAATATCTCGTTATGTCTCTTTGAAAGACTGAATCTCATAATTTAACTATAACATAAGATCTTAACTAAAAATTCTATTTAAGAAGTTTTACTCTTGCGTAAATATTTTCTCAAGCCCCCTAAGAACCCTTTCTTCTTCGGTTCTCTTTCAGGTGGTTTTTGCTCCTTAAGCATCTCCTTCTTAACTTTTGTCTCCCCTTCTTTTTTCTCTTGTTGGGATTGCCCTGCCTCAATCTCCTTCTTATGAACCTTCTTTTCAACTTTAGGTTTAACTTGAGTTTTAGCTCTTAATTCTACAAGACTCACCTGAGCCATCTGTGCACCGTCACCTTCTCTATTACCTAAGACAACTATTCTAGTATACCCCCCCTTTCTATCTTTAAATCTTGGAGCTATTTCACTAAAAACTTTCGAAACTAAACTGTGATCTTCCAAAATAGAATAGACTGCTCTTTTATTCTTAAGATTATTTACTCTTGCTAAATTTATAACCTTATCAGCTAATTTCTCTACCTGCTTTGCCTTCTTTAAAGTAGTCTTGATGGTTTCATAATACATAAGACTTTTAACTAAGTTTTTAAGAAGTGCTTTCCGATGTGCTGTCGTTCTGTTTAATTTACCTTTCCTTTTCTTGTGTCTCATGGCCTTATTTATCTCCTGAAGACTCCTTTCCCTTTTGAATACTATCTACATCCATACCAAAGTGTAAACCCATACTTTCAAGTATGTCTTTAATTTCAGATAGCGACTTCTTTCCAAAATTTCTATACTTTAACATATCCTGTTCTGTTTTTTTAGCTAAATCTCCTATGGTTTGAATTTTAGCTTCTCTTAAACAATTGGCACTTCTTACAGAAAGTTCAAGTTCTGAGATAGGTTTATTCAATTTTTTTAACAACTCTTTCTTCTCTTCTGACTCATCCTCTTTAACTTCCTCCTCTTCTTCCTCAGGAAATTCTCCCAGATTAGTAAATAGGTCTAAATGTCTCTGTAAAATGTTAGCCGCATAGACCAGAGCATCTTTTGGAGTTATACTTCCATTAGTCCATATTTCCAAAATTAACCTATCATAATCTGTTCTTTGACCTACTCTAGTATTTTCTACATTAAACATTACCTTCTTAACAGGTGAAAATACGGCATCTATAGGAATATATCCAATAGGTTGATCCTCTCTCTTGTTGCGTTCTGAGGGGACATATCCCCTCCCCTTACCTACCTCCATTTCAATATTTAATCTCCTGTCCTTCGTAAGGGTAGCAATAACTAAATCAGGATTTAAAATCTCAACTGTCTCATCAGTCTTAATATCTTTAGCTCTAGCTTCTCCTTTCTTATTCACTATAAGTCTTAAAATTTTAGATTCCTTTGTGTAAGAACGCAAAATTAATTTTTTGATATTCAATATAATTTGAGTAGTATCTTCCATTACTCCATCTAAGCTCGAAAACTCATGCTTAACTCCATCAATCCTTACAGAAGTTACCGCGCTTCCTTCAATAGAAGAAATTAGCGCTCTTCTTAAAGAATTTCCTATAGTGACACCATATCCTCTTTCAAACGGCTCAGCTATAAACTTGGCATAAGAATCAGTCTGTGTCTCCTCATCAACCTTTATCCTTTCAGGCAAATTAAATCCTCGCCACTTAACTCCCATTATTAAACCTCCTAATTAATTTCATATCTATTTAGAGTAAAGTTCTACTATTAACTGTTCTTGAATTGGCACTTGAATATCTTCTTTTGTAGGCAACCTTTTAATACGAACTTCTAATTTTTTAGAATCTACTTCAAGCCACGAAGGAATCTCTTTTTCTTCCAATCTCTTTTGATTTTCCCTTATTTTTTTGACAATATTATCCCCATCTTTCACTTTGATAACATCTCTAACATCAACCGAATATGAAGGAATGTCTACTTTTTTACCATTTACTAAAATATGTCCATGCCTCACCATCTGTCTTGCTTCAGAACGAGAAATGGCAAACAAACTGTGATAAATTACATTATCCAGCCTTCGTTCTAAAATCTGAAGCAAAACTTCACCAGTTATCCCTTTTGCCCTTTCTGCCATCTTGAAATACCTTCTAAACTGCTTCTCTAAAATCCCGTACATTCTTTTAACTTTCTGTTTTTCCAAAAGCTGCATTCCATAATTAGATAACCTAGATCTCCGTCTTCCATGTTCACCTGGAGCATAAGGCCTTTTTTCAAGTATTCGATCATATTTAGGGTTACCAAAGATATTTATCCCTAAACGACGAACTATTTTACCTCTTGGCAATCTCTCTCTCGCCATAATTTCTACACTCTCCTTCTTTTACGTGGTCGGCAACCATTATGAGGTATAGGGGTAACATCTTTTATAGCTTTTACTTCTAGACCTGCTGTTTGTATCGCCCTTATAGCAGATTCCCTTCCAGAACCAGGTCCTTTAACCTGCACTTCAACCTTCCTCATACCAAATTCTTTTGCCCTCTTTGCAGCATCTTCAGCTGCTACCTGAGCTGCAAAAGGGGTTGATTTTTTAGAACCTTTAAAGCCTACAGTTCCACTTGAAGACCAGCAAAGAGTGTTTCCTTTCTCATCTGTTATAGTTACAATAGTATTATTAAATGTTGCTTGTATATGAACTATACCTTTTATAATCTGATGAGTAATCTTCTTCTTCCTTGAATGTCTTTTTTTGACCATATCAACATCCTTACTTTCTTATTAATTAACCTTTTTTCTTCCTTTTTACACCAACGGTCTGCCTTGGTCCCTTGCGAGTACGAGCATTACTTGAAGTTCTCTGACCTCTTACAGGTAATCCTTTCCGATGTCTTAACCCCCTATACGTTCCAATATCTATTAATCTCTTTATATTAGAAGAGACTATTCTCCTCAGTTCTCCTTCTACAGTTACATTCTTCTGAATAACTGAAGTAATCTTGGAAATCTCCTCTTCAGACAATTCACTTGCCTTCTTCTCTGGATCTACTCCAGCTGTTTCTAACACCTTTAAAGCCTGAGAGTATCCTATACCATAAATATAAGTTAAGGAAATCTTTATTTTTTTATTTTTTGGTATATCTATTCCTATAATTCTAGGCATCTTAACTCCTTTTTTGGAACCCAAAAAACCAGAAAGAAAAATTGAACACCTGGTATTTTTCGCTTATCCTTGTCTCTGCTTGTGTTTTGGATTAGAGCAGATTACTCGTACAACTCCTTTTCTTTTAACTATCTTGCATTTAGGACAGATTTTTTTAACGCTAGAACTTACCTTCACTTCGCTTTTCCTCTCTTTCCATCTGTTGAGATTCTTTTACTTTAATCTATATATTATCCTCCCTTTACTTAAATCATACGGAGAAAGCTCTAATCTAACTCTATCACCAGGCAAAATTCTGATAAAATTCATTCTCATCTTACCTGAAATATGAGCCAATACCTTGTGGCCATTATCCAGTTCCACCCTGAACATTGTATTGGGTAGTGCCTCAAGAACCTTCCCTTCAACCTCAATTGCTTCCTCTTTCGGCATACTTCTACCTCTTATTTAGGTTAAAACCTCAACCTCTTTTTCACTTATATAAATTGTATCCTCAAAATGAGCACTTAACTTTCCATCCTTCGTCACTGCTGTCCATCCGTTATCTAAAATCTCTACCTCATAACTGCCTAAATTCACCATTGGCTCAATAGCCAAAACCATCCCTGGTTTAAGTTTTATTCCTGTATTAGGCTCTCCAAAATTTGGTATCTGAGGATCCTCATGGAGGAAGATGCCTACCCCATGACCAACAAACTCTCTCACCACCGAAAAACCTTGTCTTTCAACATAATCTTGAATAGCATACGATATATCAAAAAGTCTATTACCTGCTTTAGCCTTCTCTATGCCCAATCTTAAGGCAGTTTTAGTTACCTCTATAAGCCTTTTAGCTTCAGGTGGTATTTTATCAGATATAGTATAAGTTCTAGCTGCATCACCATAATAGCCGTTTAATTCAACTCCGACATCAATACTTATTATATCGTTATCTTTTAACTTCCTCTTTGAGGGAATTCCATGTACTATTTCTGCATTAATTGAAGTGCAGATGCTTGCCGGATATCCCTTATACCCCTTAAAAGCTGGTTTGGCTTTCTTTGACCTTATAAAACCTTCTGCTATTTCATCCAGCTTCTCGGTTGTTATACCGGCTCTTATATTATTCTCTAAAAGATCTAAAGTCTCACTTACCACTTTGCATGCCTTCCTTATATTCTCAACCTGTTTTTTAGATTTTAATAATATCACCTAATGCCTTTCTCTGAAAATATTTTAATCAGTTTATCAAAAAGTGCTTTAGCCGATAGATCGCCTGAGACTATATATAATTTATTTGAATCCTTATAATAATCCATAAGAGCCTGAATTTCATTCCTATAAATCTTCAACCTATTTCTTATCGTCTGAGGTTTATCATCTTTTCTTTGGTAGAGTCTTCCTCCACATCTATCACAGATGTCGTCTTTTTCGGGTGGCATATTTTTAATATGATAAACTGCCTGGCAATTTTTACAAATTCTCCTACCTGCAAGTCTATCTATAATAACCTCCTCAGAGGTTTCAAGATAAACTGTTAAATCTATCTCTTTATGAGCTGAGGATAATTCTTTATCTAATTCCTTCGCTTGGTTTACATTCCTTGGAAAACCATCAAGAATGAAACCCTTCTTTGCATCTTCATTCTCTATCCTTTTTATAACCATCTCTATAACTATATCATCTGGCACCAGTTCACCTTTCTCCATGTACCTTTTAGCCTCTTGGCCTAACTCCGTATTATCTTTAACCTCCTTTCTCAGAATATCTCCACTTGAAATATGAGGTATTTTATAATGTTTTGATAATATATCTGCCTGGGTACCTTTACCTGCTCCAGGTGGACCTAAAAGGATTATCCGCATCTTATCTCCGTGACTTTATTCTACCTTTTTTCATAAATCCTTCATAATGCCTCATCACAAGATGTGACTCAATCTGCTGCACAGTATCAAGCATAACGCCAACGATAATCAATATACCTGTCCCTCCAAAAAAACTGGCTATTGAATAAGGTATCCTTAACCAAGCATTGATTAAAGTCGGCAAGACAGCAATTATAGCCAGAAATATAGCCCCAGGTAGAGTTATCCTGCCTAAGATATAATCAAAATAATGCTCAGTTGGCCTACCAGGTCTTATACCTGGAATAAAACCTCCTACTCTCTTCAAGTTCTGGGCTACATCCTGTGGTCTAAATACAATAGCTGTATAAAAGTAGGTAAAGAATATAATAAGCAAACTATAAACGATAGTATAAACTAAGTGCCCGCTGGTAAGCCAGTTAGCTACAGTATTTAAGAATCTATTCTGAGTAAATCCAGCAAAAGTTCTGGGAAAAAGCAATACTGATTGAGCAAAGATTATTGGAATAACACCAGCTTGATTTACCCGCAAGGGTATATAGGTACTATGTCCTCCATATATTTTTCTACCTATAATTCTCTTTGCATACTGGACAGGAATCTTACGCTGTCCCTGAGTAATCAAAATAACTGAAATTATCACTCCCACAAGCATTATTACCATAATTAATATTGTTGGCGGTGTAATCTGAGCTTCCCGACCAAATGGTGTTATAAGATCTATAAACTGGTTCAATGCAGGAGGAATTCGTGAGATAATGCCAGCGGTAATTATAAGTGAAATACCATTTCCTATACCACCTGAGGTAATTCTCTCTCCCAACCACATCAAGAAAGTTGTACCTGCTGTGAGTGTTATCATAATTAACAATCTTAAAGACCAACCAGTGAATTGTACTACTTGTAACCCTCCGAAAGTTGCAGGATTCTCAAGCCATGAAGCGATAAAAAGTGACTGGATAAGACATAAAAGTACTGTCCCATAACGTGTATATTGAGTAATCTTCTTTCTGCCATCAGGCTCTTTGGCTAATTTCTCAAAATATGGTATAACGGCTGTAAGAAGTTGTATTATGATTGCTGCTGAAATATAAGGCATAATACCTAAAGCAAATACTGTGGCTCTCTTCATTGCTCCACCTGAGAACATATTCATCAAACTAAAAAGGGTACCAGATTTACTCTCAAAGAACCGGGCTAAAGCGTGGGCATTTATCCCTGGAATAGGAATATAGGCACCTACTCTAAAAACTGCAATTAAACCTAAAGTGAAAAGTATTTTCCTTTTAAGTTCTGGGACCTTAAATACTCTTATTAAGCCTTTCATCGTATTTACTTCAAAATTTCAAATTTTCCTCCTGCCTCTTCTATCTTCTCTTGAGCGCTCTTGGAAAATTTATGTGCTTTAACAGTCAAAGATAATTTTAATTCACCCTCACCTAAAATCTTAACCCTCTTTCTGGTTGTTTTTATCAAACCTTTTTCTTTTAAACTCTCAGGCTCAACAATCTCACCCTTCTTAAATTTATTTAATTGCTCAACATTAACTATCTGATAACTCTGAGGTTGAGGACTTTTAAATCCTCTTTTGGGAAGTCTTCTTATCAAAGGCATCTGGCCACCTTCAAAACCGAACTTCCTCTTTGCTCCACTTCGTGCCTTCTGACCTTTATGGCCACGACCTGAAGTTTTACCTCTACCTGATCCTGAACCACGACCTACTCTCTTCTTTTTCTTACGAGAACCTCTTGGGGGTTTCAACTCACTTACCTTCATGATTAACCTTCTCGTCTCTCTTTTCTTTAGAAGTTCTGTTGACTTGCTCCCTATAATTACTTGATTTTAGATTTTTTAACCCATTTATACAAGCCTTCACCACATTAACCGGATTGGTGGAATTTAAACATTTTGTCAAGATATCTTTAATCCCAGCTGCTTCGCAAATTGCTCTTACAGGACCTCCAGCTATAATACCAGTACCTTCTCTTGCTGGCTTAAGGAGTACCTTTCCTGCACCACATTTACCAATTATCTGATGGACAATAGTACCACCTTTCTTAACTACCTCAAACATTTCCTTTTTTGCCTTAACCGATGCTTTTCTAATAGCCTCGGCTGCTTCTTTCGCCTTCCCATAACCCCAACCAACCTTTTTTTCGCCATCACCAACAATAACAATAGCACTAAAAGAAAACTGGCGTCCTCCTTTTACAACCTTAGCAACCTTATTAATATAAACAATCTTCTCAACTAAGTTTTGTTCTTCTTGTTGTTTTACCTCTTCCATAATACCCTTTTCTTTCTTTAAAATCTCTTTAAATCTTTAATCCTTCTTCTCTAAAACCCTCAACAAAACTCTTTACTCTACCATGGTACAAATATCCACTTCTATCAAAAATGCATTCTCTTATATTCTTCTTTTTTGCTTCTACAGCAAACATCTTGCCTAAAATTTTAGCTGCTTCTTTATTTCCGCCGTATTTATATCTCTTCTTAAACTCAGGACTTAGAGTAGACAAACCTAAAATGACCCTACCGCTTATATCATCAATACATTGGGCATAAAAATTCGTATTACTCCTGTAGACATTTAACCGTGGTCTCTTATCTGTACCAAAGATCTTTTTACGAATCCCTCTATGTCGTCTCTTCCTTCTATCTATATTTCTCATAGTAGTAATCACCTTTAAACAACCGCCTTGCCCGCTTTCCTTCTTATATGTTCACCTTTATATCTTATACCTTTACCTTTATAAGGCTCTGGTTTATAGAAGTCCCTGATCTCAGCCGCTACTTCCGCTACCTTCTGTTTATCAATGCCTCTTACAATAATTTCAGTCGGCTTGGGAGTTTCAATAGTAATGCCCTCTGGGATCTCATAATCAATCGGATGAGAAAATCCTAATTGTAAATTTAACTTCTTACCCATTACCTTGGCTCTAAATCCAACGCCGTGTATCTCTAGTTCTTTAGAATATCCCTCAGTTACTCCTATAACCATATTATTAATAAGGCTTCTGACCAAACCATGTAAGGATCTATCCAATTTTAAATTGGAAGATCTCTTTACGATAACTTTATTATCTTCTATCTCCACTTTTATGCGATGGTGAATCTCCTGTTCTAATCTCCCTTTAGGACCTTCGACAGTTACAATGTTGCCCTCAACTTTGACTCTTACTTTATCTGGTATTAGAATAGGTTTTTTACCAACTCTGGACATAACTCTTTCTCTATTATTTACCAAACTTGACAGATAATCTCTCCTCCAAGGCCTTCTTCTTTTGCCTGTCTATCAGTCATAATTCCTTTAGATGTAGATAGAATTGTAACTCCCAATCCATCTAAGGCAGAAGGTATTTCATCTTTACCTTTATAAATCCTTAAACCAGGCTTAGAAATCCTTTTTATCTGAGTAATAACCGGCTTGCTGTCTCCATTATATTTTAAATATAATCTTATCAATCCTTGCTTGCCATCTTCTATTAATCTAACATTTTCTACAAAACCTTCTTCTTTTAAAATCCTGGCTATTTCTTTAAGCATATTGGATGCCGGGATATCTACTTTCTCTTTCTTTCGTAAACAAGCATTTCTAATCATTGTTAAAGCATTGGCAACTAAGTCTGTAATCATTTATAAGACTCCTTTAATAAAATATTTACCAACTTGCTTTGGTTACACCAGGTATTTCTCCCCGCGATGCTAACTCTCTGAAGCAAATACGACATAGACCAAATTTGCGCATATAACCTCTTGGGCGTCCACATCTTGAACACCTATAATACCTCCTGGTCTTATATTTAGGTTCTTTTTTTGCTTTTTCTATTAATGCACGCCTAGCCATATTAAACCCCTATTATAGATTTATTTCTTAAAAGGCATATTAAACATTTTCAACAATTCATAATTCATCTCTTTGTCCTTAGAATCTATAACAATAGTTATATTCATACCAATAATCTTATTTACCTCATCATAATCTATTTCAGGAAAAACAGTCTGTTCTCTTATGCCAATAGTAAAATTTCCTTCACTATCAAATGAGTTAGGGTTTATACCTCTAAAATCTTTAATTCGTGGTAAGGCTACATTAATTAGACGGTCTAAGAATTCATACATACGAGCTCTCCTTAAGGTAACCATGCAACCAACAGGACGACCTTTTCTAACCTTAAAATTAGAAATTGATTTCCTTGCTCTAGTAACAACTGGCTTTTGACCTGTAATCTGGGCGAGATGCCTCATTCCTTCTTCTATAACCTTGAAATCTTGAGCTCCTTCACCTATGCCCATATTGACAACAATCTTTTTAAGTTTGGGTACTTGGAATTTATTCTTCAGTCCAAATCTCTCCATCATTTTAGGTATAATTTCATTGTTATACTGCTGCTCTAATCTGGGCTTTTTCATTATTAGCTTCATATCTCCTGTTTGCAACTTTTGCATATTCTCTTCTTGGAACCTTTTTCTTCTTTTATCCCTATCCTTACACCCTTTTTACATCTTGAACAATAGATCATAACATTAGATATATTAATAGGAGCTTCCAATTCAATAATTCCTGCCTGGTCTTGCTGGCGTCTTTTTCTCACATGTTTTTTAACTAAATTTAATCCCTCTACTATCACTCTTTCATCTTTAGGAAAGACCTTAAGCACTTTGCCTCTTTTCCCCTTTTCTTTTCCCTGTTTGATAATCACTATATCATTTTTCTTTATTCGCAACACCTTATATAACCTCCGGAGCTAACGAAATAATCTTCGTAAAATTAAGATCTCTCAATTCTCTTGCCACGGGACCAAATATTCTGGTGCCCCTTGGATTTCCTTGGTTATCTATCAAAACGATAGCATTATCATCAAACTTTAAATACGAACCGTCTCTTCTTCTGATGGGCTTTTTGCTTCTAACCACAACAGCTTTAGCTACCTCTCCTTTTTTGATATCGGATTCAGGCATAACCTCTTTTATATTTACAGTTATGATATCTCCAACTTCAGCATACCTTTTATTCTGCCTGCCTAATACTTTTATACACCTAGCAGATTTGGCACCTGAGTTATCCGCTATCTCCAATTTAGTTCTTAGATATATCATTTGATTATCTCAACCAATCTCCATCTTTTATCTTTTGACAATGGACGTACTTGAACAATCTTTACTTTATCACCAACTTTGGCCTTATTGTTAGGATCATGGGCTTTAAATTTAGTATGCCTTTTTATTACCTTCCCGTATAAAGGGTGTTTTGTAAGTCTTTCAACTTCAACCACAATAGTCTTTTCCATCTTATCACTTACAACAATCCCTACTAATTCTTTCTTTTGACCTCTATGGCTACCTCTCTTTGGCATCTTCTTTCTCCTTTAAAATAGTCAAGATTCTAGCAATATTTCTTTTAATCACTCTTATTCTATCAGGCTTCTCAACTCTTCCAGCTTTGGCATCATAGCGAAGCTTAAATAACTCCTCTCTTGATGATCTTAGCTTCTGGTTTAACTCCTCAATGGTCAACTGCCTTAGTTCTTTTGGCCTGTCGGCTCTCATTCTTTACATTCCCTCTCTCATAATAAACTTAGTCTTTATAGGTAATTTATGAGCAGCTAATCTCATAGCACTTTTAGCTAAATCTTTAGGTATACCATCCATCTCAAATAAAACTTTTCCTCTTCTCACAACGGCTACCCAATTTTCAGGAGAACCCTTGCCTTTTCCCATGCGGGTTTCAGCTGGTTTCTTACTTACAGGTTTATCAGGAAATATTCTTATCCAAATTTTACCTCCTCGTCTTACATGCCGAGCTAAAGCAACGCGGGCTGCCTCTATTTGCCTATTTGTAATCCAATTATTCTCTAAAGCCTGTAAGCCATATTCGCCAAAATTTAACTTCGAACCAGAAAGTGCTAGACCTTTGCGACTACCACGTTGAGCCTTTCTAAATTTAACTCTCTTGGGCATCAAAGACATATACCGAACTCCTTAAATGAGCCCCTACCGTTTTGATTCGCTTTGCGAATGCAAAACAAATCAGCAGGGGCGAATTTAACCCAGCACCTATTTTTCAAATAAGTGCTTTACCTGAAACTTGAACTTCATAAAATTTAATCTACTGGTGTAACTAACCTTAATGTCTTAAAAATAGGTGCTGGGTGAATTCGG
>Ga0164318_10005361_pt1 | contig 12399 bp, 13 predicted proteins | sample GuaBasSedimGuay9_FD_113734 | JGI IMG/M metagenome (GOLD analysis project Ga0164318, IMG submission 113734) | Subseafloor sediment microbial communities from Guaymas Basin, Gulf of California, Mexico - Guay9, Core 4571-4, 0-3 cm | ecosystem: Environmental > Aquatic > Marine > Hydrothermal vents... | reverse complement strand
TGATCCCGAGATAGCTCATAGCTCCATCAGATTCTCCCTAAGTCGTGAAACCACTGAAGAAGATATTGATAAAACTATTAAAGCCGTCATCGAAACTGTTAAGTTTTTACGTAGAATGAGCCCTATTTTATAGTCATAACTTGAAAGGAATGCTATGCAAAATGTTCAATTGATCGATCACCCGCTCGCCAAGCATTCTCTGACCATTCTTCGTGATAAAAATACGGATACGGAAACTTTCCGCAGGCATACGGCTATTGTTTCCCAGATTATCATTATGGAAGCAAGCAAAGCATGTAAACTTAATAAAAAAAATATTGAAACACCCATAACAGAAACCCAGGGTTATGAGATCTATCGTTCTATGGTCTTTGTGCCTGTTCTTCGTGCCGGTATCTCTATGTTGGTACCTGCCCGAGATTTTCTCCCTTGGACACCTGTCGGCTTTATAGGTTTAGAACGAGATGAAAAAACTGCGATAGCCCGTGAATATTATCAGAAATTCCCGACCAATATTGATAATAAATTGGTCCTGATCCTTGACCCGATGCTCGCTTCGGGAAGATCTGTTATTGACACCATTTCCCGACTTAAAGAAAAAGGTGCAAAGCGAATATCAATTGCATGTATTGTTACCGCTCCGGAAGGGATAAAGCGCATAAATAAAGAACATCCCGATGTAAATATTTATACCACTGCAATTGACGATCATTTAAATGATAAAAAGTATATTGTTCCCGGCTTGGGTGATTTTGGCGACCGATACTTCGGAACATAAAACCCACGAGCCAACATTCGAGATTTAAGTAAATATTTACGATTCACGTTTCCGATTAGACAACAAAATAACATCTCGAAGTTCATCCGTATTTCTTGCGCTCATCCAAAGTTTATCAAATTCACTTTCTTGTACAAGATTAGCTATAGCCATTAGCGCCCGGATATGATATGAACGTTCATCTAAAGTTCCAATCAACACGAACATAGTATGAACAAGTTCTTTAGAATCCGTAAAACGAATACCTTTTTTGCATCGAACAGGAATAATACCAAAACACTTTTTACCCGGAATAATAATATGAGGAATTGCCAACCCGGGCTTTATAATTGTACTGGATTGAGCTTCTCTCTTATTGAATCCCATGATCAGATCGTCCTTTGAAACGTTACAGCGTTTCTCAAAAAGTCGCGAAATGCTTTTGATAAGTTCATCAATTTCCGGACTTCCCTCAACATCAAGAATATCACAGGTTTTGATCAATTTATCAAAACGATCTTCTATGATTTCATCACGTGTAATAACAATCTGTCGCAATTCATCCTCAAGACTGGTGCTCTTCAATTCTTTTGCGGATATCCTTTCAATAATATGCATGATCGCTGATGTACGATCAATTTTTTTCCTTGCATAAGCAAAGTATATAATAATGCCTAAAACAAAGAAAATAAAAGAAATAAGCAGAGGTATCCACCCCATATTAACAAGTAGGATCACATATGAAATGATCGCAAAGATCGGCAAGAAAGGGTAAAGTGGTACTTTAAATTTCGGTCTGTAATTTTGTATTTTACTTTCACGCATAATAATGACTGAAATATTATTCATCAAAAATAAAAGTATTTTTAAGGTTGATGCCGTTTTTACAAGATTTTCAATATTAAGGAACACGATCACAATGATCATAAAGGCTGTAGTAAAAATGATGGAAATGACCGGTGTTTTGGATCTTTGATTTGTTTTGGCAAATATTTTAGGAAGTAATTGATCCCTGCTCATTGCCATTGGAGTACGCGAGGCTGCAAGAATTCCGGCATTAGCAGTTGTTATAAATGCCATTATAGCTGCAATGCTCAAAACAATAACACCCGGTTTGCCCAAAATTTTTCCAGCACCAAGCGATAGAGGAATAGCAGAATTTCGCAATTCATCTGCCGGAACGATTCCTATCGTTACACCTATCGCCAGCAAATATAATAATGTGACAACAAGAAATGACAACAGCATTCCTAAAGGAATATTTTTCCCGGGATCTTCTATCTCTTCAGCAATGCTGGCAATTTTGGTTAGACCGCCAAAAGAAACAAAAACCAATCCTGCAGTTGCAATAATGGAAGAAAATCCCATTGGCATGAACGGACGATAATTTTCAGGTTGTGTTGAAATAAAACCGCGTGCTATATATAAGGTCAATACAGCCAATAAAAGGAACACAAGAATTACCTGTATCCTGCCTGTAACTTTTACACTAAGAATATTTGTAAGAGCAAATATGAGACAAACAGCAACCGAAATGATCTTAATTTGAACAATATCTATATTGGGGAAAATCAACACAGCAAAACCCCCCATACCAACTAAAGCAAATGCAGACTTAAAACTGAGGGAAAACCAGTTTGCAAAACCACCAAATATACCTAACCACGGACCGAGGCTACGATCAATATAAAAATAGATCCCACCCGATTTTGGCATGGCTGTAGCTAATTCCGCTTTAGCAAACAAACTCGGAATAACAAGTATAGCCGCCAGCATGTAAGCAAGTATCATTGCCGGACCGGATTTTGCATACGCAAGTCCGGGTAGCACAAAAATACCCGAAGATATCATCGCTCCGGTTGATATGCAGAACACATCCAGAAGATTTAATTGTCGTTTAATCATGCTACACATCTAAAAATTAAATATGGCCACAAAAGCACACGAAATGTGTGTCCAAACAAAACAATTTGATTTAATTATTTCTCTTTTTTCTTATCTATTCCGATATTTTCAATAAATTCCTGCATTTCATTCAATTGCCGTGACAAATTATTGATACGAAATTCAATGGAATTGAGAATCCAGAATTGGAAATGATCAACCTTAGACTGACGACTGATCATCCAAATGATCTTTATTGAAACCAGAAGAATACCAATTTCAATTGAGAATAAAGGAGGAAGCGGTATATTTTCCCAGTGGAGAAAATGTCTTGCAATATCAAATGAAAGCAATAAAATAATCATTACAATAAACACCCAGTTTACAATCTTATCTCTTTTAATATCGCTTGAACCGCCGATCTGACCCATCAATTGTTTGATACGCTCACGCTCGTCCCTATACGCTTTAAGTTGAGCCTCAAGCTCTTCGACATTATGGGTGTTTATGTTCATATAAATATCCTTGTTTGCTATTGTAATGTAATCAAAAAATTAGAAATATAATATTTTTTTATCTAATTTTACCATAAGTTATTATTAGACAATAATTTATGCCTGTGTATTTTTATGTTTTAATCTTTTCGTTTTTCTTTTCTTTAGCACGATTCCGGAAATAAAGAACCACATCTACAGCCACCATGAAAAAATTCAGACCATAAAGATATATCACAAGATCATGATCGAAATAGATCTTATGCAATACGCCGGCAATATACCCGACCATTACAATAATCATAAATAACAGGCTTTTCCCTTTCGTAGAACGGGAAACCCAAGAACGGTAAATCGAAAACGGCCAGGCAGCTCCGAAACAGATCAGCATAATAATTTCAAAATGACTCATTAATCTCCATGGTAGTAAAGATCTTTAATGGGTGTTTCATCTACCCAAAGACCTTGATTGATTTTTATCCAACCGGTTAAGCCCAATTCTGAGCGTACTAAATAATATGTATATTTATCTTTAAATTCTGCAACAAGAACCGAAATTTTATCACCCTGCTCAACATGCTCAATCACTTTTTTAAGACGTTTCGTCAAAAATATGTCAAAATCTTTTGTGGCTTCACTTTGCAGATCAACAGCATAGAATGGCTGTATTAATTCTTTGATCCTGCCATTTTTTATTTCAAATTTTCTGCTTCGCATGAACATTTCATTCATAGAACCTCGAGCAACAACAATACCCTTTCCCAAGAAATCCAAATGATCTGTATGCAAAATGAACGCCGGGACCTGAAATTCGCCCTCAAGGTAAAATTCATAGCGGGAATCACCACTTTCTCCTATCGAAAAAAGAATTGAGTAGAGGTCATTATCGAATTCATTCGGAATATATTCCATTATTTTAATATAGGATAAAGTATCACCCTGTGCATGATAGAACGGATCTTCATAATTTAATTTTTCACAACTTGTATTGAAAACCTTTGCTTCACCCGTATAACTGACTTTTAGCCAAGGGTAAGGTGCGATCTCAATTACACTTGCTGCAACAAGCAAACTTAAAGATAAAAAACAAACGAGTAATATTTTAATTGATCTTATCACTTAAACTCCCGGTTTTCCAAGTAAGGCAAACATATTTTTCTTATAAGTTTCAACACCAGGCTGATCAAAAGGATTTACACCCAGCATATATCCAGAGATAGCAACAGACACCTCAAGAATAACGCAGAGTTTTGCCAAATGTTCTTCATCAAGATAATCAAAATGAATAACCATTGTCGGGACACCGCCTTCTTCGTGCGCGTGTTGAGTACCCTTATAAGCTTTTTGATTAACTTCGCTTAATTTTTTCCCTGCAAGATAATTCAATTTATCAAGATCAGCATCATTTTCCGGAATTACTATATCTTTTTGATAATGATCAACAAGTAAAAATGTTTCGAATATATTTCGCACACCGTCTTGTATCCATTGTCCCATACTGTGAAGATCTGTTGTAAAATCAACAGCAGCCGGAAAAATACCTTTTCCTTCTTTTCCTTCACTTTCGCCAAAAAGCTGCTTCCACCATTCGGACAAATAATGTAAGCGCGGTTCCATTGAAGCCATGATCTCAATTGCCTTTCCATCACGATAGCATAGATTTCTGCTTGTAGCGTAACTTAATGCCGGATTTTGATCATCATCGCTCAATGCAAATTTAAACCCAGATACGGCACCACGAATGATCTGGTCTATATCCGCTCCTGCTGCCATAATAGGCAGAAGTCCTACCGGTGTAAGCACGGAAAACCGACCGCCGACATCATCGGGAATGGTAAAACTTCGATATCCTTTTTGCCTGCATAATTCTCGCAATGCACCTTTTTTTGCATCCGTCGTTGCAATAATACGATGATCTGCTTCAACTCCATATTTTTTTTCGGCAAACTCTCTAAGGATTCGAAAAGTAACTCCCGGTTCGGTCGTCGTACCGGATTTGGAAATGACATTGATATAAAAATCTTTTTCCTTAAGTTCTTCTAACAGATCATGGAGTTCAAGAGGCGACAAATGATGGCCAATAAATTTTACCCGGTGATTATCACCATAAAGGGCATGAATGAAAGCTTTACTTCCCAGGTAAGAGCCACCAATACCAATGCATACCAGGATATCGCCGGATTGATGTATTTCTTCTGCGACTTTTGTCAAATGATCAAGATGTTTCGGTGATTGATCCGGTAGATCAAGCCAGCCAAGAAAATCATTTCCTTGCCCATTTCCGGCTATCAAGGTCTTTAAAGCCTGTCGGGCTTCATTGCGGACCTGTGTGTACTGATCTTTATAACGTTCTTTAATATATTTATCTACGACCTGTATCATATATTATGACTCCAAAAATTGTTTTAATACTTCAAGCACCCGGTCAATATCTGCAGGTGTATGATCAGCACATACCTGGAAGCGGATCTCTTCTTCACCTTTGGGGACAACCGGAAAATTCAAGCCCGTGGCTAAAACCCCGTTTTCCCTTAAATATATAACAATTGCCGCTGTTTTTTGAGTATCACGTACCATTAACGGAACAACGGGGTGTTCTCCGGGAATAGATTCCAGACCTAGACCGGCTAAGCCGTCTCTAAAACGGGTCGTCATATCTTTTAAATGTTTAAGTCGAGCTTTTCCTTCTTCGCTGTCACATATCTCAATACTTTTTCTGGCTGCCGCTGACTCTGAAACGGTAATAGGATTTGAGTATATATAAGTAGAAGCAGATTCACGTAAAAAGCTGATCAATTCGTGGCTCCCGGTAACATATCCTCCATTTACTCCAAAAGCTTTGCCCAAAGTACCAATCAGCACATCAGCTTTTGCACCGCTTAATTCTTCCGTGCCTCTTCCATTAATTCCGCAAGCACCCACACCATGTGAATCATCCACTATCAGCGTTACACCTTCTTCAAAATCGCCTTCATAAGCTTCACAGCAGGCTTTGATCTTATCCAGTGGAGCATGATCACCCCTCATGCTAAATATGCCGTCAGTGATCACCAGACAACGTTTACCTTTTCCGGCAGTTTCTTTAAGTTTAATCGCAAGATCATCCACATTGTTATGGGCATAGATCGTTTTAATGGCTGGTCGGGACATACGCATTGCATTGATGATACAATTATGATTTAATGCATCGGAGATTACAACAGTTTCATTTGTTGTTAACGATGAAATAACGCCCAAACTTGTTACATAAGCGGACGAAAAGATCATTGCCGCTTCTCTATTGTGAAAGGACGCCAATGTTTTTTCAAGATCAATATGCTCTTTATAACTTCCGCTGATAAAACGAACAGCACCCGGTCCAACTCCAAAATTGCGTGTTGCCTTTTCTTCAGCATCTATTACGGCAGGATGCATACTCAATCCCAAATAGGAATTGCTATTCATTTTTATATATTTAAGCTGTGAGCCATCCAAAATATAACGCGGTCCATTAACACCGTGAGCTTTTATTACTTTAGTAATGATCTGCTCTTTGCCTTTAGCTCTCCCTGAAGCTAAAAGATCTCTAGTATATTTCCCCAAAGCTTTATTTAGTTTCTTCATTTTCTTTCCTCCGAGAAAAACGTTCGCTTAGAACCGTTATCATATCTTTTGTCATTCTTTCTAAATTAAAATCCGCTTTCCATCCCCAATCTTTTCTTGCTGCGGAATCATCCATTGAATTTGGCCATGAATCCGCAATTCCCTGCCTTACCGGATCGACTTTATAATCTATTTGAAAACCCGGTATATGTTTTCTGATCTCATCAGCTAAAATTTTGGGCGAAAAGCTCATTGCCGCAATATTGTAAGCATTGTGATAATTCAATGAATTGTGATCTGCTTCCATTAATTTTACGGCGGCTTTCAAAGCATCCGGCATATACATCATATCCAAGAAAGTATCTTCTTTTAGATATGAGGTGTACTTCTTGAATTTTATTGCCTTATGGTATATATCCACTGCATAATCTGTTGTTCCACCCCCGGGAGGCACTACATTCGAAATAATCCCCGGGAAACGAACACCACGAACATCAACTCCATATCTGTCATGATAATAATCACAAAGAAGTTCCCCCGCAACTTTTGTTACACCATAAATACTATTAGGTCGTTGAATGGTTTCTTGTGGTGTCTTATCCTTTGGTGTTGTTCTTCCAAATGCGCCAATTGAACTGGGAACAAACATCTTGAATTTTAACTCATTGGCAACACGAAGAACAGAATTCATTGTACCCATGTTTATATCCCAAGCCATTACGGGATTTTTCTCACAAACGGCAGAGAGGATCGCTGCCAAAAAATAGACTTGTTTAACTTTCTCTTTTTGGATGACTTGATAGACCTGACGACTATCCATGGCATCCATTCGAATAAACGGACCACCCTCCATGAGATCATCATGCAAGGTTGCTCGAATATCGGAAGCAATTACATTTTTATTGCCATATTCTTTTCTTAAATAACCCGTTAGCTCTGTGCCTATCTGTCCGCCGGCTCCAATGATGAGTATCTTGTCCATATGTGGCTCCTAATCTCGATTATAATATAACAAAAGGATTATGTTTCTTTTCTTCTCCAATTTTTGTCGGACCCATATGTCCCGGATAAATGATCGTATCATCCGGCAAGGTATACAAAACATCTTTTACAGACCGTAATAACATATCATGGTCACCGCCCGGAAGATCAGTCCTTCCAATAGAACGATGAAATAAAGTATCTCCACTGAAAAGGTTATTCTCTATAAGATAACAGACTCCGCCTTGAGTGTGGCCCGGAGTTTGATATATCTTCATTGAAAACTCACCAATTTTCAATTCATTTTCATCAGCAATATCTATATCTATTACAGGTGTTCCCCAATATTCCATCCCAAAAGTCTTACATGAAAGTTCCAGATTATCAAGAATTTTTTGATCATGACGACTCATAACGAAAGGGCAGGAATATTTATTGCAAATTTCTGATGCGCTAAAAATATGATCTATGTGACCATGTGTTGCCAATACTGCCTGAATTTTGTATTGGTATTTATTAATTTCATCAATTAATAGCTTTGGATCATCACCCGGATCAATGATCAGTACTACATCATTCTTAAATAGAAAGTATGTATTTTCCTGAAAAACAGAATGTGAAACATATTGTTTTATTTTCATGAAAAGCCTAAATATAGCGTGTTACTTTTTTCCGTCTTTTCTTTGTTTTATTGTCAATACCTAAGACATCATGTATAAAGTAAAACCTTCTCCAGAGTTTATATTGTTTATTTTTGTCGAATTTATAACATGGCTCATCATCAATATCCAATGTTTCACCCTGAACTATCTTCCAGGGATTCTCTGAGATCAGTACGTTGAAATCGATATCAGGATATTTTTTTTTAAAGGTTTCAGCAGCTCTTGGCATATTGAACCCGATCGCCCTACTTGGACGGTGTGCATCGCTTGCAATAACATGCGCCAATCCTTCCCGTAAAAGCATTTCAGATAAGAATCGGGCTTGTGTCCCTTGATAGCCCAATAAACTACCTGCATTGATCTGGAGAACAGCACCCATCTTGATAAGATCGATAATATCATCAACGATCTCCCAAAAATAGCTGTATCTCTCCGGATGAGCTAAAACAGGTGTAATTCCATTTTGTATCAATTCATAAAATACTTCTTTATGTCCTTCGGGATGCCAATTTAAAGAAAATTCGATTAAGGCATACTTTTTTTTGTCTTCATATGTATAAAAAGGAATTTCAGGCGCATGAACAACATAGGTGGTATAATAAAGTTCACTACCTAAATAAAGATTTAAAGGTAAATCTTCTTCTTTGATTTTTTCTTTAAGAAGATCAAAATTCTCTTTAATTATATTTTGCCGTTCATGATGTTTAGATACTTGGTCCTTTTCCAATTGATGCGGAGTTGCCACAATATCCGTTACACCATATTTGACAGCCTGTCGCATCATATCCATTGACTGCTCAATTGTCCCGGGGCCATCATCAACATCAAAAATGATGTGGTTATGAATATCTACTAAACGTTGCATAATTTTTACTCTAACCTAATACTGCTAACAAAATACCGGCACCCACAGCTGAACCGATAACTCCTGCCACATTCGGGCCCATAGCATGCATTAACAGATAATTTGTTTTATCGTATTCCAATCCCACATGTTGTACAACACGTGCAGAATCAGGCACAGCGCTCACTCTGGCGGCGCCACAAAGTGGATTTATTTTATTCCCTTTTTTTAGGAATAAATTCATGATTTTGGCAAAAAGCACACCACTCGCTGTAGCAATAATAAAGGAAAATGCGCCTAAAGCGAAAATACTAAGAGATTGCCAAGATAAAAACGTCGTCGCTTGAGTTGAAGCGCCAACTGTCAGTCCCAATAAAATAGTTACTGTATTGACCAATCCATTCTTTGCTGTATCGGCCAAACGATCGGTTACACCGGATTCCTTTAATAAATTCCCAAAAAACAGCATACCTAAAAGAGGCAAGGCTGTGGGAGCAATAAAGGCTGTCAACAAGAAACCAATAATGGGGAAAAGTATCTTTTCTACTTTGGGCACATTTCTGACCGGTTTCATTTTTATCAAACGTTCTTTTTGGGTTGTTAACAATTTCATAACCGGCGGTTGTAAAATGGGCACAAGTGCCATATAAGAGTAGGCTGAAATAGCGATCACACCCATTAAATGAGGGGCTAAACGCGATGAAAGGAAAATTGCCGTAGGTCCATCCGCTCCACCGATAATACCAATAGCTCCTGCTTCCATTGGAGTAAATCCAAGCCAATTTGCCCCAAAAAAGGTAAGAAAAATACCCATTTGGGCCGCAGCTCCCAACAGAACCATTTTGGGATTTGAAAGCAATGCCGAAAAATCAGTCATAGCCCCTATTCCCAAGAATATTAAGGGTGGATAAATACCCTTGATCACACCAAAATATAAATAATTTAATACAGATCCATTTTCATAAATCCCTAATTGCATACCCGCATTTTGCATGAAGGGAATATTACCCATCAGTATCCCAAAACCGATTGGAACAAGTAATAGAGGTTCATATGATTTTGCAATTCCAAGATACATCAACACACAGCCGATGAGGATCATAACAATATGACCCCATGTCACATTTGCAAATCCAGAGTAGGAAATAAAATCATTTAATATGTTCATGCATCCTCCAGATCTATCAATACATCTCCTTCTAACACTGAATCACCGACTTTTATCCCGACGTACTTAATTTTTCCATCTGAAGATGCCAAGATATTATTTTCCATCTTCATTGCTTCCATTTTAGCTACAACATCACCACCTTTGATGATATCTCCTTGTTTAACCAAAACTTCCGTAATCAGTCCGGGAATAGGTGCTTTGATCACATTTGCAGCCGCATGATCTGCCCTGCTATGGGTTTTGGTCGTATCAACTATCGGTACGGCAGCTTTTCTTGAAATTACAGGGGTCTTTGTTTGTACCGAAGATTCTTCAAAGATCACTTCGTATCTTTTTTCGTTACACAGTACCTCTGCCTTATTATCAGTAATTGATTCAATATCAACTTTATAATCTTTGTTATTAACCTTTAAATTATATGATTTCATCTTTCACCTATAAGTTTCTATATCTTGGTGTGCGCATTCCAAGCGCTTTATTGTTCCAACCTGAAAATGGTTTAATGACCTTTTGAATTGTCAAAATCGCCTTTTCTTGTTCATTCATTGCTATTTTTTCAAGATGCAAGGCAAGTGTAATGGCAATTATCCTGTCATCATCATCTGACATAATAGCTTCTTTGATACGTTTAACTTTCTTACTGTCTCTATTTTCAGATAAACTAATACTTTTTGACATCAATCCTACCGAAATAGAAACGACAGTCAAAGCCAGCAAAACAATGACAATACCAACAAGAGTGATTGTTAGGACCATCTTCCTGTTCTCTTCAGGGATACCTACGGCAAACATCAGTAAAGGTGAAACCGTAAATAAGAGGGCAAACAAATACTTTTTCATAGACTCTCACTCCCTTTATAAAGGTATATTCCCGTGTTTTTTCATTGGATTGTTCATGCGTTTTGTTGATAGCATCTCAAATGCACGAATAATTCTGAACCGAGTATTTTTAGGTTCAATAACGTCATCAATATAACCATGTTCAGCTGCAATATATGGGTTAGCGAATTTATCGCGGTATTCTTTTAATAGTTCTTCTTTACGCGTACCGTCTTTATCGTCTTTCAATTCTCTTCGATAAAGAACATTTACAGCACCATCAGCACCCATAACGGCAATTTCACCTTTAGGCCAGGCATAATTAATATCACCCCTAAGATGTTTACTGCTCATTACGATATATGCCCCGCCGTAGGATTTTCTTGTAATAACGGTTACCTTAGGGACTGTTGCTTCTGCGTATGCATAGATCAGCTTAGCACCGTGATTAATAATACCACCGTATTCCTGTGCCGTTCCGGGAAGAAAACCGGGGACATCTACAAGTGTTAAAAGCGGAATATTGAAAGCATCACAAAAACGAACAAATCTTGCAGCTTTAATACTTGCTTTTATATCAAGAACACCGGCAAGGTAGCTGGGTTGATTTGCCACAATACCGACAGAACGACCATTTAAGCGTCCATAACCAATAATAATATTCGGAGCATAATGTCTTGAAACTTCAAGAAATTCCTGATCATCTACAAGTTCATAAATGATTTCTTTCATATCATACGGTAAATTGGGAGATTCGGGTATGATCTCATTTAGAATATCTGAATGGCGATTGATCTTATCGCTTGTACTGTGAAGAGGGGTTTCTTCCATATTATTTGAAGGCATAAATGAGATCAATTTCCGTATTAACAGGATCGCTTCTTCTTCATCTTCAGCAGCAAAGTGTGCAACACCGGATTTTGCAGCATGGACCATCGCTCCGCCCAATTGTTCTTCGTTAACTTTTTCATTTGTAACGGCTTCCACGACCTTCGGACCTGTAATAAACATGTATGATGAATTTTCAGCCATAACAACAAAATCCGTGATGGCAGGACTATAAACGGCACCGCCGGCGCATGGTCCTAAAATAGCGGATATTTGTGGTATAACTCCTGAAGCTTCAACATTTTTTTGGAATATGTCGCCATATCCACTTAGTGCAAGAACACCTTCTTGAATACGAGCTCCACCGGAATCGTTTA
>Ga0164318_10005360_pt1 | contig 12400 bp, 12 predicted proteins | sample GuaBasSedimGuay9_FD_113734 | JGI IMG/M metagenome (GOLD analysis project Ga0164318, IMG submission 113734) | Subseafloor sediment microbial communities from Guaymas Basin, Gulf of California, Mexico - Guay9, Core 4571-4, 0-3 cm | ecosystem: Environmental > Aquatic > Marine > Hydrothermal vents... | reverse complement strand
GAACGTTTCAATCTACAGCACAGGGAAACGCCTAAATTTTACAAACCAATTGCGTTTGAGTATAACCAGACGATATTTTACCACACTACAAAAATTTGTCAATGGAGAGACTACAGTTTTTATTTCAAAATTCATGGCTCATGCTAAAATGAAAACGGCCACGGGAATCACCTTTTTTAGGATTTAACGCGTACCCATAATCCAACCTAATTGGGCCTAACGGAGTCTTAACTCTTACTCCTGAACCAATGCTGGCTTTTAATTTTAACGAGTCCCAATTAAAATCAGACGGTTTTTGCCACACATTGCCAATATCATAAAAAAAAGCCCATTTTAAATTTTTGATAATTATATATATATACTCGGCATTAAAAACAAACATCATTCTACCGCCAACATAGTCTCCATTTTCGCCCCTGGGGCCAACTTCCCTTTCCTTATATCCGCGAATAGTATTTGCTCCGCCAACATAAAATTTTTCATAAATAGGGATATATTCAGTATCAGCATAAGAATCTACAAAACCTCCTCTAAATTTTATCTCAAAAACTGATTTCTTTGTTACTGGAAAATATTTACTATTTTTAGTATAATATTTAACAAAATCCTTATCTCCACCTAAAATACCGCCTCCAACCTCACAGGATAACAAATCATAAACACCGGTTGTTGCATTATAAATATTATTACGTGTATCATAAATGATTTCATTAGTTAAACTACTAATATAATTTTTACCTTCCTCAAGCCTGATATCACTACTTGCCTGATCACTGAGTTCTGAAATACGCACTCCTTCATATTTATAGGTTAACTTGCTTTGCCAATATTCACCAACTTCTTTACCGACAAAGACATTCCCGCCAATCCTGCGTTCATCATATTCATCCCAATCTTTTGTCCTGTTATAAATATTACCCCCCACACTTAAAGGATACCCTAAACACCATGGTTCTATAAAACCTAGCTCATAATCTTTTTTATCCGCGCCAAATTCCATATGCATACGCAATTTTTGCCCGCCGCCAGTAAATGTCGGAAAGTTAAACAGATCAAAATTCCTTTGGGTCAGATCAACAAAACCAATAAACTTATCAATTGAACTATAACCAGCGCCAAAACTAAATTCGCCTGTTTTACTTTCATTGACAAACACATCAAGGTCATATTTATCTGGAAGAATAGTTGGTTTCTCAGGAGTATTAAAAGCAACTTCCTCAAAATATCCTAAATTATAAAGCCGCTGACTACTCCTGCGCATTTTTTCACCATTATACCTATCTCCCGGGCATAAACGCATCTCTCTGCGGATAACTACATCTTTAGTACGGATATTCCCTGTTATATTAACTTTATTTACGTAAGCAACAGTTCCCTCAACCACATCATAAGTTACATCTATATAACCTGTTTGTGCATTAAGTATAGTATCAGCCTTAACTGAAGAAGCCATATAACCACGGTCAAAATAGTAATTTTGAATTTCAGTTAAATCACGCTGCATTTGCTCTCTACGGTATATCGCAGCTTTCTTCATCTCAAAATTACTTTCTAATTCAGCGTCATCAACTATAGTATTACCATTAATCAGCACCTGTCCTGTATAATATTGTTTGCCTTCCTGTATTTCAAAACTAACAAACATTTTTGTTCTTTCCTGATCATAATCAACAATTGTCTTAACCGCGACATCAGCAAACCCTTGTGTTTGGTAAAACGCGATTAATCTTTCTTTATCATCTGCGCACACTTCTTCTTTATAAAAACCAGAAACAAATAATGTTTTTTTTCTCGTTTTAATTAATTTTAAAAGCTGTTTATCTGAATAAGTATTATTCCCATTAAAAATAATTTTTCGAATTCTTATTCTTTTGTTTTCATTAATATCAATTATTACCTCAACTTTACTATCCTTTTCTTTTATTTCATAATCTATAACTGCCAGAGCATAACCTTTTTCATAATAAAACTTTTTTAACTCTTCTATACCTTCTTTTAATTTAAATTGATTAAAAATTTCTTTAGTTTTTACTCCAATTTTAGAAAGTAATTTTTTAGTTTTGATTTTTCTATTTCCTTTAAAAATCATTTTTTCCAAAACAGGTTTTTCTGTAATAGTAAAAATTACCCTTACACTCCCTTCTTCTATATCCTCAACATCAGCTTTAACATCATTAAATAGGCCTAAAGCATAAAGCCTTTTAATGTCATCGCTTAAAACTACAGATGAATAGTCCAGCCCTACGCTACTTTTAACATTAGAAACAATTAACTGTTCACTAACAATTTTATTATTTTCAACAATAATTTCTTTAATTACGCGTTTATTTTGTTGGGAAAACACACTATTTATAAAAACAAATAGCAATATTATTGTATAGAATATATATTTTTTCATAATTCACTATTCTTTTCTCCTGAAAGATCTTCAAACCTACTGAACTCTTTTAAAAATATCATTTTTTTAGTGCCAACAGGGCCATTACGTTGTTTTGCGATAATTAAATCAGCCAGGCCTTTATTATCTTCACTGGGATTATAATATTCTTCCCGAAAAAGCAGCATCACCAGGTCAGCATCCTGTTCAATCGCACCTGAATCCCTTAAGTCAGAAAGACGGGGACGGTTGCCTTCTCTCTGCTCAGCAGCACGAGAAAGCTGGCTTACGGCAATAAGAGGAACATTAAGCTCACGCGCCAATGCTTTTAAAGCTCTGGATATATCAGATATTTCCTGTTGCCTACTCTGCGTGGGAGATACAGCTGACATTAACTGTAAGTAATCTAAAATAATCAAGCCAATATCATACTGGCTTTTAAGCCTGCGGGCTTTTGCCCTGAGTTCCAAAACATTAATTCCCGGAGTATCATCAATAAAAATTGAAGCTTGTGATATCTCTGCTGCGGCATTTACTAAGTTCTTCCAATGCGTTTGTGAAAGAAACCCAGTTCTTACTCCCTGCATATTTACTCTGGCATATGAACAAAGCATTCGTTGTGTTAAAGATTCTTTAGACATTTCTAAGCTAAAAATAGCAGTAGGAATCTTTGACTGTAATCCAGAATGTTCGGCAAAACCGCACATAAGCGCGCTTTTTCCCATAGAAGGCCTGCCCGCTAAAATAATTAAATCAGAATTTTGAAACCCAGCAGTCATATAATCTAAATCAGCGTATCCCGTGGCTACACCTGTAATCTGAGACTTTTGCTGATAAACTTTCTCAATATTTTCAATGCTGCTTTTAACTAACTGCTTTATCGGAACAAATCCGCCTTTCATTTTAGCATTAGATATTTCAAAAATTAATGTCTCTGCCTTATCCAGAAGCAAATCAACTTCCTGATCAGGCTCATAACCTTCACTAATAATATTAGTAGATGTAGTAATTAAATTACGCAGAAGTGATTTTTCCTGAACAATTTTAGCATAATGGATAACATTAGCTGCTGTTGGAACAACACCAATTAACTCTGTAAGGTAAGCAGGCCCGCCGATCTGTTCTAGATTATTTTCCTTAGTTAACTGCTCTGTTAAAGTAACCAGATCAACAGGACTGTTTTCAACATATAATTTTAAAATACAACTAAAAATTTTACGGTGTTTGTCTTTATAGAATGATCCCTCCGCTAAAATGTCAACCACATTAGAAATAGCGTCATCTTCAAGCAGCATTGCGCCTAAAACAGCCATTTCCGCTTCAATATTTTGTGGAGGGATACGATCAATTAAAACCGTATCTAAAGATTTAGAATATTTCTTATTTTTAAAATTTATTTTTTGACCACCCATACTTTAACCTGCGCTTTTACTTCAGGATGCAATTTTATTGGAATGTGATAAACTCCCAGAGTCTTAATTAATTCTTCGATAACTATATCTTTTTTATCAATACTTATTCCTTCTTGCTCTAAAGCAGCAGCAATATCAGCACTTGTTACTGTGCCATATAATTGTTCTTCATTTGCCTGCATAACAACCGTGCATGAAACCTTGCTAATTTTTTTTGCGATGTCTTCTGCTTTCCGCTTAATCTGTTCCGCTTTTTTCTGTAACGATTTTTTATATTGCTCAAAAATTTTTAAATTCTGTTTATTCGCCTGTAATGCTTTACCTTGAGGGATTAAATAGTTTCTTGCATATCCTGCTGCAAGCTCCACAGTATCTCCAATCTCTCCAACATTTCGAATACTTTCTTTTAAAATTACTTTCATTCCTAAAACGCCTCTACTTTCTTCTCTTTTATATACTCAATTTATGTTTTTAGAATCTCTTATTCAGTCCATCTTTAGCTGAGCTTCAATCACAATTTTCTCAGGCGTACCTTAAAATACGCCGCTGAAATCGTTTGCTCAGATCAGATATACTCAAACGTAATAGGTTTGCAAAATTCAAGCGTTTTCCTGTGCCCTAGATTGGAACGTTCTGATTGAGTCAAACCGCAGGCGCAGCTTGCTGCGTTGAGGATTTGCGAATAAAGAACGTTTCAAGATGCAGTGCAGGGGGACGTTCTGAAATTGCAAACCTATTGCGTTTGAGTATATTCATTCACAGTCCCTAAACACAAAATCACCTTATTTTATTCCGCGACATATGGCAAAAGAGCAATATAACGCGCTCTTTTTATTGCTGTTGCTAATTTCCGCTGATGCTTCGCGCAAGTACCGCTAATTCTCGACGGCACAATCTTACCGCGCTCTGTGATAAACTTGGACAGCCTGTCAACATCTTTATAATCAATTTTAGCTGATTTTTCTACACAAAAAGCGCAAACCCTCTTTTTGATAAATACATTCTTCTTACGGCTGTCTTTTTTTATTTTGCTAATTTTTTTATTAAATACCATTTTTCTTTACTCCTTTATAAGTACACATATTTAAAACGGCGGATTTTCAGTATGGCCTTGAGCTACTGATAAATCATCCATATCTATACCAGGAAAAGATTCCTGCGCTGAATTATCATTTTGTACTTGCGGCGAAACAGCCTCAGTCGGCCTGCCCTTACCTAAAAACTGCACACTTTGGGCGACCACTTCCATACTACTGCGTTTTGTGCCATCCTGAGCCTGCCATGACCTACTCTGCAGCCTGCCTTCAACAAATACCGAGCGGCCTTTAAAAAGATATTCACTACAAGTCTGAGCTAACTTTGCCCAGCAAACTACACGCACATAAGAAACATCTTCTTTTTTTTCCCCTGTATTTGTGTTAAAAACTCTGCTAATAGCAATACTAAACGTAGTTACCGCAGTACCATTAGGAGTATAACGCATTTCAGGATCTCTGGTTAAATTACCTATTAACAAAACCTTATTTAAACTTGCCATTTTTACTCCTTTAAAAATTATTTTTTCACAATCAATATCCTTAAAATCGCCTCATTAAGTTTTAAAACATTTTCTACAATTTTCATTTTTTCCGGAAGCAATGTAAAATCAAACAAATAATAGATCCCTTCTGTTTTTTTATCGATCAAATAAGCAAGTTTCCGTTTACCCCAATCAGTTACATTTTGAATGTCTCCTTCATTTTTCTTAATTAACCCACGTAATTGCTCAATTAAATCATCCTGAGCTTGTTTATCCAATGTTGGCTTTAAAATAAAAACTCCCTCATAACTATCCATTATAATAACGTTCCTCCTTTATTCAAAATAATTTCTATACTCAAACGTAATAGGTTTGTAAAATTTAGGCGTTTCCCTGTGCCCTAGATTGGAACGTTCCGATCTAAGCCAAACCGCAGGCGCAGCTCGCTGCGTTGAGGTTTGGCGAATGAAGAACGTTTCAAGATGCAGTGCAGGGGAACGTCATAAAATTGCAAACCTATTACGTTTGAGTATAATTAAACCTGTTCATTACCGCAATTATGCCCTGCTCTATCCAACAAGATACAGCGTCCTCAGCTATTCGTATTGAATTTTTAACAATAATTTCATCTTTTCGGCTAAAACCGCTTAAAACATAAGCTGATAAATCGTCAAACGTCACACCTGTATCTATGCCAATACGCAACCTGGCAATATCTTTAGCCGCTAAACTTGTGAGCACAGAATGCAACCCTTTATGCCCTCCAGCGCTGCCTGAATATTTTAACCTAATTACCCCCAAAGGCAAAGCAACATCATCAAAAATTATTAAAATGTTTTGTTTTTCTATTTTGAAATAATTAACAAAATCACTTACCGCATTACCGCTTAAATTCATATATGTAAGAGGCTTAAGCAAAAAAACTTTTTCCCCTTTAATCTGTATACATGCCCAGGCAGCATTAAACTTAACCTGACGGATAGTTTGCTTATACGCACAAGCAAAAGCATCTATGACACGAAAACCTAAATTATGTTTAGTATTCTGATATTTTAACCCAGGATTTCCCAAACCAACAACTAATTTCATTGTCTAAAATAAACCTATTTTTAATCTTCTTCTTTTTTCTTCTGTTTCAAAACTTCAGGAGCAGACTGTTCCTGCACCTCGCTCTCTTCCTCTTTTTCCTGACCAACTTCAACTTTTACTAAAATAGCAACCTGCTCAGAGCCATTAACAATTTTTATTCCTTCAGGAATTTTTAAATCTTTTACGCAAATTGCTTCTCCAACATTTACCCCAGTAACATCAACCAAAATTTCTTTCGGAACTGCTCCAGGCAAACATTCAATCTCCAACTCATGTAAAACATGTTCTATAATGCCACCGTCTTTAACTCCCTGACATTCATCATTACCCTTTGTTACTAAAGGAACATGCATACGCACAACCTGCTCAAGACTAATACTCTGAAAATCAATATGCAGAACTCCCTGTGTAAGAATATTGTACTGAATTTCTTTAATAATTACAGTTTTATTTCTAACTTTATTTCCTGAATCTAATTTTAAATCAATAACTGCATTTTCCCCTTCCTTACGTAGAAACTTCATAAATTCATGACAGTCTATCTGCAGATTAGTTGGGGATTCATTTTTTGCATAAACACCACATGGAATTATTCCCTGTCTCCTAAGCTCTTTTGCTCCAGATTTTCCTAACTTAGACCTTAATTTAGCGTTCAAAACTACTCGTTCCATTAACTTCTCCTTCTCCTACTCATGCAATAATAGCTAAAAAAACTTTGCCCATTATTCCAAAAACAATAATTATATTGGCTCTTTCTCAAAATCTATGTACTCAAACGTAATAGGTTTGCAATTTTATGACATCCCCTTGTTCTTTTTTCCCTACTGAATTCTGACTTCTGAATTCTAATTTATTTCATTATTATCACACAAATAATGAACTCACTGACTCTTCATTATGAATACGCTTTATTGCTTCTCCAAGTAAAGACGCAACAGATAATACTTTAATCTTCTTACATGCTTTTAAATTATTTACAATGATGGTATCTGTAATTAGTATTTCTTTTAAACTGCTCTTACGAATGCGTTCCAAAGCCGGACCTGAAAATACAGCATGCGTTACTCCAGCGTAAACTTCTTTTGCTCCATTTTTCCTCAACGCGCTCACTGCTTCAACAAGAGATCCCGCAGTAGCAACCATATCATCAATGATTACAGCAATTTTCCCCTTAACATCTCCTAAAACATTCATTACTTCTATCTTTTGAAAATCAATACGACGCTTATCAACAATACATAAAGGAGTATTCAACCTGTTAGCAAAAGCCCTTGCCATTTTTACTGCTCCTACATCAGGAGATACAATTACCATATCATCCGTACCTAATTTCTTAAAATAATCAATCAGCACTGGCGCGGCAAAAAGGTGGTCAACAGGAATGTCAAAAAACCCCTGAATTTGGCCTGCATGCAAATCCATAGTAAGTACCCTGTCAACACCAGCGCCTCCGGTTAAAAGATTAGCTACAAGCTTCGCGGTTATAGGCACACGAGGCTGATCCTTTCTATCCTGCCGAGCATATCCATAATAAGGAATAACCGCGGTAAGACGTCCGGCAGAAGCACGGGTTAAAGCATCAATAAGAATCAACAATTCCATTAAATTATCATTTACAGGAGGGCAGGTTGGCTGAATGATAAATACATCTTTGCCTCTTACATTTTGTTCTATTTTTACCCGGATTTCCCCTTCACTAAACTTAGATACCAATGCCTTACCAAGAGGAATTTTTAAATAAGAAGAAATATCCTCGGCAAGTTTACGATTAGCATTTCCACTGAATATAGTTAACTTCTCATGCATTCTACGACACTCTTTTCTTTTTTATTTCTTTTGCGGGAACTCCGACAACTACAGTCTTATCAGGCACATCGCTATTTTTAGTTACTACTGCTCCTGCGCCTGTAACCGCTTCTTTGCCTATTTTTACAGGAGCGACAAGAATAGTTCCACTACCGATAAAAGCCCCTTTATCGATTAAAGTCTTATGTTTATTTTTGCCATCATAATTAGCAACTATTGTTCCAGCGCCGATATTAACATTTCCTTTAATTATTGTGTCCCCTATATAACTTTGATGCTTTAGCCTGGTAAATTTGCCAATATGAGAACGATTAATTTCTACGAAATTACCTACAGAAACATCATTTTCAATTCTGCAGCCTGAACGGACATGGCAAAAAGGCCCGATCGAACAATTTTCGCCAATAAATACATCACTATCTATTATTGTTAAAGGATAAATAATTGTATCTTTGCCTATTTTAACATTTTCGGCAATATAGGTAGTCTGCGGATCAAGCACAGTAACACCTCCTTTAACAACCTCATCAATCACCCGCTGTTTTAAAACATTATAAGCCTCTGATAAACCTTTTCTTGAATTAATGCCTATTATTTCATTAACATCCTGCGCCTCTATGGTATCAATGCTTAAATTTTTACCACGCATTTTTTCAATAACATCAGTTAAATAATATTCTTTTTTCTGATTATCCTGCCTGATCTTCTCTATCGCGGCAAAAAGCTCACCAACTTTAAACAGATAAAGCCCCGCGTTAATCTCTTCAATAGCTTTTTGATAAACATCAGCATCGTTTTCTTCTACTATTTTAACTATATTCCCTGAAACATTTCGTACAATTCTGCCATAACCAAAAGGATTCTTTATCTTCGCAGTTAGTAATGTAGACGCGGAATTACTCTGCAAACTCTTTTCAATAATATTTTTAATTGTTAAAACACTTATTAATGGAGTATCTCCATTAATAACTAATAATCTAGCATTAGAAGATTTAGCAATAAATTCATTTTTAATCTGCCAAACAGCATCAGCAGTACCTAAAAGTTCTTTTTGCCTAACACACCGCGCTCTATCAGCGACATAAGCTTCTACAAACTCTGCCTTATAGCCTGTAATAATAAATATATCGCTAATACCTGCAGCTCGCACATTATCTAACACATTACCCAATAAGGGCTGATTACCAATTTTATGCAGCACTTTCGGCAAAGTTGAATTCATACGTATACCTTCACCAGCCGCAAGAATAACTGCAGATAAATTTTCCATAATTAACCTAAATTTTTCTATCGTCTAAATTTATACTCAGAATGGTCATAACTGACTATAAGAACCTTAAGTAATAATGTTTTAGCTTTCTTTTTCCCCTACTGAATTTAACGGACAGGTCACTCCTGTCTGCATGCGGCAGGCACAGGCAGGACATTTCCCTACATCCTTTTCTACCCACAAATATTATTAATGAAGCAAATTTATAATAACATACTATACCATAAATTTATGGCTGCCCGACCAGGACTCGAACCTGGAATACGAGATCCAAATTCTCGGGTGTTGCCATTACACCATCGGGCAAAAATAACTAAATTTACATCATCCCATTCACATCATCATGATCTACAACATACTCACTTTGTTGAATATTATTTGGAAGATCATTCTCTTGTTGAGAATCATCTACAACTTGAGCCGCAACATCTGTTTCATTTTTATATACTTCCAACACTTTTTTCTGAAGATAATCTCTATAGTCAGAAGTTATCGGATGAGCAATGTCTTTATGTTCTGTTTGACGCGTATCATCACGCTCAGATTCATGTCTGTAATGTTGTTGTAACGCCGTGCCGCATTGATTACAAAATTTACTTCTAATAACATTGCGGTGTCCACATTTAGAACACATATTCTTCATTTTCGCAGATGGCATAGCGACAAACAATCCCTTTGCCCCATCAATAATTTTTATATCACGGACAACAAAACAATTATCAAAAGTAACGGTAACATATGCTTTTAATTTTTTATTAGTTTCTTTATTACGTAAAAATATTCTTACTTCTGTAATTTCCATTGCTATAATCACTCCCCTTTTAGCTGTAATATACGCAGCAATAATTCACAAATCACAAACTTCTCACCACCATTACCTGGTAATTATCCTGAAGCCTATTCCTAATCTGCATTGCCTCCTTTCTGTCTTTTGCTATTAAAAAAAACGCTGCTCCACTTCCAGACATTAAAACCGCCCTGGGACTACGAGCGGAAATTTTCTGTTTTATTTTTAATAGACAGTTATGCAGCCTAAAAGTTACATCTTCAAGACGATTAAACGAATATTTTTCGATCAATTCTAAATTGTACATTTTTAAAGCATAAATCAGTAGTTTAACATTGTTCTTTTTATTTGTCAAGCACACAGGAACACTCTCATACACTTGTTTTGTAGAAACGAAAACATCTGGAAAAAAAAGGACTATCCAAAATTTTCTACCTAAATCTATTGAACTAAGTTCATCCCCTATGCCTCTGCCTAAAGCTAAAGATGCCTCAGAAAAAAACAATGGAACATCAGCGCCTAATCTACGTGCTAAATTAAATAGAGTTTTTCTACTTAGCTCTAAGTTCCACAAATTATTAAGCCCTTTAAGGGCGGCTGCCGCGTCACTTGACCCGCCACCCAAGCCAGCGCCTACGGGGATTCTTTTAACTATCCTTATTTTTACTCCTTGTTTTAATTTAAATTCCCTGCGCAGCAAATCAGCTGCCTGATAAACTATATTAAAGCGATCATTTGGCACACACCGAGCATGGCAATCAATTTCGATACCTTCTTTTCTTTTATAAAAATACAATTGATCATAAAAAGCTATTTTTAAAAACAAAGTTTCTAAATTATGATACCCATCAGCCCTTTTACCAGTAATCTCTAAAAATAAATTTATTTTTGCAGGGGCACGCACCATTAACACTGCTGATTCCTTTCAAAACTCGTTATACTCAGCGCAATCATAAATTGTGCTTTTAGCATCTCATCTTCAATCCGTCTTTGGTAGTTTATACTCAAACGCAATTGGTTTGTAATTTTATGACATTCCCCTCACACTGCATCTTGAAACGTTCTTCATTCGCAAATCCTCAACGCAGCAAGCTGCGCCTGCGGTTTGAATCAATCAGAACATTCCAATCTACAGCACAGGAAAACGCCTAAATTTTACAAACCAATTGCGTTTGAGTATATCCTCGCGAAGGCGGGAGCGGGCATGCTATACTCAAACGTAATTGGTTGGAGTATAGCTTTATAAATCTGAAGGAGTATGAGCAGACATAGATAAAACTTTCTTTACTGCGGCAACTATATCTTCTGGCTGAAGAAGATATTCTTTTAGCAAATCCTCTAATTCACCTGACTGGCCAAACCGGTCATTTATACCAATTTTTTTTAGAGGAACAGCATAACCTTTTTCTAAAACTACACTCGCGACAGCACTGCCAAGCCCACCAATCATAGAATGTTCCTCGCAAACAACAATACCTTTTACTTTTTTAGCCATACTTTCAATAATTTCTTTATCTATAGGTTTTAAAGAGTACATATTAATTACTGAACATTCAATCCCTTGAGTTAATAATTCTTTTTGCGCGTCTAAAGCATATTTTACCATAATTCCACAAGCAAAAATAGCCGCATCAAAGCCTTTAGTTAAAACATCAGATTTACCTATCGCAAAATCTCCATACATACCAATTGTCGGCACTTTAGGCCTGCCAAGCCGAACATAAACCGGACCGGAAATTTTAGCTGCTAAAAGTATCGCCTCTTTTGTTTGCGGCCCATCACAAGGAACCAATATTTTCATATTCGGAATAACCCGCATTAAAGCAATATCTTCTATTGCCTGATGCGTGGCTCCATCAGGCCCCACAGTAATGCCTGCATGTGTAGCTACTATTTTAACATTTAGGTTGCTATAACAAATAGAATTTCTAACCTGATCCCATGCCCTGCCTGTAGCAAACATCGCGAAAGTAGAGACAAAAACTGTTTTAAAACAACTTGCCATTCCTGAAGCAGCAGCGAACATATTCTGTTCCGCTATACCAAAATTAAAGAATCTTTCAGGAAATTGGCTTTGAAAAAATGCAGTTCTTGTTGAGCCTGACAAATCAGCATCAAAAACAACAATATCTTTACGCTG
>Ga0164318_10005359_pt1 | contig 12400 bp, 6 predicted proteins | sample GuaBasSedimGuay9_FD_113734 | JGI IMG/M metagenome (GOLD analysis project Ga0164318, IMG submission 113734) | Subseafloor sediment microbial communities from Guaymas Basin, Gulf of California, Mexico - Guay9, Core 4571-4, 0-3 cm | ecosystem: Environmental > Aquatic > Marine > Hydrothermal vents >... | reverse complement strand
GTCGTCACCGCTACCTCGACCGGCGGCGCGGCCCCGGTGACGGTGCTCGACATCACTTCCGCCTTCCAGCCCGGCGTCCAGTTCACCCCCGACCACAGCCAGACCGTTTCGCCGGACATCACCATTACCTACACCCACCGGTTGACCAACACCGGCAACGCGACCGACACCTTCCACCTGGCCTTCAGTAGCAGCGCGGGATGGGGCAGTCTGCTCGACCCCGGCCCCTTCACGCTCCCCGCAGGTGAGACGACCGACGTGCGCGTGCGTGTCGTCGTCCCGCCCGGCGCGGGCGGTCTCGACGATACCAGCCGCATCACCGCCACCTCGACCGGCGGAGCCGGCCCGGCGGCGGTGCAGGATAGCACCTCCACCTACGTGCCCGGCATCGCCTTTGCGCCGGATTACACGCAGGACGTGCCCGCCGGTGACACCGTCACCTACACCCACCGGTTGACCAACACCGGCACCGGGCCGGACACCTTCGACGTGGGCCTGGCGTCCAGCAGTCAAGGGTGGGCCACGCTGGTGGATTCCGGCCCCTTCACGCTGAACTCCGGTGCGGCGACCGACGTGCGCGTGCGCGTCGTCGTCCCGCCCGCCACCGGCGGCCTGAGCGAGGTGACGGTCATCACCGCCGCCTCCCGCTCCGGCAGCATGTCCGGCGTCTCCGCCGTCGTCACCGACACGAGCACTTCCATCCGCACCTACGGCTCGCTCTTCACGCCGGATCACACCCGGACGGTCAATCCGGGCGAGACCGTCACCTACACCCACCATCTGACCAACAGCGGCAACTCCACCGACACCTTCGCCCTCTCCTTCTTCTCCACCCGCTGCTGGGGGACGCTGCTCGACAGCGGCCCTATCACGCTGACTGCCGGAGGCAGCACCGACGTGCGCGTGCGCGTCGTCGTCCCGCCCGGCAGCGGCGGCCAGGAGGACGTCTCCACCATCGTCGCCACCTCGCAACTCTCGCCCACCTTCACCTCCGGCGTCACCGACACGACCACCGCGCTCTACACCCCCGGCGTCGTCCTGACCCCCAGCATCACCTTCGCGGCCCCGGCCGGCGCACTCGTCACCTACACCCACTATCTGACCAACACCGGCAATGGGCCGGAGCAGTTCGACCTCAGCTTCAGCAGCAGCCTGGGCTGGTCAACGCTGGCCGACCCCGGGCCTTTCAGCCTGAACGCGGGAGAAGGCGTCACCGTCCGCGTGCAGGTGGACGTGCCCCTCGGCTCCGGCGGCCTGACCGATACCGCCCGCCTGACGGCGACCGCGCAGAGCGGCAGCGGCGCGGCGACCATCAGCGATAACACCGTCGTCAAACAAACGGCGGGTGTTGACCTGGCCCCCGATTACACGGTCAGTGCGCCGCCCGGTGAGACGCACTACTTCATCCACTTCCTGACCAACACCGGCAACGGGACGGACGTCTTCGACGTGGCGCTGACGAGTTCGCTCGGCTGGGCGCGGCTGGATACCACCGTCCCCATCACACTCGGCTACGGCGAGTCGGCCCAGGTGCGCGTCGCCGTGGACGTGCCTGCCGGCCTCATCAGCGGCACGCAGACCAACGTCGCGGTCATCACCGCCACCTCGCGCCTCGATACCGGCATCCACGATTCCGCCGCCAACACAACCACCGTCGGCTTTGCGCCGGGCGTCTCCTTCGCGCCCGACCATCTCACCACCGGCGCGACGGAGAGCAGCACCTACAACTACACCCACACGCTGACCAACCTGGGCAACTACACCGACACTTTCACCATCACACTCAGCAGCAGCGCGGGCTGGGGCAGTTTGCTCTCACCGGGGACGGTGGAACTGGCCTACAACGAGTCCACGACGGTGCAGGTGCAGGTGACGGTGCCGCCCGGCGGCGCGGGACTGTTCGACACTACCGTCGTCACCGCCGCGTCTCAGGGCGGGGCCGGGCCGGCGACGGTGCGGGACACGACCGCTGCCTTCAACCCCGGCGTCGCTTTCACGCCGGATCACAGTCAGACCGCCGACCCCGGCGATGTCATCACCTACACCCACCGCTTGACCAACACCGGCGACTCCACCGACACACTCGAACTGAGCCTGAGCAGCAGTCGCGGCTGGGCCACTCTGCTGGACCCCGGGCCGTTCATCCTGCCCTCCGGCGTATACACCGACGTGCGGGTGCGGGTGGATGTACCCGCCGGCGGGGGCGGCCTGAGCGACGTGACCGTCGTTACCGCCACCACGCTGGCCGGTGCAGGCCCGGCGGACAGCGTCCGCGACGAGACCACCGCTACCTACACCCCCGGCGTCTCTCTGGAGCCGGACCGGGCGCAGACGGTGCCGGCGGGCAGCGCGGTCATCTACACCCACTACCTGACCAACACCGGCAACGGGCCGGACACCTTCTCGGTGGCGCTAGGCAGCACTCGTGGTTGGGGGACGTTGCTCGATTCCGGGCCGTTCACGCTGACGGCCGGCGCGGCGACGGTGGTGCGGGTACAGGTTACGGTCCCGACCGACACCTACGCTTTCGTGCAGGACATCACGGCCATCACTGCGACGGCGACGGCGGGCGCGGTCTCCGACAGCGTCCGTGACACGACCACTGCCGCCTGCACCGCGCTGGCCGGGGTCAGCGTCTCCGCGCCGCCGACGGCGACGGTGGAGCAAGATGTGACCTTTACGGGCAGCGTAGTCGTCGGCAGCCCGCCGATCACTTACACCTGGAACTTCGACGACGGCAGCGGCGAGCAGAGCGGCAACCCCATCGTCCACACCTATGTAGCCACCGGCACGTTCACGGTGCTGCTGACGACGACCAATCCCTGCTCCGTGCTGACGGCGACGCACGAGATCGTCATCAGTGCCGCCACAGAGATACCACACCTCTATCTGCCAATCGTGATGCGGAACTCCTGAGGATAAAGTCGCAGGGGACAACCGTAAGTAGGGGCAAGGCAAGGACAAGCCTTGCCCCTACTAGCCGGTTAGCAGGGGCAATTGGATAAAGGATGGGTTCCGCGTTGCGCCGGATTTCCTTCTGGGTCGCTGATCGGGACGATGGCGATCCGGGCCCCTTTATGGGCTTTGTGCTTGACCCGAATCAGGGTCCAGCATCAGCGCTGACACATCCACTGCTTCAAAGACCGAGCCGGGTACGCTGTGCAGTTCGTGGAGCACGTCGTTGTCCCATCGCTCGTCGGGTGCGCCAGAGAGGTACCAGGCCGAACCGTTATCGGCCAGGATCATGCCATATGTCTTGAGCGCCTGCAAGATGACTTGCGCATCAGGCGAAAAGCCCGAAAAGTCAAAATCGGCTTTGAGGCGAAAACGCTGGCCCATAGGGGGGTATTGGATGTCGGTGAGCGAGGAAGCATCGTGACGGGCAGGCCAGACGTGGGCCTTACGGGTCTGGGGCGCAGTGAAGCGGATGGCGTGGCGAATTCTGCCAGTGGCCACTTCGTCGTAGCGCACCAGGCCGGGCAAAATAGGCAGCCCGGCGGCATCGGCGCTGGTCCAACCGTCGGGCCGCAGGGCGTGGGAATTCAGGTCGAATATCGCACCTGAACCGGCCTGCCAGCTCCCGTCGGGCTGAGGCCAGGCATCATACAGTTCGTACAACACACAGTTGTCGCGGTCCACCACCAGCACGTGGCGGTCGCCATCGGCGTTCGGCCCACCCTCGATGGGCGCGTCGGAGGGGATAGGGTAGGGGCCGGGGTCGCTCTCGTCCGCATAATCGAACGTCACTGCCACCAACGGCTGTGTGCCGGGCACAGTGGTGTAGGGGATGCCGATGGGGCCACCGGCCCATTCACCGGAGCCAAAGTCAGCGTGCAGCGTGTCGCTGGAGCCGATGGCAGCGATGTACAGATCCGAGTTGGCATCCACGGGCAGGGTGTCCACCGGTGTGTTCCAGATGTTGTCGTGAGGAAAGACGTTACAGCCGGCCACAGAGGGCACAGACGTTGTCTTGACCACCAGGGGAAGAAAAACCCAGGTGTCTGCAGTCTGAGCGGCGCGATTGCGGCGAGGGGCCGACACGAGCAAGCAGACAGACAACAGTGCTATCAGACAAATAGCGTGGCGCGTGCACAGTCTTCTCATCGCAGAGTTTCTCCGACAGAGCACATAGGCTTTTTAGCGAGCCTCCCGCAGGTCGGCCAAGCCTGTATGAACCTGCGGGAGGGTCAGTGACGGATCCAGACCTGTCGTCAGGGTTGTGTAACCTGGTAGCGATACGAGCCCATCTCCGTCGTCACCGGGGCCAGGGCAGAGATGGCAATCACTGCCCGATCCGCATCCTCGCCCAACGGGATCGTCCACTCGCCGGATTGCTCCCCGTCCAATTCCCACCGCTCCACCATAGTCTGCGCCCCGAAAAGGATCATCTGGACTAACCAACGTTGCGGCAACACATTGGCGTGCCGGATGAAGCCGGCCGGGTTCCACCCGCCTTCGTCTTCTTCGAAATCATCCATATACCCGATCTCCGGGATAGCAATGTCGTCCAACAAAAAGCCCGGCCGATTGACGGCATCGTCGGTGATGTACTCGAAACGGAGCCACACTTCCTGACCTACGTAAGGGGTCAGATCCACCTGTTCCTGGATCCAGCCCTCGCTCCGACCGGTATAGGCCCATCCAAACGAATTTCCATTGGGATTGGTCGGGGTTCCAGACGGAGTGGTCAGAATCTCCCACGTCTCCCCGCCATTAGTGCTGATCTCGACGTATGCGTAATCCCAATCTTCCTCGATGTCATACCACGTCCAATACTCCAACGTAGCCGCTTCCACCATCGAGAGGTCGAAGGAGCGGGTCATCATCACATCGGAGTCATCTCCGCGATTGCCCCACCACATATACTGTCCACTATGAGCGTCCGTACCCACCAGCCCAACCTGGGTCGAGCCGGTAAAATGGAAGACGACCGGCCGTGTACCCTGCAACTCCACGTAATCCGTCCCATACTGATGGACCGTGCTATCCACGGAGAGGGGATAATCTCCTTCGTCGTAAGAAACCTCGATATCGAAGGTAGGCGGATCAATCTCCTCGTATCCGTAGCGACCATCCTCCAGGTACGGATCGTCCAGCAGGTTGGCGACCACCCAATCGGCGAACAGGGCCTCGTGATCCAGCCCCACGCCCAACTCGTCCAGCACGGCGTCCACGCTGGTGAACGAATTTTCGTCGTGGGCCACCAGGGAGCGCGTCGCTTCCGAACCAAACCGATCGAGGAAATAGGATGTGAAGAGATAGCCAGCGCCGTAGTTGGCGCCGGCGGCTCCGGGGCCTTCGGGCCAGGAATTGAGCTGTGTATCAGGGGTCGTCGCAAAGACCCAATCGCTACCACCGACATCGAAGCCATTCAGATACATCGCCAGTTCCGAAAAGCCCTCGTTCAACCACGTCTCTTCGTTCCGATCGTTGTACCAGTGGATCATGTGCTGAAATTCGTGCGCCAACACTCCATTGTAGAACGAATCGTTCAGCGTGACATTCTCGAGATTGATGTAGAACATCTCCATCTCATTGGAATCTTCGCGCACAGCGGAGACGAACTCATCCGCACTGGAATAATATCCCGCTACCGAATTCCCCAGTTTGCGCGCATGAAGGATACTCAGGTGCGGGTCATTGTCCACGCCTGGACTCCACTCCGAGCCAAAGAAGTCCCGGTCGGTGACATATGTGTGGCGCTCAAACAGATCGGCAGCCGCCTCCAAAGCGTCCTGGTCAAAGCGCACTCCCTCCTCCACCCACATATAGATGTGCTCGGTCTTGTACTCTAAGATAGCGTAGATATCGAACTGCTCATCCGTATCCACGTTCGAGACGTGGAAGAGGCGCCGGGTGCCAATCGGATAGTCGGGAGAACCATCCGGATTGACGGTTCGAGGGGTGTCAGCCGGCAATCCCCGCAAGCGAATCGCCAGGTCATGCAAATCGCGCTCTGGCACGATCGTTTCGTGTAACAGACGCTCTGTTTCCGCGCCAACATCCCCCGGCAACTCACGAATGATCTCCCGGGTGACAATCGGGGTAGGGGTCGCCAAAAAAGTCGCCTCTGGCGTGAACTCGAAGAACTGCTCCCAATCCCAATTCGACCATCCCTTCCACGTCGTTCCACTGCAGCAGCAGCAACAACCGACCACGGCTAGCAGAAGCAGCGCCGCAGTCCATGAGGCAATTGTCCGATTCATCGCAACTCCTTTATCATTATGAAAGCCGGTTATGATCTGCTTTCATCTACTATCTTGCTAAACACGGAAGCCCAAGGACTGAGCCAGTCCTAACACGCCCTGGGCCAACGGCGAATCTGGCTGCCCCACCACCAGCGGGATATGTTGGACAACAGCCCGGGCCTGGGCAGGGTCAAAGGGTATGACCGCCGTCAGTGGCTGTTTGAGCGCTCGCTCAATCGCCTTCCTGGGTGGCAACGCTCCCGGAGAGACTTGATTTAGAATCACTCGACACTTCTCAGCCCAGGGAGAGAGCGCCCGCAGGGTTCCTACAGTGGTCTGAACAGCCGCCGGCTCAGGAGTCACAAGCAACCCAATGATCGCCGCCCGTTCCAATAACACCCACACTGCCTCATCCAGCCCAGATGGTGCATCCACCATCACAGGAGAAAAGTCGGCCGGCAGTCCATTCAACAACGTCTCCATCTGCTGGCGAGACCACCTCTGTTTCACCGGGGGCACAACGGGAGAAGCCAATACCCGCAGGCCAGTACTATGGATCAAGAGGTGTCCTTTGATGCTCCCGGGGTCCAATGACTGGTTCGTCTGAGCATTGGCCACCAGGCCGGCCCAGTGTGATTCAGGGCGCAAGCCCAACTGCAACGCCACGTGGCCGGAGAGACACAGGTCCAACAAGGCGACTACACGTTCTTGACTACGCGCCAGCAGAGCCGCCAGATTGACCACCACAGTCGTGACCCCCACCCCACCCCGCAGACTGAGAAACACGAGTGGACCACTTCCCCCAGTTGCGCCTCTGGCCAGCAGGTTCTCGACGCGCTCCAACAGATCGTGCATCATGACCGGCTTGGTCATATAGTCATCGGCCCCGGCGCTCAGTGCGGCTTCCCGATCCATCGGTTGCGCCCGGGCTGTGAGGATGAGAATCGGAATCGAGGCTGTCGCCGGATTAGTTCGCAACCGGCGACAGACCTCATAACCTGTCATGTGGGGCATCATCACATCCACAATCGCCAGGTCCGGTGGATCGGCCAGGGCCTTGGCCAATCCATCGGGTGCTTCCGCACTGAGCACCACCTGGTGGCCGGCTCGTTGCTCCAATACCAAGCGCATCATTTCCAGGAGATCCGCTTCGTCATCCAACACCAGGATCTTGGCCATCGCTCTCTCTTCCTCCCTCACCCTCAATCCGTGGATTCTTCCACACAAAACACCCCAATGTGATTTTTGTTCACCAAAATAGCGCCACCGGTGAACACGAAATCCGGCCGCACGGAGGAAACCATCTGAGCATCGAGTATCGGAATGAATGCATCCGTGCCGGTCGTCAACACTGTCCTCAAATCCAGCTTGCCGGAAAGGCGCACATACCCCTTGATCTCGAACGCGGGCACAGTGAGAAAAACTTTACGCAAGTATGCGCCGAAATAACTCCCATAGGTCTGTTCTCGCAACAAACCATCCTCCTGCTGCGCAACAGCCACTGCCGTGATGCTCTCCTTGCGCAACACGGACTGGGAGTAATGCGCCAGGATATCAGCCGGGTGATCTACATTGGAGATATACGCATCCTCAAGGACCTGGAAAGACGTTGTGGTGTCATTGAGTTGCGCAGGCAGCTTCTTGTAACGGACATCTATCCGTCCGGATATTCGGTGCCGATATGTGAAGAAGTCCGCAACCAGCCAAACGGTCTTGATTCGATCCTGCACCATAACCTCCTTCCCCTTATGCCGTTATCGGACGCTCCCGCCCTCCCGTAGGTTGGAGATGGCATGGTCACTCTATTTGCTCGTCGGTAGCAGAGGCAAGAGATGAATAATGCCCCACCAATCCCCAATCCTCCGGCGGCCAGTAACACAACCAGGCTTTCCCCACAATATTCTCTAGTGGCAACACTCCCCAATTGTGAGAATCACTTGAATTTTGGCGGTTGTCTCCCAACACGAAATATTCCCCCGGTCCTAACTGCCACGTGCCGGAATAGAAACCCTCCTCGCCGATGTATGGCTCGTCCAGCGGAATGCCTTGCACGAAGACTTTACCGCGACGGATCTCCACCTGCTCCCCCGGCAACCCGATGACACGTTTGATGTAGTCCTCATCGGGGTGGTGGGGAGGCAGGAAAACGATTACGTCCCCTCGTTCCGGCGGATGCAGCCAATAGGCCACTTTACCGACAACCAGGTACTGCCCGTCATGCAGGGTCGGTTCCATGCTCGACCCTCGTACCTGAAAACGACCGGTCGTCGTGTTGATGATCAGGTACAAAATCCCGACCAGGAGCAGTGTCTCTACGATCTCGCGCCCCAGAGAGATACCTTTTTCCATCGGCCGAGTTAGGGATGGTAAAACCGCCTCGGCATCCCCTGGAACCACACTCGACAACGGCTGCTCTTGTTCATCAGATTGCGAATGCTGCACCACAACACCTCCATATGTTCTACGATGGTGGGATTATAGTACAGGTATGACCTGGTGGCAAACCCGCAAACTATCCACTTCGGATGCTCGCGCGAAAGTGCATGCTGCACACCAACGGGAGCGGTCCCCACGCGTGCGAGGTGCGCACTTGAGGAATGTGCCACACTTTCCGGAAACCCGGTTATGCAGTCGGGACGACCGTGTTGCAATCGGGCCGGCGCGAATCATTCTCGGATCACGACCAGGGTACCCAGATCCGCCCATTGATAGAGCGCCGCGGCGTCTGCGATCCCCAGGACGATGCAGCCATAGGAAACGGGACGCCCCAGCACGCCTTCCCACAAGCGCGTGCCGTTGGAAAGCGTAGGCAAGGCGTGGATCCCATTGGTGAAATCCGGGGCGGTGTAATAGATCCCCATAAAATGCGGCATCCACAAGTCCCAACTGGAGGCGTAGGCTTCCTCCTCCTTACTCAAAATCTGGAACACGCCGGGAATGGTCGGAGACGAGGGAATACCGGTGGAGGCAATGAAGTTGTACACCAACCGATCCCCTTCGTAGGCGTACAAACGCTGATCCGAAAGGTCCACGACGATGCGCCGGTCGGTGATCAACGGAAAGGGAAACAGAACGTCCAACGAGGGGATGAGGATAGGTTGTCCTGGACGAAGGCGAGTATTGGCAATGCCCGGATTGACCTGTTCTAGCCGCCAAACGGGGAAACCGTGGGCATAGGCGATGGAGGAAAGAGTGTCCCCCGGCTGCACCAAATAGGTTCGAGGGGGATGGGAAAACACCAGCGGAGCTTGAAACCCGCCCGCTTCGACCGTCGTGCGAACGGCAGCCAGGCTCTCTTCGATCTCCAGGGCGACGAGATCGCTAGAGGCCGATAGACGGCTCGCCAGCCCCTTCAGGTAGACGCGCAGAGGCTCTTCGCGTATCGTCACTACCAGATGCGCTTCCGTACTCTCCGGCGGGCGAACGATGCGCGTTGTCAACCACGGGATGACTTCGGTTGGCGTCACGATCCAGGAAGCGCGAAATGCAGTTAGGGGGTCATCAGCTACCAGGGTCAGCGAGGTGACCAGGAGTTGCTCAGCATAGGCCTGAGCTACCCCTACATCGGTCACTGTGGGCGACACCGGGCGCGTCAACACCTCAATAATGATCCCATCCGGGCCACTGCTGATCGTATAGGGGAAATAGGAAAGCATCGCTTCCAGATCGAGGGCCTGACCGGGTTGTGGGGGGAGCGGCGACACACCTTCCGAGGTAATGACCAAGTCGGCGTCCCGAGGCGGGATCCAGACCTGAGAGGAAAATGCCTGCAAGGCAACCTCTAGCCGCCGCGCATCCGGCAGGGTCACCACCGGCGAGAGGCGCTGGCCGAAGAAAAGCGTCCGCCAGCGAGTGAAATGCTGCTGTAAGGCGTTCCCTTCCCGACCGACCCGGTAGGCCAGTTGGGCCGTCGCCGCAGCGTCTATATCGAGCGCGAAATCCGCCCAGGAGGAATGCCAGGTCCGCTCTCCATCCCGCAGCGTCAAGGGCTGCTCCGGGGGAGAAAACGCCGACCGAAGTATGACGCTGGCCTCGGCCGGCGTCCGCCCCCCCAGAGAGACACCGTACACGCTGACTCCTGGATAGATGCGTCCACTGTAGCGCTGAATGTATCCCTCCCCGGTGATGGTCAGCCCGCCGACCCCTCCGCACAGGCAGAGAGCGATCAAGACACCCATCCCAAGGAGCCATTTCCGATTTTTAGCACGAAGCATGCCCCCTCCCTCAAACGTCACTACCCGACATTTTAGCGACTGAAATCGCCTCTAGAGGGCTTGCAGCCAAGCGCCCACCTGTGTGAACAACCAGCTTTAGCTCCTCAGGCGCGGTTTCAACCGCTGGCTTGAGTAGTAATCCGGCGTGATGGTTACCGATCAATGTATCGAGTAGTGAACCTCCAATGTTCCACTTGCGAGATACCATACACATAACCGCCCAATCTGTCAAATCTGGTATACTCTGAGATTATGCGGTATAATGCCGCCGAACGCATGTTCTCGAACGCCGATGGAGAGCGCCGTCGTCTTGCCATCCTCTTCTCCCATCGGCTGGATAGACACACAGGGGGAAAATATGCCCAAGTTTCGAGTCGTTTCCGACTTCCGACCCACCGGCGATCAACCGGAGGCCATCGAAGCCTTAACGGCCGGCATCCGGCGGGGGGATCGCCACCAGACGTTGCGGGGGGCAACCGGAACCGGCAAGACATATGTAATCAGCAAGGTGATCGAGGCGGTTCAGAAGCCCACCCTGGTGCTGGCCCACAACAAAACGTTGGCCGCCCAGCTTTATGCCGAGTTCCGAGAGTTCTTCCCCCACAACGCCGTCGAGTACTTCGTATCCTACTATGACTACTACCAGCCAGAAGCGTACATCCCTCGCCATGACCTGTATATCGAAAAGGATGCCGACATCAACGAGGAAATAGATAGACTTCGGCTGGCCGCCACGACAGCCCTTTTCTCCCGCCGAGATGTGATCATCGTCGCCTCAGTTTCCTGCATCTACGCCATCGGAGATCCCCAGGAGTGGGGGCGGGTAATCGTGGAACTGCATCAAGGGCAACACTACCGGCGGGACGGCCTCCTGCGGCATCTGGTGAGCATCCACTACGACCGGAACGACTTCGAGTTGAAGCGCGGAGCTTTCCGCGTACGGGGAGACACGGTCGAGGTCAGCCCCGCCCACGCCGAGATCGCCTACCGCATCAGTTTCTGGGGGGACGAGATTGAACGCATAATGGAGATCAACCCGTTGACCGGTGAGGTATTGGCCGATTTGGAACAGGTGCGCATCTTCCCGGCTAAACACTTCATCACCCCGGAGGAACGTCGAGAACAAGCATTAGCCAGCATTGAAGAGGAATTGGCGCTGCGCCTGGCCGAATTGAAACAGGAGGAGAAGCTGCTCGAAGCACAACGATTGGAGCAGCGCACTCAATACGACATCGAAATGATCCGTGAGATCGGCTATTGCTCCGGCATCGAGAACTACTCGCGCCATCTTCAACAACGTCCTCCTGGCTCTCCCCCCTGGACATTGATGGATTACTTCCCCGCCGACTATCTGCTGGTGGTGGACGAGTCCCATATGACGATCCCTCAGGTGCGCGGGATGTATCACGGGGACCGCAGTCGAAAAGAAGTGTTGGTCGAATATGGCTTCCGCCTGCCCTCAGCGCTGGACAACCGTCCTCTGCGATTCGACGAATTCGAGGCCCGCGTCAACCAGGTGATCTACACGTCGGCCACCCCTGGACCATACGAGTTGGAGCACAGCGAGCAAATCGTGGAACAGATCATCCGCCCGACCGGCATCGTAGACCCCCAGGTGATCGTCAAACCGGTACAGGGACAGGTGGACGACCTGGTAGGGCAGATCAACGAGCGGGTAGCGCGGGGCGAACGGGTGTTGGTAACCACACTGACAAAGCGTATGGCCGAGGACCTGTCCGGCTATCTCCAGGAATTGGGCATCAAGGTGCACTATCTGCACAGTGAAGTCCACACCCTGGATCGGGTCGAGATTTTGCGCGACTTGCGATTGGGAGCATACGACCTCGTCGTGGGCATCAATCTACTGCGCGAGGGGCTGGATCTGCCGGAGGTCAGCCTGGTGGCAATCCTGGACGCGGATAAGGAGGGCTTCTTGAGGTCGGACACCGCTCTGATCCAGACCATCGGACGGGCCGCCCGGCACGTCAACGGGACGGC